>ERZ773136.3-NODE-3-length-307982-cov-22.345238_pt1 | contig 307982 bp, 258 predicted proteins | sample MGYA00580855_ERZ773136 | MGnify/ENA primary metagenome ERZ773136 (study PRJEB29015, sample SAMEA2737860) | human gut metagenome | biome: human gut; feature: human-associated habitat; material: faeces | place: China | collected 2012 ... | reverse complement strand
ACCGGCTCCGGTAAACAGGGAAACGGCTATAAGTTTTTTACTCATTTTCAGACTTCTCCTCATCGTGGATTTTAAATATTAAGCAATGCTCTTTTGAGTCCAAATAAATATCAAACTTTGTTTTTCCTTTTTCGACCCCTAAATTGGAGATTACCGACTTCGGCAAGCGAACTCGCATGTCCTGCTGCAAAAGATAGGTGTCTAAGTATATTCTCTCATCCATATCCCATTCTCCTTCTAGTGATGGACTAATTTTACCCTATTTTTAGTCTAAGGTCAATCGGTTTGCTACTCTGGACAGTATAATAATATCAAGCCATCTGTACCAAAAAACGGACTTTAACCTGACAATAGTCCTATTGTCTCAATCGTCAAAAAAGTAGTTTCTTGTCTCAACCTATCAAAAGGCAGACTATGACGCTATTGTCAAAACACGAAAAAAGGGATCCCAGGAGACTGCCAAAATCGGCAAATCTCTCGGAATCCCTTATTTTAAGCCTATTTCTGTACTTTTTTACTTGTTCCGTGACAGTAGACATACCGTCTCCACATGGCTTGAGAGGACAGAATGAATGTCATTTGAGTACGTCCGTTCTCGGAAACATATCCACTTCGCTTTTGGCACTATCGGTATACGGGAACATATCCAATCTCTCTCAGGAATGTATACCATACTTTTAAAAGGCAGAATAGCATTTTAACTAATGCTACCCTACCTATAACTAAACATTTACAGTTGCATGTGGCCTATTGTTTTTAGCCGTTAAATATTTTATAACTATTAAATAGCGATACAAATTGTTCGAAACTAATATTGTTTATATCATATATTCTCGCATATTTTAAAGCTTTATTAAATTGATTTTTTGTAAACAGTTTTTCATACTCTTTGTTAACCCATTTCATTACAAAAGTTTCATATTTTTTTCTCTCTTTAAATGCCATTTTTGCTGGCTTTCTTTTTAATACAATTAATGCGCTATCCACTTTAGGTTTTGGATGGAAATAATACCTGGGAATTTTTGCTAATATAGAAATATCTACCTCTGCCATTAACAGCAATGCTAGTGATCTGTTTGTATCTAATAACATTTTAGCAAAACCATATTCTACTATTAAATAACTTATTGTGGCTGAACTTTCAAAAACAATTTTTCGAATTATATTTGTGCTTATGTTGTAAGGTATGCTGCCAAATATTTTATATGGATTGTGGCTAGGAAATGTAAATTTTAGTATATCATCATTTACTATTTGATAGTTAGGATAATTTAAGAGCTTATTACGAGTTACCTCACATAATTTAGAATCAATTTCTATCGCCGTAACAAAATTACATCTCTTTACCAATTCAGCAGTAAAATGACCTTTCCCTGCACCTATTTCAAAGATGTTATCTTTTTCATCTAAACTTATGCAATTCATTATTTTTTCTATGTGATATTTTGAAGTAATAAAATTTTGACTATCTTTTATATTTACTTTGTTCATTATAACCCCTCCTTAATTTATTTCATTAACAAACAGTTTTTATGTTTTCATTTGGATATAGTTTTTTCTTATCTGGTCCTATCATAGGATACACCTCTCTTTCATACTTTTATATATTTTCTATCGTGTTTTATATGATTCATTATTTTGATACCATAGCAAAGCATCCTTTTCTAGTTGCTTTACAAATGCATCCTTACCAGTGCAGTAGCCTTCAATATCCTCCGAGAATCGATAAGCCAGCTCCATCTTTAATTCACCATACTCTAAAGCGATGTCTGGATGTGTACGCAGAAAGTCCCTTACTGCTATATGCCTATTAATATCTTTGTGATTGCTTTGCTCAAAAATATGAATCTGGTGTGTCCTGTTATCGCCGCCTTTGCGGAAATATCTACGTCCTTCAATACCAAACTCACCCATACACTCATAACCAATCGCTACAAATTCTTTGTTATGCTTATCAACCAAACTAATATTTGTCACTACGGGCATTATATCAATGATTGATTTAGCGGCTAACCCTTTGACTGCTGTACTGCCAATATGGTAAACCTCCACCAATATATCCTTCAATATATTCTTTATCTTCTGTGATTCATTTTCATACTCTACTTCCCAAAAGGGGTCGTACGGAACTACTCGTATAAACAATATAAACCCTCCAATCTCATTCTCAACGAATAATATTTTTAGAAAAAAGTCTTTATACTTTTTAACAATGGAGCCGCCAGCCAGAACAGACTATACTGATCAGCGACTACCTTAAATTTAATGTTTCAGATTTATTTTCTTATCTCTAATTTCATAAACTACATCAGCTACATTTTCGAGTAAGCGTTTATCGTGGGTGATAAACACGATAGTTCCGGCATACTCCTTCATTAGTATTTCCAAAGCCTCTAAACTTGGTATGTCAAGGAAGTTACTGGGTTCATCCATTAGTAGGATGTTATATCTACCCATGAGCATTTTAGCTAGCAACAATTTTATAATTTCTCCACCGCTTAAAACAGATAAGCTTTTTCCAATATCGTTCTGTTTGAACCCCATAGATGCTAGCACTGAACGAATTTCTGATATATTGTAATCACAATCCTCCTGCATAAACTCCATGACATTCTGATTACTGTTGTACTTGTAACCATTCTGTGCAAAGTAACCTATTTTTGCCTTAGGTGAAATAGAAATTCCTTCTTCATGGTTTAAGATCTGTCCTGTACTAATCCCTCTGTATCAATCAATTCGGGGGGGGTAATTCGTGTTTCCATAATCTCAGTCTATGATTTGAATATATTCCGGCTTCACCTCAGCTGAAACCGCCAGTAGGTCGGGAATAATGACGACAAGCTGCCGACCTCTCTTTTTTGCCACTTTTATGAAGTAGCCCTCCACCTGGTCGAACGGTCCGCCATGTACCCTTACTCTTTTACCTTTTTCAATGTTGATTTTATCTTTTTCCTTGTTGATTTCGCTGATTTTGTAGAAGTGTACCTCTTCATCTGCCTGCTTGCACACCTTGATGAAGTTGGTCATGTCTTCATCAGGTACAGTCAGATAGACAAGTTCTCCGCCACTTTTCCATGTGACAAACTGTAGGTCGTAATAATAATTGTGTTTGAAATCAACAATCTTCTGATGACTTGCATGCACAAACACCAGACTATGGATGACGGGTACCATGAAAAAGACTTTCTTGCCCTTGACAGTGCGAAGGACTTTCTGCTTGGGTATGAAATACTCTAAGCCATACGTTTCATTAGAGAGCCGATCTTCGGCAGTATTCTCGTTCTTGTAGGCCCGCATGACATACCACAGTATCTTATCCTTGTCCAATACATTCACCATACTGTTTTGACATGTGTTTTTTGAGAAAAGAACGTACTCATGGTTCATCCCGATATGCGTATCGGTCTGTATATCAGCAACTTTCTATGTGTTTCAACTACAATAGTCATCTATTCTCATCTTTCTGAGTCCACCCCCTGCAAAGCCCCTCTTTACGACATAAAAATTCGGTCGGAAAAGGTATGCAAAAGATGTTTCTCTCTTTAAGAGAAATATCGTTTTGCTAAACAGTTGATATTGAGGTATCATTTTATCGTAAAAGACATATTTGCTCAACAATTGCTTGACGGAAATCAACAAATTTTAGCATTTTTGTAAAAAAGTCGCTATATAATTTGGTGAATTGGAGTTATTTTCATATTTTTGCATCCCGAAGAGTTTCTCTTAAAGAGAGAAACACCTTTTTGCTCAACAATCCCCGACTTTTTTATTATAGTTGCGGTATCACACCGCAATACAATAGTTATAAATATTGAAATAAAGGTGCAGTGAGACGCTGCACCTCCTAAAGAGAATTGATGATGAGATTGTTGGCGTTGTCAACGACAGAGGTGTCCAATGAGGAGAGGTATATCTGTGTGGTTTTCTCGGAGTCATGCCCCAATGCCTCGCTGATAGTAGATACGGGCACGTTCTTGCTCTTGGCTATGCTTGCCCAGGAGTGGCGGGCTACGTAGGTGGTCAGGGGTACGGACAGGCCTATCATTTCTCCGATTTTCTTCAACTGCTTGGTGATACGGCTATAGGCATTCTTGTACTGTCTCCAGAATATGGCTCCCTCTCCTTTTGCTATAGGGAGCAGGTAGGGAGAATCATCTGTTTTGTACTTCGCCACTATCTCCTGCATGGCAGGTTCCCATTTGATGTGCAACTGTTGTGAGGTCTTCTGACGGCGGTAAATGAGCGTACTGCCATGCAGATTGCTTGGTGTAAGTTGTGCCATATCGATGAACGACATCCCACGGGTATAGAAACTGAACAGGAACATATCCCTTGCAAGCTCCAAACGGGGGTTCAGACTCAAGTCCAGCTCTTTCAGTTGCTTGATGATTTCCAAGGGGAGTGCCCGCTTGACGGTCTTGTCGATGCCGGTATATACATGCTTGAACGGTGAGGAAGAGATGACCAGTCCGTCATCTACGGCATGATTGTAGATGGTGCGCAGGTTGCGGATGTAGAAAGAGGTGGTGTTGCGGCACAGTCCGCTGTCTTTCAGCCACTGTTCATAGCCTTGTATCGTTGTCCCATCGACTTCCTCCAATGGCACATCGCCTCCTTTCAGGTAACGCTGGAGGCTGTTGAGGGTGGTTTTGTACCTTGCTACCATCCGCTTCTTGCCGATGCGTCTCAGTTTTTCGTTCAACTCCAGCGTATAGCCGATAATGCCATGTAATTCTTTTCCCTCATGGAAGTTGTCAACGACGGTGTCTGCTGTATATGACTGCCCTTCCTTGTCCAACCGTGCAATGACCAACAGCAGTTTCTTCCTGTCAGCATCCAATGTATCTTTCAAGGAAAGAAGATAGGCTTGACGTTGTGGAGTGACGGAAGTTGGCAAAATGATGTTTGAATGGTCCGCATCCCACTCTGAGGAATAGATTCTGTACTCTGTATGGATCTGACGTGCCACACGATTGTGTATCACCTGATAATACAGGCGACCCTCTTTCTCTTGAACAGATGATGTTCTGAACTTTAATTTGATGGATGCCATAATGCTCTGACTTTAACATTGAAATTGCAATTATTACCTTTATATATAATATAAGTGACAGACAAACAGGTATAGGAGGGATGGTGCCTCACCGCTCGGCATACAACAGCTGATATTCCACCCACCTCCGTTTCCTAATGGATGCCACTGCTTTTCCCCTCCATTTGCAATAGCTCAGATAGAGTGGCAGGATGTCCCTGTCGCCACGTTCCAATCGGGTGAGCAGGGACGCTTTCGGGTATCGTCCATTGCCTAACAACTTGGCTGGTCCAATCTGGTACGAGAGGGTGGCAAGCAGATAAGCATCCCTGCCATAACGGGCATATAGGCGCAGGTGCCGGAGGAGGTCTGTCCGTAACAGCAAATCTGCACGCTGACGTGTCAGTGTTTTCGGGAAACGCTCTCCCTTCTGTAGCTGGTGACCATAGCCCACATAGCCCGGTGTGGTCTTTGGGTCGTGCCAACCCTCGAAGTGTTTGGTAATGGCTACCATCCGTTCAAACAGTGCCCTGTCAATGGTTTGGCTTTGACAGGGCACGCTACAGATGGCCAACATGCTCAATAGTACGATGATGTATCTTCTCATTACATTATTTTATATAGGAGGTGCGATGTCTCACCGCACTCTAATCAATATCACTACATCATAGTGCGGAACTGCTGAATCTCTTTAATCATGGCTTTCACGTCCTCCCCAACCTGAACGAAGTTCTTGTAGAGGATGCGCTCTCGCTCTTCTTTCGACTTGAACTTATAGAACTTAGGGAGAGGGACATACTCCGATTCCTCCTTCTTTATTTCCGTCATATCGAAGTCGGTCTTGCAGTAGAACTTGGATGTCTTGAACTCCTCGCTCTCCTGGATGTTCATGCTTCCGTTCATCCCGGTCTTGGTGACTACGAAGTCACGGGCGGTCTGTCCACATATCCAACCTGTGGGCATATCGGAGATTTTGCTTGCAGGCACCAGGCTGTCCATATTCTCATTGAGGTTGATGGAGGTCTTGTCACGGTCGATGGTCACGCCCTTTTTGAGTTGCACTACTTTACCGAAGATGTCACTCGACAGCCATTCGAGGGTTTCCTTGGCTCTTGCCGAACCGCTCACCACATTGCCCACGGTGGTGATGATTTTCTGCATACCCACCTTGCCATAATCGGCTTCCAACTGCGGAAGTTCCTGAAAGCCAAGTGCCACGCTCACCTTGTTGCTTCGGGCTGTGCCTATCAGTCGGTCTATCTTGTGGAAATACAAGGTCGGCAACTCATCGACGATGATGCTGACAGGAACGTTCTTGCCCTGTCCTGTATTCACCCTCGTTACAAGGCGGTTGAGAATCAAGGCATTCAGTGCACCGATGATGCTCTCCATCTCGGGGTCGTTGGCAATGAGCAGATAACTTGGATTCTTCGGGTCACTGACCTTCAGGTCGAAGTCATCGCCGTCCTTGTGGAATATCCAGTAAGATTCCTTGGTGGCGAGACGGGAGGTATAGACACGTAGCGTGCCAATCATACCTTCCAACTGCTCCATGGCTTTGTTGGCAAAGGCAGTCTGGAACGGGCCAAGCAAGGGGGCTACCTCGTTGTCGGTCTGAAGTACCTCGAAGATGGTCTGATAACTCTCATTGAGGAACGATAGGATATGTGGCATGTCGCTGTACTTGCCCAACCAATAAGCGGGCTGCACCTCCGCGCCCGAATGGTCGAACACCCGTCCTGTGGGTATCAGCCTTTTCGTCTTTGGGTCTTCACGCCGCTCGGCAATCAGCATCTTTCCGTCCTTGTCGTAGGGCTCCTTGCCGTAGTTGCAGAAGAAATAGATGCAGGCGGCAAGGAAGTTGACGGCAGAGGTCTGGAAGAACTGGTCGCTGCCACCGCCGCCTTCCTTCTTGCCTTTTTGCAGGGATTCAAGCAGGGTCTCGGCGGTCTCGCTCGCTGCGGCAAGGTTGTTGATGTACTTCAACTGGATGGGGTTCACACGGCGCGAATACTCCACATCCACAAAGTTGATGATGTTGAACTTCATGCCATGGGGCATCTTGCTGTCCTTGGCATTCTTGTTCTTCAAGTAATGATAGTAGAGTTTGGTGGCGAGAGTGGGAAACTTATAGTCGTACACCACCATGGCAAAGCCCTTCTCGCTGTGCTGCCTGATAAACGGCTCGATGATGGAGAAGGTCTTACCAGAACCAGGAGTACCCACAACCCATGTGCCACGGAACGGATTGACGATGTTCACCCATCCCTTGCGGAACTTGCCCTTGTAATAATAGCGCATAGGGATGTTCACGCTGTACTTGTTCTCCTGCAACTCCCTGCATTGCTCAAAGCTCTCATTCTCGAAGTTGAAGCGGTCTTTCAGCAGCCCTTCCTTCAGGAACTTAGAGATATTGTCGAGGGCGATATGCACCAATACGACACCGACGATGGAAGTGAGCATATAGAGCCAAGTGTTCAAACGGAGGGTATAGAAACAGGGCATTATCGAATGACCGAACAGCCATACGGACTGCACAATCAGCAGCACTCCCGACAGCAGCGGATAGAGCACCTGCCTGCGAGCGTCAAACTCCAGATGCTTCTTGTTGCGCGTTCCCACACAGGTGATACATATCAGCAGGAACGTAGCCACCTTGCTATACACGAGGTTGCCGTCATGGTAAATCATCCACCGCTTGATGCGAGTGTGGATATCCGTCACTACGCCGCCCAAGAAGTCCAACTGCTCCGGCTCCAGTGCGTAGGCGAAGAACTCCATCAGGATGGAGACATAAATCACCGCCCTGAATATCTTGTAAAAACCCTGTAACTCTTTGCTTTCTTCCATTTACTTTACGATGATGTTGGGTGATAATGAGAAAAGATGAAGGATGCCACGGTGGACACCCTCCAATCCTCTTATGAGTTTTATTCGTAGCCGTTGATGGTCTTCTCAGACTCTACTGTCCACGGAGAAATAGTTGCAGATATGACCTCCAAGGTGTTGCGTACAGGCTTCAATGAATAGCTGTAGGAATGACCCGCTTTCCACGTGTCGTTTGTGAGGAATACGAAGTTCTCCCCATTGCTGAGTTGCAATGTCATGTCTGGCATAACCTGTGCAGGAACATAAAGCGTATATTCCATGTGGTCACTTTGTGGGTCGCCGAAATAATAGGTCGTCACCGACTCGTCACTGCATTCTACCTTTCCGGTCTTGATGTTGAAAGTACCGCTGTCAAAATAACCGACGAACGTGAGTAGGCTTCCTGCAAAATCATTGGTGGTGAAACCGTATTCTGGTGAGGTATAGACCTTGATGATGACACGCACCATCTGATGGGTGAAGTTCAATGTAAGGCTCGGATTGGCGTATGATGCCGCTCCACTGGCAAACAGAAAATCATTGACCTTCTGCTCACTCTGTACAGCTGCCTCCGGCACTTGGAACTCTATGAGGTCGTTGGTAGGATTTGCCGTATAGGGATAGTAGGCATTGAAGGTGTGAGTGTCTGTGTCCGTGAAAAACACCTTGTTGGCTGACACAAACTGATTCGTGCCGCCGCTTCGGGTGAACTTCATATTGTTGATCATCCCTGTGGAAGAGATGCCAATCATATCATTGAGTTCCCACTGGTTGTCAACGGCTCGTGTGGAAACGGCAGGTTGCAGCATCTCCAGATTGGTGAATACCTGAAGCTGCTTGGTTGATGTGCTGTCGGTCACGACCACAGAACCTCCGCCACCGGGCAGGTAAATCTCATTGACGATGTCTTGGTCACAGGACGTGAGGAGCATGGCTCCAAGTCCCAACATTAGAAACAAATTCTTTTTCATGCTTTTTCTTTTTTAATTGTTGTACTTTGATGATGATACGGGTGATACTCGATGTCTGTATATGGGCTAATCCATAATCGTGATGATGGGTCTCGCCTTATGCGGCTGCCACTTGGGAGTCTCCTGTATGGCACCGCTTCCCAGTGAGTAAAGCCATGCCTTGGCGGTCGCTTGTCCTTCTACCTCCGTTGAAGTCCAATACCAACAGTCATCATCCTCATCGGGGATAGGTGTGCCGCCGCATTTCAGGATGTATGGGTTGATGATGTCCTTGGCATGATAGAGCAGACGCATCTGTGCCACACTGGGGATATAGGCACTTTGCCCGTAACGCCACATGTCGAAGACACGCTCAGCCAAAGGCGACTTCACATCGGTCGTGCCATAAAGGGCAAAAGTGTTCTTGTTGCCGTCGTAGGCGGTGAGGTCACAGGATGTGTCCTGTTCCACACCGATACTGTCAGCAAAGGCTTCGGGAGCGATGTCCCACAGATAGACGGCATATCCGTTTCCCTCCATTTCTTCCCTCTGATTGACGTTGAACACCACTGCAATGGCTTGCTTGCACGATTGCTCGTAGGTTTCGTAGGGCATCACCTTGCCGTCAGTGGTCAAGATATGGGTGACCTTCATGGCTGTGTCGGGAAAGTCCTGATGCTCGTCACAGGCAGTCAGCAACACCGTTGCCGCAACTGCCAAGATTGAAAACAGTTTCTTCATACGCATAGTCATTTTACAGGAAGTTTCACACCCAGGACAATACCCGTTCTGAACAGGTCTTCACCCTTGATCATCACATCGGTCTTCACCTGCCAGAAGAGCTTCCAGCCGTGTCTGAGTGTATAGTTTTGCTCATAGCCGAGGTGGATGCCACCCAAGAACCTGTCAGTATCGCTACCTGCCGATGCTCCTATGCGCATGTTGCCATGGTGGTTGCGTCCTCTTGCCACACAGGGCTTATAGGCAAAGCCGAAACCATAACTGCGGTAGTTGTTCCAAAAACTCTCAGGACAGACATGACCGCACGATGCGCACTCGTTCCACTTGATATATCCGTTTGCAAAATACTCCCACGCATTGTGGTACTTCGTCTCATACTCGTAGGACAGCGTCACGTCCAGTCCTCGCTCATACAGGCATCCGAACCCCAAGGATATGCGGTCGCTATTCTGCTGCGCCATTGCCGGAGTCATGCTTGCCATAAAACAGATGACAACGAGTAAGGTATGCACAAGCCAATTCCTCACTCCTAATTCCTCATTCCTAATTCTCATTATTCCTCCTCCAACAGTATATGGTTAAACGAATCGGCAGACAGCACATCCTCATAGTCGATGCTGAGCGAGATGGTGCGTCCACTTATCTGTTTTTCCGACAGCTCGATGGTCAGCACCTTGTCGTTGGGGAAGGTCATCTTCTTCACCACAATCACGTTGCGATAGCCATACTTGAAGGTCTTCGCATCGTCCAACACAAGAAATGGGGTCAGTTCCACTATCTGCGCATTGGTAGCCTTGCTCTGCTTCTTGTCCGATAGTTTGATGCGCATCTCGTCGATGTCGAAGCGGATGTTGGTCTTGTTCTCCACGGAGAAGTCGATGAAGAAATATTCGCCCACGCTGTAGATGTTGTTCAGGCGCATTACCATGCGGTGCATCTTCGTCGCCACGTTGCGGTATTTGGCAGACGATGACCATATCTGACGTGCATACTTGGTCATGTCGGCAGTGGACAGGCTTACAGCGGGATTGTTGTAGGCATTGCGCTCCGAGCATTCTATTTCCTTATCGGTTACTGCCTCCTGCATCCTCGTGGTATAGAGCAGTGCATACTGCGTGCGGTAGCGTTCCGTCACGATTGTCACTATCGCCAACACCTCACCGTCGGCATACACGTTGTCCTTCGGCTTCAGGCGGATGGTGTTGTTGATGGGTTGGTCGCCCACCACCTTGTCTGTGGATATATCGACAAAGCGGATGGGTTCGGAGGCGGTGATGACGGTGGTCACTTGGTCGTTGACCGTCAGCTGCTCCATCTCCATGTAGGTGGTCTGCGCCTTGGCTGAAAGCACGCTCAGCGAAAGCAATGCACAGACATTCATTTTCTGAAAACAATTCATATTAGTTGATTTTTTGATGTTTATACTCTATGAGCCACCGTTCCCGACAATTCCGTTGTCGGGCAGTGTCTATTTCCTTTTCTCTTTCCCATTTACAAGGTAAACAAACGTCCCATACTTCAGCTTCACTTTGTTCTTCTTGATAGCCTTGCTGATGGCATTGCTTGTCTTCTGGTAGGCATTGGTCACGGCTTGCATTCCCCATTGCGAGAAACTGTTGTTCGCTCCACTCTGGTCGATGTTCATGTTGCTCTGCATAGCACCGCTCGCCACATCTTTCGTGGTCTCACGGAACTGGCTGCCGGGGACATACAGTCCCTCCAGTCCGTCCGTGTCATAAAGCGAAAGCGAAACCTTTATCAGCTCGTCATCCACAAGGATGGAGTTGATGCTACCCTTCACTCGCTGCGAACCGAAACCGCTCATGGTGGCATAGAGGTACGACCCTTTCTTCACCACGGTCTCACCAATCTCAATATCGTCCAACAGTCTCAGCCGCACCCTCGACCCGTCCGTAGCCTTCACGTCCTCGTCAATGATGGCCTTGATGAGCTTTGGCTCATGCTCGTTCTGCGTCAGGGTGTTGAAATAGTCCGAAGTCACCTTCACCTTCTTCACCACCTCCTGTGCCTTGTCCTCCTCGTCCAGTGCCTTCACCGCCTTGCTGTCCTCGGCAATCTGACCTTTCACCTCAATCTGCTCCTTGGGAGGCCCAGCCTGTGTGGTATCCTGGGCCACGGGGGCAACTGCCGCCTGTCCTCTCAGCCTCGCTTCGGCGAGTGCCTTGTTGAGTGCTTCGAGTGCTTCCGCTTCTCGCGCCTTGGCATCGGCCACTTCGGCTGCATCGTCCTTCTCTTCTGCCTGACGGACGAGTTCCGCAAGGTCTTCTTCTGTGTACTTGGATTCATACGCTTCTTTCTCTTCTTCGTTGTCACGCTCAATGTTATCAACAGCCGAATAGTCTGCTATGCGACCATACGACTTCGCCATGTTCTCATACTTGCCACCGATGCCGTCACCATTCTTAATCTGCGCTCCGGGCAGGTTGGGGTTCAGAAACTCGGTGGTCTGCAGGTTCTTGTCCTGCGTTTCCGCCACCTCCGTATTGAACATGTCAAAGACAAAATAGCCTGTGGCAATCAACGGGATGTACACGATGGCTGGCAGCATGTACTTCGGCTGACGGAAGTTTATCTTATCTGTTATTCTCATCGCTGTCTGATTTTGATGTTACTGACTTGTCTCGATTCTCCTCGTTGGTTCGATGCGTCACGGGAGGAGTGATGCAATGGGCTGCATTCATCATCTGCTTCATGCGCCCTTCCTGCCGCTCGATGGCACTTGCAGCCTCCGTCCGATGACCGTAATACCGCACCATCCTGTAGATGTTGATGCCGAAGCACGTGGCGACAAAGCCGAAGACGATGACGAGAAACAGCGTCTTGTGGGCATTGGCAAAGCCTTGCACCTTAGCCGCCGCACGGTCTATCCTCGCGGTCTTGGCAAACTTGCGCCCTGCCGCCACCTCCTTCTCATACCGCTTCTTGTACTTGGGGTCGTTCTTGTCGGGCATATCCTCGCCCACAAGCATCCGTCTGATTCCTTTTACACTCATACCGCTAGGATATTAGAAGTTTGACTTCGACTTCTGCTCAATATCCTTGTTGAGCAAGGTTCTCCAGTTCGTGATGAGCAGTCCATGAGGATTGTTCTCCGTCCTCGGCACGCGCTTCACCTGTCCCGCCGTCACCAATTCACGCATCAGAATATTGCTCCTTCGCTCTATCCTTTGCCTACCGTAGTAGGTGAACTCCATCTTCTCCTTGTTGAACTTGATGCTGTCGCAAAAGATGCTGAACACGGCACTCGTACCCATGATATTGTTGTAAAAGCCCTTTTCCTTCAGCGTATTGTACTGCGCCAAACCAGTTTCATCGACCAAATACATCGCCTTCTCCATCGAATAGCGGATGTACTTGTCATCGGGAGCAAGCGTAAAGAAGTAATGGTGGAACATCTCGATATGGCTCTTTGCCTCCACATCCAGCGTTTCCTCCATCGTGGTGCGGTTCACCAGTATGGGCACGTTGCCGTCCAATACATACACCTTTTGCTGCGCGTCCGTCACCATGCAGCGCGCCGTCCAGATGCTCGACACCGAGATGATGATGCAGCCCATGAGGAACGCAGAGCAGATGATGCCCACCAGCTTGATTTTGTTTTCTAAGTTCTTGATTACCATACGTTACTGCTTGTTTGAGGTCTGATTTCTCTTCATTCTCACATATTCACGGTGCAGGATGGTGTATATGTCCTTCTCAACTTCTTCCACCAGTTTGGCGTAATACTTGATGCAAGCCTCTACGTAGATGCCTTCGTATTTCAGTTGGATCCACACCCACCAGATGTCACGTTCACGTCTCCGTCGATTTCTGTAGATTTTGGCACGATGCAAGCGATAACTCAGGTAATCTACCATAGGCACTACATACTCGTCGTTATCCTCAAAGCCTTCTGCCATCTCCTCATACTGTGGGTCGATGTAGTTGTTTTCGGAATTGAAAAACTCTTCCTTTGCACGCTTGTTGGCAAACGCCATGAATTTCTCATCTTTGAGCCAACGCTCAATTTCATTTTTTGCTTTCATTTTTCTTGATGGTTACTTTTATTTGTTTCAATAGGAGGTGCGGTGACTCACCGCACACTCACATGTTATCTCATCACGGTCGCCATGGTTCCCGTAGCCGTCATCTTGGCTTGTTGTGCCACGCCCTCGCCGAAGTTTCGGGTTGAGAAGGCGGTGTCGCCCTCTGGTATCATCCATGCCGCAAGGTCGGGCACGAGGTTCAGGCATTTCAACGCCACGATGCTCGCTGCCATCAGATAGCCTGCCGAGAAGAACGAGTTTTGCAGATAGGCTGCCATCGTCTGCTCACTGGCGGTGATGGCCGTCAGGTTCTCTACCTGTATGCAGAGCACAATATCAAACAGCAACAGGACGTAGAAACCGACGAAGTAGAGCATGGCTCCGTAGAAATGAACTGTCAAATAACGGGTTAGCCACTTCGCCCACGCTCCTTCCCACTTGGGCAGCAACGAAAATGCCCATTGTATTGGACCGAATATAGTGAGCATTCCGAGCAATATCTGCTGACAGTATATCGTCGCCCACCAACCGATGCGGAACACGATCAGGGCTATCAGCATCACTATCTTGTCGATGCCCACCACGGCCCCTGCCGTCAGTGAGGTGAACCACAGTTTGCTGGCATCCTTCTCCATGTTGGTCACTTCGTCCACGCCCGTCTGCTCCATCGTCGCCTCTATCAGGTTGGGGTCTGATGTGCCCTTATGCGCCACGTCTGCCTGTGCCTGGAGGTCAGTGTACATCGAGTCCCTGACATATACCAACTGCTGCACCTCCTCAAACTTGTCGGAAATTTGGGTCGCCTCTGCCTCATAGAGGTCGTGGGTGTAACTGCCGATGCAATTGGGAATATAGGATAGAAAATCCAATACGCACCAGCTGCTGCCGCTGTTGGTCATGCCTGTGTCAGCAGGTGGGTACCACCAACAGAGGATGATGCTCACCACCAAGGGCTTGAACAGTTTCATCACGTCCAACGGTTCGTTCTTCACCATCATCTTGTAGGCCATGCTTGCCGCCACGATGATAGAGAACAGTGCCGCCAATGCCATACACATTTGGAGGATCCACCAGAACGGCCCTTGTGAGCCTGTGAAGGTGGCATCGGTCAGGAACTCGTTGGTCTGGAATATCACATCGTCAATCTCCTCTTCGAGGATGTTGATGCCGAAATCGCTGAGTATGTTGTCTGCCATCAGTGCCTGGTTCTATTGTTGATAATCTCTTTGATAAACTCTATGCCTTTCGGTGTCCATGACAGATAGAAGTGGTAGAAGCAGCGCATCCTGCCTGTGACATATACCGCAATGCCCTTGTCCTGAAGGTCTTCACGCAGTTTCCACATTCCATATTCCTTGGTGATGATGCCTTCCTCTTTGAGGGTCTTCACAATCTTGCCGTAGTAACTTCCGACATATTTGTGAAGCTTTGACATTGAAACTACCTCTAAATCAGATGGCATATAATGCTCATCAACGATGGGTGTCCTGCCGATAACGCTGATTCGCTTCGGCATCCTTGACATCTCCAACTGCCACTTGCCGTTTTTCCTCTTGGCGGCATAGAGACGTAACTGTATTTTTGATATTGATTCCATAGCTATTTCTTTATTTTATGTTCTTTCGATAACAGGAATGACTCCCACGCTCTTCAGTTTCTCATAGAGGAAGCGGCGACCTTTCTGTGTCCATTTGGTGTTCATGCGCACATCCTCCGTACCGTCCTTGTGTTTAATGAGGTAGGTCTCGCTGGTCACATAACCGCAGTCCTTGTAGTCGGCATACAGAATCCACTGCTTGCCACGCTGATACTGGATGTTCATCTCCTTCAGACGTCGGTTGAAGCGGATGGACGACTCGCCATAGTCCTGTGCTATCTGTGTGACCAGGACACTGCTCTTCGTGGCAAGGATGATGTCAAGGTAACTCACCTTGTCCTTCATCTCCGTCACCTCCTGTTGCAGGTCATCCACCTTGGATCCCAACTCAACGATGCGTGTCCTTTGGTGTTCACACTCCTGTTCGACAAGCAGACGCTTTTGTCGTTCTTCCTTCAGATTGACTGCTAACCGTATCAGGAAGTCTGGCTCTGCCAATGCCTTCTCGATGGTCTGCTGTGTCATATAGGCACCATGCTTGCGGATAGAGGGGAGCACCTCCGATGTCACCCACTTGCGGAAACGTTTGGCTTCGGGTTTGCGACTGTCAAGGATGACATCATACAGTCCGTCTTCATTGATAAAGTTTGTAACCTGTTCTCTTCCAAGACTATCCGAGATGGGGTACTTTGAAAGTACATCATCCGAAAGTCGTTGTACCAACTTGCTGGTTTTTAGTCCAAGAACTCTTGCCACATCAGCCAAACAGAACAAGGGTTGCTCTGGTGTTCCTGTGGTTCGGACTGCTCCAAATTCCTCGTTGTTGAAAATCTGAATATCGTTCATATCTCTATGCTGTTTTGTGATTATTTCTTCTCTTCCCTTATTTCTATCTGTTCACACTTTCTTCACCCTCACCGCTGTTGGCATCATCGCCGTCAGTGCCTGTCGAGCTCCTCACGCCCTTCATGTTTTCCTGCCAACGGCTCTTGGCATCGCTGATGATGCTGCCTTTATGTACTACACGGTCGTTGGTGGCTGCCAAGAGGGCGGTAGTCTGGCTTTGGGTGTTGAGCTGCACAAGGTATTTCAGTAGTGTCTCGTTCTGTGTCGTCAGGTCGGCATAGATGCTAAGATACTGCCGCTTTCTCTGTGCATTGGGCATATAGGCATCCTTGGTGGCTTTCACGGCACACTGGTACATATTGTACAGTTCCTCCCACCGACGCTTGTCGTTGATGGTGCCTCCTGTAGGGATGATATGGTCTATGTTCGCCTTCATCTTGTCCAACTGACCGTTGATCTTGCTGCTTTCGGCAAGCCAGGCGAGGTCTATCTGTCGGTCGGCTACGTTCAAGGCTTCCACCTCAGCACGCTTGGTGAGGGCAGAGTCTATCTTCTCCGCATCATCTACTTGGTTGTAGAGGTTGATGCCGGCAAGAGTGCGGAAACCTAACTTGTTCTTCTCTGCCGCTGTCTTCTTATAGTTGTTATGTAACAGCCAATAATAGAACTCAGGGGTGAGAGAACCGCCACCTGTCTCCATCACCGTTATCTGGTTCTGCTTGGAGGAGTCGTGGTTGTAGGTCACGCTCTGGGCTGTGGCTTTGATGGTGGTTGCTACCGCCATGATGAGTATCATTGTCTTCTTCATGTCCGTTCTTCTTTTGTTTACAATCCGTCAATAGTCAAGTTTTCCTGCCACTTTCCATCGGCTGAAGGCATCTTCCAGTATCTCTTCCTTCGTCCTCGTCCGATACACCTTCTCCTTCCAATAGCCCATGCGCAGCTGCACATACCGCCATGTCTGGAAGTAGGCTTGGTTCAGATGTTTTTCTATCAGGTCCAACGAATTGTTGATATTGTCCAACACCATCAGCAGGTCGGAAGTTGAACAGGCTGCCGCTCCTGTGGCATACAACACGAGGTCGTTGACGCTATGGTAGAGTTGGCTTCCTTCGTTGTATATGTTGTCGATGGCTTTCTTGTTGATGCTGATGAGCATCGTGTCAGCCAGTTCGATGTGTTTCCGCTTGATGACCTTATCATTGAAGTCCTCCAACAGGTTCTTGTAGTCACTGATGCGGTCGCTCACCGTCTGGTAGGTGCTCTTCACGTTCAGCACCGTGCGCAACGACTGGTACATCACATCGATGATGTCGAAGGCCCGGGTGTATTTGTCCAAATCCACATTCAGTTCCTTGTATTTGCCCACCTCTTCACTGCTGTATTCATGCAGCAGTTGATTGCTGTACTCCAAAGTGCTGCGTGCCAGCAAGAGGCTGCGCTGCTTCTTGTGGTCGTTGATGTATGCTTCCACCGATACCGCATCGAATCCCCATTGCGCCAAGGCTGTATTGGGGAAGAGGGTAATCAGCAGGAGAGCTATGATGATGGTATGTCTCATTCTCCGTTCCTCCCTCAGTTTTCGTTCTCGTTATCTTCACCATTCCCTCTGTTAGGGTCTGCATTCTCTCTCCATCGCTCGTAGCACTCTTCAATGAGTGTCCTTCTGCGACCTTGGTCTGCGTCGATTGAAGGAAGAATGTCCTTCAGCACGTCAATGATGCTGCGCTTGTAGTGCATCATTTTTTCTAATGATACCAAGTCGGCGTAAATCTTGGTGATACGGCTATCTACTTCACGGGCTATCTCCAGACGGTCGCTCGACCAGAGCAGGTGTATTACATCGTCATTGTCGGCGGTCTGGGTTGCCTCGCTCTTGGCATATTCTGTGGTGATGCTGCACGACGGGAACTCCTGGGCTATCTCCGAGATACGGCTGTTCACCTGCCTCGTCTTCTCCTCGTCAGAGGCATTCGGGTCAAGGGTCAGCACATCCACCACCTGTGTGTCGGTGTATTCCGAGGTCAGCTCCCACGATATTTGCAGTATCGCACGGTGTATCTTGATGCCAAGGAAGTACTTGGGCTTCCTTGCAATGGACAGTGTCGCCTTGAAGGTGATAATGCCGTTGATGTTGGGCATGGTGGCAGTTCGGACGTAGGTGTAGCCGTTCCACGAACCGGCACCTTGCCACGTGAGATTGTAGGCTGACTTCACATCCTGCATGATGGCAGGGATGCGGTAGTAGTCATCGGTGGAGGTGGCATTGTCGTTAGCCGCCTCGCTCTTGGCATTCTGTATGTCTGCCAACTGCTGCTGCCATGTCGCCAATTCCTTCTTCAGGTTGTCTATCTTCGTCTTGTTGACATTATGTTGCTGCCGCAAGGCAGGGGCTTCCTCCACAGAGGCATTGGCTATCTGCGTGAGCAGGTTCCTGTTCTCTGTCTCCAACTGGCTTATCTGCGCCTCCAACAGGGCTATCTTGCTATTCGCCTCACGTTCCTTCTCGTCCAGTTCCGATAGGTCGAGATTATTTTCTGATACGCTTGTCCTCATGGCGCATTCCTTGCTGTGGGCATTGAGCGAACCGCCGCACTCACGGCACTTGTACTGCGTGCTGCCCTGTCCGAGGGTGACACCGTCCGAACAGGTGACGCTGATGGTCACGCTCTCCACGCCCTTCAGTTTGGCGGCATCGGTGGCTTGATAGTAACGGCGTGCGTCACTGCCGATGTAATAGACATAGCCCTCCTCGTTGTCGTTATACTCCGAGAGACGTGCCTGCAACTGACGCTTGAAGGTATTCAAGTCCATGCTGTAGGAGTCGAAGACATCCTCATACACCTCTTCCACGTTGTTCCAGCTCTTGGTAACGTGTATCTCGTAGGCGTAGGCCTTCTTGGTCTGCTTGCCGCCACGGCTGATGATGTACGACGACATCCAATAGTTCATCGTATAGGTGAAGCCGTCGCTCTGGGCGTTGAGCTGCTGCACACGGCTGCGGCTCCATCCGGCATGGTTCTCCGAGTTGGCCAGTATCTGCTCTCGCTGCGTGCTGTTAGGGTAGAAGTTGGGGTCGGAGGTGTTGATACGATACCAATGGTCACCGTTCAGAATACTGTTGTCATCGGTCGGCGGATAGTAGTCACAGAGGCTTACGCTGCCTTGGTCTCGTCGGGCAATGTACCAACGCTGTGTATAGTAGTTGCCCTGCGTCTCGCTCAGATAGTCTGTCATCCACGAGGTGATGTTGTAGTTGGAGAGGTCGAAGAGGGCTGCCACGTTGTCCTCGCCACCCACCAGACTAAGGAGTGTGCTGCCGATGCCGTTCTCTGCCTGTTCATAGAGGTCATGGTAGTTGTCATAGATGTCGATGATTTTACTCACCTTGCCATTGAAAAGGTCGTTGAAGGCACTCTGCTGCAAGAGTGCGCCTGATGCCCCGTTGATACCTGCCGTCGCCAACGATGCTCCCATATTGTAAAGCGTCTCGATGTCGGCGGTGAGGTTCTCCACGGTGAAGTTGCCGGGCACACTGGCGATGTCATCCAACAGCTGCTGCCAATCTACATTGCCTATCTCCGAGAGTTTGAGGATGGCGGCTATCTCTTGGTTGATTTCCAAGAACTGAATGTCGGCAAAGGTCAAGCTACTGTTGGTCACGACACTCTCAAACTGCATACACAGCGACTTTGTGTCGGCGCATATCTTCATCAGGTAACTGCCCCAGTAGAGGGCGGTCTGCGGACTTTTCAGCATCATTCCTGCCACCGTCCATATCTTGGGCATAATCTTGTTCGCCACCATATTGTGGATGCGGCGGTAATAGTAGTTCTCCGTGCTACTGCTCCAAATGCCGAGGTCGGTGAATGCCTTGCGCTCCAAGAACTTGGCAGCGAAGATGCCGGCAGTGGCAACCTCTGCGGCATTGTAGTGCTTCAAGATTTCGCCCACCTGCTCGTTATAATAGCTCTCTGCCATAGCTCCAGCACCGAATGCGGCAGCCATGGCGGCAACGATCTGCTTGTCGTAGTTCACGCTGTAATACTGCGCATGAACCCTTCCCACGACAAGTGTAAGACACATATATATTATAATAAGGTATAAACGTCTCATTGCTTCACTACTTTACGTTTTTACTACTTTCAGTTTCTACTATTCCACTACTTTACTACTTGTAGTATTTACTATTGGTAGTATTCACTACTAATCGTATTTACTACTAATCGTAAATACTACCCAGCCACCGTTCCCGAAAGTTTTGCTTTCGGGCATCTGGGCTTTACGTCTATTCCGGGATTTCCGTTTCCATCAATCAGCCCCCGTGCTCGCCGTGTCAGCGGCGAGTGGCTCCATCGTCCGTCAAATTGAGCACATGCCCCGCCTCATTGACCTTCTGCGCAAATGCCAACGACTTCCCGATGCCACTGGCATCCCAATCTCTGCAATACCGCTCGATAGCCTCCTGATGTCTGCACTTCAGTTCATGCTTATAGAGTTTCAATGCCTCCTTCTCAGCTCGCTCGGTGGTGTAGGTCATATAGCACTCGTGCGGCTCCTCCACACCATACACTCCGCTCGTCGATCCACGTCGGATAAACACCTCACGGAAGAAACTTCTTCCCTCCTTGTTATCCAAGCGGTTGACAGTGAATATCTTCTTGCAATCCACATCCGTCAATCCTAATATCGCCTTGATCTCGTCGAATCGCTCACGAAATTTGCTTTGGTCGAGCAGCATCACCACGTCGGAGTTGTTGATGATGGCTTCCTTCACGATGGGACTGCCGATGATGTCCTGTATCTCCTGTGTCACTACGCCCACGCTCGCCCAGAACTTTCGGGCTGTCTTGTATAGGTACTTGATGTACTCGGCCATCAGCGGCGAGGCGATGGCTTTCCATGCCTCCTCGATGACAAGGCACTTGCGGTTCTTCTTCAGGCGCATCTTCTGCAGGAACACGTCCATGATGATGAGCGTCACGATGGGGAAGAGCTGCTTGTTCTCCTTGATGGCATCCACCTCGAAGACGATGAAGGTCTCGTCGAACAAGGTGCTATCCACGTTCTCGTTGAGAATCTTGTCGTACTTGCCGCCACGGTAGAAGTTTTGGAGCATATAGGCGAAGTTGTCGCAGTCGATGGTGGTGATGTTGTTCTCGATGCAGATCTGGTCGAGACGCTCACAGGCGAACTCATAGAATGAGTCGAAGGAGAGGGTCTTCACGCTCAATGCCATGCGCCGTTCCTCCAGTCCCTTGATGAGTTTCTCCACCTTGTCGTGTATCTGCGTCAGCTCCGTGCCGCGCCGCTTCTCCATGGTGGAGAGGTTTTTTCTCAGTGTCTCCTTCTGTGAGGAAGGATAGGGCTGCACACCGTTGAAATAGAAATCGTAATACTCCGTCACCAACTGCTCCACGACACGGAACTCCAGTTCGGGTATCTGCGTCTCCGAGCCTTTCCATATCAGCAGTATCAGGTTCTTCAGGAAGTCTATCTTCTCAATGTTCAGCTCCCGCTTGCTGATGTTGAAGGGGTTCATGGTGATGGGCTTGTCCTCCGTATAGGCGATGTACTTGCCGCCCACATACTCGCAGAGTCCCTCATACGAGTTACCCGTATCGACCATGACGATGTCGGTGTTCTGCTCCCACAACTGACGCACCACGCTGTTCATGTGGAATACATATGAGAGAGTATTTGTTGTTGATTATCAGCAATATAAGAAAATATCGGTACAAAAATAATCGCTGTAAGAAATAGGGTGAAAAAGCCGTTTTGGGGAGAAGCAAAGAGGAAAAGAAAAAGGTTGGTTTAAGATGAAGATTTAACATAAACTTAACAAACGGCAGGCATTTTTATACTTTCCTGATGACTGCTCGGAATGAAGTCAAAACCGCAAAGGAGTTGTCGGGGAATTGCTTGACATGATTGATTTTTAGCATGTTTTGCGCATTGAGAGCCAATAGGGGTACAAATGGCGTATGAAATAAGTCTTAAAACTCTGATTTTTGCTCTGCGAAGAAGGTCATTGATAGGAAATTCACTACCTTTGTATTTGGATTGTGGATTGGAGCAACTTTATTCAAGACATACGAAATAAAAAGTTGCATTCGAGATGCAATGTTTTTATAGTTTTTGCATTTTTATAATAGCTAACAATTAAAAAGATAAAAATGAATACGAAAGACTTTTTCGGAATACTGCTTATGGCTATGTTTGCAGTGGTAGGACTAACAGCATGTAGTAACGATGATGAGCCTAAAGATTCTGTCAAAGAGATTAGAATGCAGATTTCAGCAGAAACAGGCGTGATGTATGCATGGGGCGACGACAAGAAGGAGAATCCCATCGAGTGTATGCTTGTCATGTCGGAAGATAATCCCGGAGTATGGGAACCTCTCGGATTCAACAGCATCGAGGGCTTTACCTATGTAAGAGGACATGAGTATTATCTCTCGGTAAGGCGGACAATCCTCGCAAATCCACCTGCGGATGCTTCCGACCGTACTTATTCGCTTATCCGTATTCTTGAGGACAGAGTTGTCACGGAACCAGAAGTTCCGGTTGATGAAGAGATAACATCGGAAGAAGATATCGAATACCATGATTTGTGTCCTTTCGAGAAGTACGCAATCAGCAAGGAGTTCGTTGTTGATAAGGATGGTAATATATATTACGGCGATGGCTCATCGCTGCCGTCATACGACAACGCCCGTATTTGGTTGGAAGATGTCCTTGACAAAGAAGACCCGAATTGGGTTAAATTTCAGACGGTGTCATATCAGGCGACTTATTCGTATGTCTTTTCACCGTTTACCGATGACATTCGTTTGATACGCAACGATTCACATGGTCCGATGTTCAAAAGCGTCATTCCCGAAGATGAGTTTACCCGTATTATCCAAACCATGCAATCCGGCGAAGAAGTCCGTTACGCACTCATCCTTGCCAATGTTTATAAAAAGGGACTTCAAAAGTTGGAATTTACAATAAAAAAGCAATAACCATTATAGGGTGACTCCACCTCGCCCTCTCTCAATCTTCCAATCATACCGACCTTCCGCGACATCGCCAACCTCTTTGAGTGTATGGCGATGTTTTATTTCGTCAAAGGGCTGTCTCTCCGCATAGTCACAATACCATGGAAAGAAAAAATGCTTATTCTTCTTTTCGTTCGTTATATTTGTGTACATTTGCATCAAAAAAAGTTGTTTGACAGAAATACACCACACATCACAGAATTTGTGACTATTCCCAAGTCATTACCTCGTTCTATGAGAAATACTCATAAGTAGCTCATTTTTAATATATTCCTATTTTAATATCGTTTTTTCTTCATAAGAACGACACTTTTTATATTTTTGCGGATACATAAAAATAAGATATAAATGGAAAAATACAACAATTGGAAACTTAAGTTTTATACAATATGGGCAGGGCAGGCAGTATCATTAATCACTAGTGCCATCCTGCAAATGGCGATTATTTTTTACCTTACAGAAAAAACAGGATCTGCGATGGTCTTGTCTATGGCTTCACTTGTAGGTTTTTTACCCTATGCGGTCTTTGGACCAGCCATTGGTGTATTAGTGGATCGTCATGATAGGAAGAAGATAATGATTGGTGCTGATTTAATTATCGCAGCAGCTGGGGCCGTGCTAGCTATTGTTGCATTGTATATGGAGTTACCTATCTGGATGGTTATGGTAGTATTGTTCATCCGTAGCATTGGAACAGCTTTTCATACCCCGGCTCTCAATGCGGTTACTCCACTTTTAGTACCAGAAGAACAGCTTACGAAATGTGCAGGCTATAGTCAGTCTTTGCAGTCTATAAGCTATATTGTTAGTCCGGCGGTTGCAGCACTCTTATACTCCGTTTGGGAACTAAATGCTATTATTGCCATCGATGTATTGGGTGCTGTGATTGCATCTATTACGGTAGCAATTGTACGTATTCCTAAGCTAGGTGATCAAGTGCAAAGTTTGAAACCAAATTTCATAAGAGAAATGAAAGAAGGAATGGCTGTACTACGGCAAAATAAAGGATTATTTGCTTTATTACTCGTTGGAACATTATATATGCTTGTTTATATGCCCATAAATGCATTATATCCTTTAATCACTATGGAATATTTTAATGGTACACCGATGCATATTTCTATTACGGAGATTGCTTATGCCTCTGGTATGTTGATAGGGGGTCTATTATTAGGGTTATTTGGGAATTACCAAAAGCGAATCTTATTAATAACGGCATCAATTTTTATGATGGGGATAAGCTTAACCATTTCAGGATTACTTCCTCAAAGTGGATTTTTCATATTTGTAGTCTGCTGTGCAATAATGGGGCTTTCGGTTCCGTTTTACAGCGGTGTGCAAACAGCTCTTTTTCAGGAGAAAATTAAGCCTGAATATTTAGGACGTGTATTTTCTTTAACTGGAAGTATCATGTCTCTTGCTATGCCAATTGGGTTAATTCTTTCTGGATTCTTTGCTGATAGAATCGATGTAAATCATTGGTTTTTACTATCAGGTATTTTAATTATTTGCATTGCAATAGTTTGCCCAATGATAACTGAGATTAGAAAATTAGATGCAAAATAAAATAGGAGAAACCGTTTCAATAATAAAAGAACATATAAAGGGGAAAAAGCATTTACTTACATTATAAAAGAGAATATCACCGTGAAAGCCCGTTGCTCTGTGTAGAGTTGATTTTCCAATCATATTTCCCCTCCGCGACATCGCCAACCTCTTTGAGTGTATGGCGATGTTTTATTTCGTCAAAAGGCTGTCGGCTCTCCGCATAGTCACAAAGCCATGCGCCGACAGCAGAATGCTGTTCGGGCGTTTCCCCATATTCCTGCATCACGCTCTTGATGTCAGCGGCTTCGGAGGGGGAAAAGACGGACTTGTGCTGCTCCGTACCGAAATGGATAATCGCATCTATGGCTCGCCTGAATACTTCGTTGGCCTTGTAGAGCATATCCGCAAACAGGCTGAGGATATGCCTGCTTGCTTTCAGCGCACTTTGCAGCAGGCGGATGGTCTTGTCCTTCTCCGCTGTGGCTCGGCTTACCGCCATGCTGATGCGATGCTGCTCCCCGGTCTTCTGCTCCCGGAGCTGCCGCAGTGCCGTGTCCCTCTCGGATTCAAAGCTGTCAGCGATTGCCATAGCACTGTCACGCTCCAGTTCGACCGCCCGCTTTGCCTCGGTCAGTGCTTTAGTCCGCTTCGCCACCTCTTTCCTGACGGCATCGGGGAACGATTCTTTGATATGCTCGTTCTCGGCTTTCAGTCTCTCGTTCTCCTGCTCGATGGCTGCGTACTTGCCCTTGCCGAAAAAGTTGGCGATGCCGGACTTTATGCTGTCCGTATTCTCCCTGTCAACCTCTCGCGCACGTTCCTCCTTTTCGGCGATTTCGCTGTCAAGTTCCTCACTGCGCCGCTGCTTCTCTTCGTTCCCGATTTGTAGTTTTTCATGTTCGGATTTGGCATTGTCCGTCTCACGGATCGCAGCATCCCTGTCGGCTTCGGCTGCTTCCTTTTCCGCCTTTACCTGTTCGGCTTCCTGCTTCTGCTTGGCAAGAATGAAGTCAGCGCGTTCAAGATGCTCCTTTCCCGTCTGCTCCTTTGAGGTGCCCCTTTCCATTTCCAGACACTCAGCCAAAACGGTCTGCATCTCGCTCATGGCTTTCTCGTCCAGCTTGCAGGACTTTCCCGTATCGTGGTTCATCCAATCCCATACGATATGGGCGTGCAGGTTGGGCTTCCATGTGGCATTGTCACCGGGTATTCCGTAATACCCCTCGTCACGGTGGATGAACACTTGCAGGGCTGTGACACCCCAACGCTCGTTACACACCTTGCAGAATTTCTGCAACTGCTCCATCGTGGTATCTTCCTTAATGACAACCACGCCCTCCTTGAGCGGAGTGCTGCCACGGACGATGGTCACCTTGCCCGTCTTTTTGTTCACCCTTTCACGGTCTTTGGTCTGCATTGCACGGCCTGTCTTTTCCTTGACCATTGCGGCTATCTGATTGTATCGGTCGGTGAGCGTGGCTTCGCCGAAATCAGGTGATACCCACGTTTCGTTTCTTGCCATAAGGTCGGTGCGTATGTAGAACTTCTCCTTGCGGATATTGGCAAGGTATTCCGCTGTGCGCCTGTTGTGTGCTTCGCTGCTGCCGATGTTGCACGGCTTGATGTTGACGGATGTCTTTTGTGCCATAGGGCTTGTCTGTATTTTGAGTTTCACTTCGGGTTATTAGGGCAGAGCCTTAATCGGTGGGTGCAGGGAGAGGGTCACTTCCTGCTCCGGGTTCTTAGGGGTGGAAGCCACTAAGCGGAGTTTCCAAAGAGGGGGTCACTCTTTGGTCGGGTTGCACAGGGCTGAAAGTCCTTGCCGGGTTCTTAGGGCAGCGTCCTAAGCCCCTCGGGAGAGCCCACAACTTCGGAGCGCAGCGGAGAAGTTATAGTGGGCTATATATGGGCAAGCCCATTCATTCACGCCACGACAACGGAGTACCGCTGAAATCCGCCCTCTGCGCCCGTCAATCTTCCGTGCCTGTGTCGGTATCATCTGCACCGCCAATCGTGCCGTCTTGCGGCTCATTGTGGCTCTCTGTGTGGTTCCCGTCAGGCATCGCATCCCCACTGTCTATGATACGGGGATGGTCGGCATTGTCCTTGCCGTCCTGCCTGTCAGCGGAACGGTCAGAGAACATAGACGAACAAAGGGAAGAAGAAAGGGCTGCTGCACCGCTTTCCGTGGTGTCCGCTTCCTGCTCTCGGCATTGGCGGTTATCCGACATAAAACTTTGCCCGTTCTGTGGCAACCTTTCATCGGAAGATGGTGTCCGTCTGCCGTCTGCATGTTCTTTGACATTAGCCGATGGTCTGACATAATGGGGATTGGTCAGGAGGACACCGCCGACATACCAGCCTGTGAGGAAATGCAGGGTGTGTATGGAAGTTCGGTTATTGGTTCGGGTGGTCAGCACACCGAGCCTGTTAAAGCAGTCAATGAGCTTGCCGATGGTCTTTCGGTTGCATCCCAAGTATTCCGCAAGTTCCACATCGGAAGCTGCGACTTCTCCCACCTCCAAGGCGATTTCTATGCCCTTGATGTTACAAACGGTCTTTGTCCGCACGGCATGGGTCATCAGCCTGTGCAGGCATCTTTGCCTTTGGGCGGAAAATCTGCCCTCCAAAATAAAATCCCACTGCTCGCCAGAAAGGATGGTGCAGTAATGTACGGTCTGTTTGTCTTTATCCATAATCTATGATATATAGGTGTTACAATGGTCGGCTACCTGCCAATGCCTTGCCGCAGTTCGGGCATGTAATACTCCCTGTCCGCCGCTATGTGGTTCAGCACATCCTGCAAACGGTCGAGCTGCTCATGGTCGAGCACACGGATGGCATTGATGGTTATCTTCTGCGTGGCAATCCTGCGGTGGGCAATGTCGGTTTCGCTCATCGTGCCGCCGCCGTCCGCATGGACGGAACGGAGGTAGGCGTTCACCGCTTCCGTCTGTTCTTTGGACGGGTACGGTGCTGCCCATCGGTCTTGGATGTAGTCAACCATTCGGCTGACCGCATTTGCCAATATCGGGTCATACTTTGCAATGACGGGTATCAAGTCCTCTTTTCTCATAATGTCTGCTTTGTCTGTAAAGAACTTGGCTTGTGCTTCTTGCCGCTGCGCAAGGCTTCAAGCCGCCTGTTAAACTCTTCCTCGCTGCCTGTTCCCGATGTACCGCCCTGTTCAATCCATCCGATGATTTCATCCTCGAAGAAGTAGAGCTTGTTGCCCCTCTTGTGGTACGGTATGCGCTTCTCGGATGTCATGGCGTAAATGGTGGAAGCGGACTTGCCGAGCAAGGCGGCGACATCATCCAAGGCAAGCAGGCGTTTGCCTTTCTGCTGTGTGGCTTTGCCCAACGCTTCGTCCACCTTGTCCGCAAGCTGCCCCACCTTTTCAATCAGGAGGGAAACAGCCTGCGGCAGTTGTTCAAACGTGATTTTATCCATAAGCTGTAGTCTTTATTTGAGTGTAATCTGTTCGGAAGCCTTGCGCTTCAGGTCGTTCACCACATCGGCATAAACCTGTGTGGTCGCCACGTTGCTGTGCGTAAGCATCTTAGAAATGGTGTAAAGGTCGGTACCAGCGGCGAGTTGCAGGGTTGCGTAGGTATGCCGGAAGCAGTGAAAGGTTATGTGCTTCGTAATGCCTGCCGACTTTATCCAATCTTTGAGATACAAGGGGAGCAAGGCTTGTGTCATTCCCTTGAACACCTGCCCTGTGGAACGCTCGCCACAGAGGGCGAGGGCTTCATCCGATAATGGCAACACAGCTTCCGTCCTTGTCTTTTTGGTGACGATATGCATACACCAGCCACCGTCCGCCGATTTGATGATGTTCTCCCATTGCAGACGGATGATGTCGCTGATGCGCAATCCTGTAAGGCAAGAGAACAGAGCCGCCGACCTTACAACAGGTTTCTCGCAAGGCGTGTCCGCAAGCATCTTCACCTCGTCAAGTGTCAGGAACTCACGCCTTGTGTTGGCTTCCTTGGCGTGTTTCAGCCGTGGGGCGATGTTCTCCTTTATCCGCCTTTCCTCGTAGGCTTGGCGCAGGACACATTTCAGTTTGTTCAGGTTGTTGTTGGCGGTGGATGCCATCATCTTGCTTTTGTTCTGCGTTGTAAGCGAGAGCATATAGGTGAGAAATCCCTGGCAGTATTCCACGGTCAAATCATCAAAAGTGCAGCTACCGCCGCAATACTTTTCAAAGTGCTTGTAGGCTACATTCCAATTCCTGAAATTGTCATCGTCCGCCATTTTGGAGCGGAAGTATTCCAAGAAGCTCTCTTTGCCCCTGTTGCGGTCGAGAAAACCGAACTCCTCGTTGATGATGGCTTCCGTCCTCCTGCACTTGATAAGTTCCGCATTGCGGAGCATGGTCTTGTTGAACTCAGCTTCAAACTTCTCTGTCGGGTTGGCATAGATGTATATACCGAGGTATTCACGCCTTGTCAGCTTGCCCGTTTTCGGGTGCCTGATGGGTGGGTAGAAGTCAAGGTATAGTGACAACTGCCCGTTCTTGATAGGTCGTTTCCTGACCGTCACTTTCGTACAAATGTTTGTCATATCGGTTGTGTATTTAATTGGTTATAAATGGTTATTCTTCCCGTTTGGCTTTCGTGCTTGCGCTTTTCCGCTCCGCTTCCTTACGTGCCGCATCCCAGTCGGCTTTCAGGTAGTAAAGGCGGTTGCCGTGTATGCGCTTTGTCCGTACCCCGTGCGTGAGGGCGAACCTGCGGACTTGGGTCTTGCCCAGCCCGAACAGGCGCATGATGTCGAAGCACGAATACCAATGTTCCGTAAGGTTGTTGCCCAACCGCTCGTCCTCTTCCGCCATCGCCTTGTCCACTTCCGCTTTCGGGAAACATTTGGTGGAGTTGGCTTTGATGCACGGTATTGAGTACCGCATACGGAGGTTGTAAAACCGTCCGTAGGTATAATTGAACTTTTGGCATATCTCCGCCATCGTATAAAGGTCGCCGCCGACACTTTCCCTGTCCGTAAATGTGTCACGAACGGACTGCTTGTAGTTTGCCGCCGGAATGAGCCTCCGTTTGGTCGGGCTGCCCTTTGTTCCTTTCTTCCCCTCTTGTCGGGAAGTGTTGGTTTCTCCTATGTCCTGTCTTTCTTCTTCCATTTTCTTCTTTGTTTTTTTACTCTGCTTTGCGAATAGTGAAACGCTCCGCTTGCAGTAGGTTGTTTCCTTAATCATCAGAAAGAAATCCTCCTTGGTGATTAGCGTGATGTGGTATGTAATCCTGCAAGCCCGTAGCGTACCCTTGTAAATCAGGTTATACACGGTGCGGCTGCTCACTTGCAGTATGTCCGCCACCTCCCCAATGGTGAGGAACGGCTTGTTTGGCATATCCCAACCGAAGTCGGGCTGACCTGTTAATTTGTGTTCATTTTGACGGTCCATCATCGAAGAAATTAAATTGCACATTGTTGAACGCTGTTGCACGCTGCTGAAAGGAAGTCGAACCGTGCGACCCCTCTTGTGAGGTACAACTGTGGTACAAAATTACTCCAATGAGGACTAAACGCCAATAGCCAAAATTCTCGTCTGTTAAAACATATTAGTTGAAAATCAGGTTTTTATAACACTGAATTTTACAAGTGCTTGCTTTTATTTTGTCCTGTTTTTCTCCATGTGGAACGACTTGCCGCTGCCCGAAGGACCCAAACAAAAAAAGTTCGAGTTGTCGGTCAGCTTCTCCTTTCCCTCCTTTCCTGTGATGTCGATGGCTACGGGCACACCTTGGCGGTCGGTATAGTATATCTTCAGCGGGGTGTCCTCATTATGCACGATGCGCTCCTTGTACATCAGACAGGTGGCGGCATCGCCGAGGGTGAGGAATCGGTCGTAGTCGGCATTCATGCCATAGCAGTTGCCGGGGAAAGAGTTGACGAACAGCTCCAACTGGTTGTAGGCCCGCTTGCTGATGTGGATGCCCATGCGCGAGAAGGAGTTTTCGAGATGGTTGGTGCATTTCTGTATGTCGGTGTCGCCGCTCACTGCCACCACGAGGTTGTAGTGGGTATAGACGAGCTGCTTGCTCTCACGGGCTATCACCTCCTGCACACGCTTGATGTCCTCTACAGCCATCAGGTTGCTGGGGTTGGGCATGGAGGCATGGCGGTTTTTCTTCTTGTCGAGTAGGGCAAGCTCACGCTTCTGGTTGGGCACGAACACCATCTGGTTGAACACCACGCAGTCGGCTCCGGGCACGCTATCGACGATGCTCACGAGATCAACGGGCATACTGGTGTTGTTCACCTCGATATTTGCGTAGGGACGGATGACCGACGGCAAGTTGGCATAATCCACATCCACAAGGCTATACACCTTGCAGCTACGGTCCCCCATGCCGATGGTCTCGTCATCGACCTTGAAGTTGGTCATCGACACCACCTTGTCACGGAAGTTCATGGAGAAGAAACGGTCCACATACTCGCAGGCTTCCGTTTTGCCGAGGAATCGGGACTTCACGCCGGCATCCCTCAGCTGGTCGTGCACCTTGCGTATCTTCACCAAGAAGTCACGCCATTTCTTGTTGTCGAACGACATCAGACGGCTCTTCTTGTTCTCCTGTGTGATGGTGAGGTAGCAGACGCTGTCGGTAAAGGGTCTGCCGTTGAAATAGCGGAAGTAACTCTCGCTCAGGAACTCATGATTTCCACCGTTCTCTTCCTTGAATGCCTTCCTCACAAACACGTCCTGCTTGTGCAGCGCATAGCCTTCGCCCAAGGTCTGGGCAAGGGCGGCGAAGAGGTGGGTGAACTCATAGTAGGCCTCGATGTTGGCGGAATACTTCTGCACAGGGTTCTCCATCTTCAGAACAGCGGAGTATTCGCCCGTCTTGGTATAGAGCACGCCGATGCCATCCACTTCCTCGATGGAGAAGTAGATGTCCTGGAAGATGCGCTTGCGCTTCCCTCCCGTGCCGAATGCCTTGACACTGATGGCCATGCCCACGCAGATGGCTGAGAATATGAGTATGATGTATAGGGTCATTGTTCTTTTTCTTTTTTAATCGCAAAAAGGCGGGCGCACCCTCATGCGTGATGCCCCCACCTCCATTCACTTACAATCATTGATAGCTTTCCACTTGGACATAATGGATTCTCTTTTTTGTTTTACACTTTCTTTGAATAGGCATAGATGAATATGCCGTTGTCACTCTTCTTGCTGTGCAAGCCCTTGCGCTGCTTCATGACGATGAGAACGCCACCGACAGCTACGGCGAGGACTAGCAGCACGAGTCCTGCCACGAAACCGAAGATGCAGTAGCCGAGGATGAAACCCGCAACGGCTCCTCCTGCGGTGGCTGCCGCCCAGTAGATGTAGCGTCCCTGCAACCCGAAGAACTCCAATGGACGTTGCAGTCCCTTGAAAATGGGATAATCCGGAAAACGCTCTTGCTTTGTATCTGCCATAACTGTCAGTGTTTTAACGTTCTACATACTCACAATCTCACGCTGCGTTTAACCTCCAATGCCGAAGAACAGAGGCAGTGCCTGGGCTGCTGCAATGAGGAAAATACATGCGCCGACGACCATCATGATCTTCTTTTTCACGTCCTGTTCCTCGTTGTTCATGGCGATGTAAACGCTTATGGCTCCGACAATTGCAACGACACCTGCAATGGCATAGCAGAGCTTCACCACGATAGGTACATACTTGGCAATCTCCTCCGTCACTGTGGTAAGCGCGGTCGTTCCTGCCGAGTAGTCGCCGGCTGCGTTCTGTGCCATTGCTGCGGTGGTGCCGACAAGCAACATCAGGGCGAGCGTTTTCATGCGCTGTGAAGAGAAGAATCCCTTCACCTTCTTGTTAATCCTTTCAAACATTCTTTTTACCTTTTAATTTGTTACACTTTGAGTTATCTTATCTCGTATCACCTGTATCTCAAATCTGATAACCGAAGAAAGCGGGGAAGACGATGGTCGCTCCTATGAGGAACAGGCAGGCTCCCACCAGCATCATGATGTTCTTCTTCACTCCTTCTTCGCCCGTATTCATCTTTATATATATCTGCAAGGCGCTGACTATGACCACGATGCCCGCCACTGCATAGCACAGATAAACGATATAGAGCATCATCGTCACGGCATAGTCATGGGCACTCGCAAGTGCGTCCGCTCCCCAGCTGTAGTCCACGTTGCCACACTTAGCACTGGCCAGAGCTGGGGTTAAAGCGGCATATAATGATAGAAATGCACTTCTTGTTTTTGACATCATATCTCATTATTGAGTGATTCCACCTTGACCATGTCACGTCCATTGTGACGAAGACCGCGGGCGATGATGGTGTTGTTCAATTCTTCCGAATACATGGGGTCGGAATAGGTGGTATTCACTTCCTCCATCTTCTTCTCGATTGCGCTTTGTATCTTTTCAAGCACATGAGGCTTGCTCTCTTCCGCAGTGGCGGCTGCCTCCTCTGTAGGCTCTGCAAGCTGCTTCTCCTCGTAGGCTGTCTCATATTGGTTGTCGCCTACGCTGAAACCACCGTCGCTCTCGCTGACCGCTATCGACTCTTCCTCGTCGGTCATGTCACTGACATCAAACGACTCGCCCTGTGACTTCTCGTCCTTGGGCTTTCCGTACAGATCCTGCACGATGATGACCGTATAGTAGATGACATAGATTATGGTCACGACAATGGCGAATATTACAAATGACTTCATATTTTCAAGTTTGATTTTACTATGGTTTGGCTTATTGCCGATGCAAAGGAACTACCTTTTCTTCAATCTTAAACCGAAATGACTTTCCGCGGAGCCAAATCTTAACTCTAATTTTGATTACACTCGCAATCATACTCAAAAATCAAACTCGAAAGGCACAAAAAAAGCCCTTCCGATAGGGAAGAGCTTGTAAAGAGGGTGGATGAAAAAAATGTGGATGGCTATATGGTCAGGTACTTGCCATGGGAGAAGTCCTGATGTTCGTTAGAGAAAACATAGCCCAACTGGTTGGACAAGCATTGGGTGTTGCCTATCCTGGCATCGATGTTGGTGTGCGAATGTCCGTATATCCAATAGTCTATGCCGCTATCGGTGATATAGTCCTCCAACTCTACGGTGAACGCCACGTTTGCCTTGCTGCCTTGAAACTTTGGGTGGAGCATACGGAACGATGGTACATGATGGGTGACAACAATCTTATGGGCTGCTTGCGAATATGCCACTGCATCCTTGATAAAGGTGAGGCAACGTTCATGCTCAGCATTGAATTGGGCATGGGTCATCAGCTCACCTTTATATAATATACGGCGGAAGTCGCTTATCACTTGCTCGGTGAAGTAAGCGTCCTCCAAAGGAATCCTCGACCAAAGGGTGGAGAGGATGATGTCGGTGTCGCCAATCCTCGCAATACCGTTGTAGTGGCTGAATACATTGGGACGTACCTCCAAGAGATAGCCGTCGGGCAGTGTCGCCACATCATAATATTTGTAGAACTCATGGTTGCCCATGCAGCAATGCACCTCCTTGTAGTTCTCCGATGCCCAGTCCCAAAAGGGATGCTTGGAGTAGTTGTCATCGCCGAGATAGCCGATGTCGCCGGCAAGCAGCAGTATGTCGCCCGTCACCTCCAAGGGGTGGGCTTTCAGATACCGCCAATTGTCGGCAAACTCCAGATGCAGGTCGGATGCGTATTGTATCTTCATATTGGTCATGCTTCTATAAACAATTCATCCAGTTGATCTAACAGTCCGGTCACAAATGCCTCGTCTTGACCGAGTGACTTTGACAATGGTTCTGCGAGAGTTGACCAGTCGGCTCTGATGGAGGCGACAAACTCCCTTATACATGCCACTATTGAAGCAGGAGCCTCAATGTTGTCCTCAGTCATTATGACCACATTTTTCAGGATGTCCGAACGGTGCTTCTTGATGTCTTTGGTGTTCACATGCTTGCCGTCCCGCTTGTCTGCCATGAGATTTAGGTAGGCTCTTGCCTTCAGTGCTATCAAGGCAGCGGAATTGGCATGGCGTATGCCATCAGTCAGTTGGCTGTGTGCGATAGTAAAGTGATAGTAATCATCGTCCATGATGATGGCACTAAGACTCGACACATCTTCATCGGTCGGGATAGGTTCTATGACAAATCCCTTTGGCTCTCCAAGCACGTCGGGGTGGCGTGACAGCAGTTCTATCATCTCGGGATAGCCGTCTTTACCATCAAGGAAACGATACATTTCATACCTTGGTGGCTCACCAGCCTCCTGTTTCCTCTTTTCAGGTCGATAGCCAGCCTCCCGCACAAACTGCCAGAAGCGATTGGCGAAAGCCTCGGTCATGTTCTCTACGATGACTATCATGTCGATGTCGTGTGTGGCGCGTGGACGCACCACGGTATTGGTCATGGTGATGTCACAGGCTGCTCCGCCTATCACCACATAGTTTTCTGAGTATTCCGCAAATGCTTCACGGAACTTGACTAATCCTTCCATTTCTGTTCACTGATTATTCGTTCTACTTCTTTTTCTACTCTCGGATCATCATCATCTCTCAACGAAAGGACAAGGGAAAGGCGATCAACCCACTGGCTTTTGTCGCCCATTTTGCTGACAACAGGGTATTTCCATACCTCTATGATATAGTTGCCGTCATAGATGTTGGGATTCTCCATGACATCAGCCGACTTGACGGCACGATATTCCTTGCTTGTCATCATTATCATCTCTTCCCGGTCACGATTAAGCATGGAATAATGTGCCAGGGCATTGATGCCGCATACGGGGTATTCCGCATCCAAGCGTATGTCATCGCAAAAGATGCGGTTCTCCACAGGTGACAGCAAGACGTTCTGAGCCTTGTCCCACAGTTCCTTGCCCTTCAACTCGAAGTGTACCACCTTGCTGCGCTGTCCGTTCTGAATCTTTTGACACAGTCCTACATCTTCAAGACAGGTGACACCCAACGTGACGCTTTCGTAAGAATATGGAAGCAACGGTGCAATATCCCTTGGCGACATTCCTTCAATACTGCCCACCTGTAGGTGATAGAGTAGTATGTATTGCGCCACAGGGGTCAATACTTCGGCAATCTTCCTGTTGCTTGTCTTCTCCAATGCTATGATGCCTGGCAGATGGGCATATTCCTCGGACATGACAAAGAAGACTCCTTTGTCTGCCAGTCTGTGTCGCTCGTAGGTGGGTCCGGGCGCAAGGATAAACACCGCAGGCAGTCCCAGGGCTTCGGTCAACCGCTTGCCCGTGATGGCGCAAGTCCGTGGAGAGGGATTGCCCTTCTTGGGCTCAACGAACAGCAGGGGCGTGCCTTGGTATGTGCCATCATAGAAACGGTATGAGAGTTTCTCGCCAACCGTGATGCCTTTCAGGCTTTCCTTGGCACGAGGTTCCACCTCAAAGCGTCTGCCCAATATCCTTATTTCTTTTTTCAATTCCATTCTGCTACATTTTAATAATGTATTAAAACGATGCAAAAATAAGGATAATAATTGAGAATCAAGCATGTTTGGGCGAAAAAGTGCAGATTTGATATGTAATTTCAATGCATTTGAGCCATTTTTGCATCAAATGATGGTGTTTTCGTCTTTATAATGTCATTCAGATGCCGTTCGTTTCTTCCTCATCAGATAGTCGTTGACATCCTTGTAGTCGGCATATCTGAAGGACTCGTCCGTCACCCTGTACTCGAATACATTGCTGATGCTCTCAACCGTCTTGCGTCCTGCCTGGTCGTTGTCGAGGAAGCAATGGATGTGGGTGTAACGGTCAAGGTAATGCAATGCCTGTTTGAGGTTGGCGACTGAGTTCAGTATCATATAGTCGCAAGGGCTTTCAACGACAAACCATCGGTCTTGCTGTTTAACGAGGGTCATATAAGCAAGGAAGTCCATGAAGCCCTCAAAGACCAGACAACCGTTTTGCCACTCGTTGAACGTATGGGCAAGCAGGGTGATGTCCTTATGCCCGATGCAGCCCTTGAAATAGGGATTGCGCACCTCATGTCCTTCACTCAGATTGCCAAAGGCAATGCCATAGTAATGTTTTTGCTCAACCTTGTAGTGTATCTCCCTGCAATACATCCTGCCAATGGTGATGTCTATCCGTCGGCTACTGAAATAGGACAGCAGAGAATGGTTGCTCAGTGGGAGCAGCTTCACATCGTTCATCTTGGTTGTCGTGTATTCCTTGGCTGCGATAGCGGTCTCGATTGCCTTATCCACAGTGGCAATACTCTTGGACGCAAGGTAGGCAAGGGCATCGGAAACGGATTGTTTGTTATACATACGCTTTACCAGCTCCACAAGGTCACCGCCCTCCTTAATGGCGTAGTCGTACCACAGGTTCTCCTTCTTGCTGACCTTGAACGATGCGGTCTTCTCGTCCCTGAAGGGTGACAGATACCAGTAGGCATTGCCCTTCTTCTTTTTCAGCGTTACATTCTCCTTGTCTAAGAAGTCTATAATGCTCAGTTTCTTCGATTGTTCAATATTCATTGTACTTTCATTTGTTCGGTTTTACTTTGTCCATGGAAACAGTTTACTTTACCCTTTCTCCTATATAGGCACACCCGTAAACTAAACCATTTGCTAAACTACTTTTCCGCTTCCCAATTCAGCCTCCGATTTCGGTTTACTTTGGCCTTATTTCTTATATATAGGTACGGACGTAAACTAAACTGGTTTCTGAACTGTTTTTATTCCTCTTCATGGAACAGGTCAATCTCGGCAGGTGTATATCCGAAATAGTAATGATTATCCCGCTTCACTATGAGCTTTTGCTCGTTAATCAGGTATTTCAGCATTTTGATGATGACGCTTCTGCCACGCTTAAAGCCAATGTCTGCATAGGCTTGCGTTAATTCCTCCACCATGCGATCGAATCCTTTGATAGGTTTCTCCTTGAATGCAGCCGTCAGCGCCTCGTTATGCTGTTCGGATGTCAAGTCTTGGTAAGTAAACCTTGACGGTTGCTTGTCACCTTCTTCCTTCTCCGGCGTGTGCTCGACAATCTCTGGCAACCCTTCCTCATTGACTGTAAAGGCAAACGGCTTGAACTCCTTCTCACGGATGTGCATCGCCTTCACCTCGCTGATGTCGGGATTGGTGGTGCTCTTGGTGATGACAAGCACCGTCTCTGCCTTGTTGTTCATCTCCGTACCGATATGCCCGCGCACGTTATTGTCGCCCTTGTTCTGATGCAATACGCAATGGATGTGCAGGTCATACTTTGATGACCATTCCATCATCTTGTTGATGACCTCGACCGATTCTCCCGCATTGTTGATGTCGAGAAGCAGGTCTCTGATTCCGTCGATGATGACCAGTCCATAGCTTTGGTCTTGGGCAAGCGCATAGTCTATGACCTCTATCCTGACGGAGGGCGTGTACTCTCTCAGACAGATAAAGTCAAGGTTCTCGTTGTCGATGCTTGTAGGTAGACCAGCGAGCTTCAGGATGCGCTCCAGCACATTATGGCAGTGATAGCGGCTCTGCTCCGTATCTACATACAGTATCTTGCGTTTCCCCTCTGGCAGACTGGCGCGATAGTTCAGTACCTTGCCGTTGGCGAGGGAAGCGGCTACCAAGGCAGACACGTTGAAGGTCTTTTTCGCCTTTGCCTTACCAGTAGAAGCACTGAAGTTGCCCAATGTGGCTATGCTGGAATTATCAACCCATATAATCTGAGGAGGTGTTTTATAAGTATCTGTTGCCTTTATCAACGATTCGCTCAATATGCGATTGAGACGCTGTACTCCTTCCTCTTTTGAGTTAGGCTGTACATGTTTGTTATTTTCTTCCATTTTCATTCTTTCGGATTATCAATTTCTATTTTCGTTACCATTCCAATGACCTCTTGTTTGTTTTGGAGCAGCCACTTGTCGATTTCTTCTCTATTAAAATACAGCATTTTTCCCCTTGGCTTATAGTGTGGAACTTCTTTTGCGGCTGTAAGTTTGTATAGCAGGCTTTCAGAAACACCAATATACTTACATGCTTCGTCAAACCCCAAGACGGTTTTGGTCTGCTTGACCATCTTCTCCAATTCCTCGATTCGCTCTATTAGTTTGTCAATAGGTCCCAAAGCCTCCAAACTGTCTTCTATTGCGACAATTCGCTCATAGAGTCTAAAATGTCTTTCATTCATGTGTCACGTACCTTAATTAAATTGTTTACAGACAGTAGCACGGTTATATTAGCCGTCTATTCTTTCTTTGTGTAGATAGTACATATTCCTCTGCTTCTCTTTGAATCTCGTTCTTCGATTTGCCCTTGGTTCCTTGAAGCCATTCATCTATCTCAGATTTGAGGAACATGATGCGTTTGCCTCTCTTGTGAAACGGTATTTCCCGATTGCTTGTCCAGCAATATATGGTATGCTCTACCGGATGTGTTGGGAGATAAGCACATAATTCAGCAACCGTAAACCATGTTTCTTCTTTTTCTGATTGAACAAGTTCATATATACCATCAATCTTGTCTTCTAATGATGACAGCTTTTTCAGTACCCCCGTTATAGCGTTGGGAATATCTTCAAATCTTATACTATTTTCTTCCATGCTAATTATTTTTTATGATTTTTGATGCAAAGTTATGGGGAGACTGTCACTAAATAGAAAAAGTAACGTGATAGTAAGGCAGTATCAACCAAACTATCACGTTTTTACTTTCATTTAGCAGAATTATTGTGATTTATTCCTCTCTTAATATCTGTTCGATGGATTTGCAGATGGCATATTGACTTGCTGTCATGGAAACGTTTCTTCTTATCCTTGAAAGAGAAGAGGAAAGACAACTTGAAGTTATGAATTTCTCTGTTCCATCCTTTTTGATACTGGTTAAGAAGCGACCTTCTCCCATGACATATTGCCAATTATTGTTTATCAAATGGTATTGAGCCATAGCGTCAAACAGTACGGCTACATTACGTACATTCTTTACACGGATAGATGCGTCCAAGTCGCACTTGAATAGGCGACACAACTCGCTACGCACATCACTGTTGTCGGCAAAATCAAATATGTCGTGACTTTGGACAAGTTCTACCAACAAATCCATCTGTCTGTCTGACAATTGGCATCCCAAAGTGAGGATGGACGATTTCTTTCGGGTAAGGATTGGCAGTCCAGTACCCACATGTTGAAGAAACAACTCAATAAGTTCCTGCTTGGAATAATCTTCTTTTTTCTTGATTATTGACACACACTTAGAGTCTCTAAACAAAGTACCAATAATGCCAATTGCCATCTGTCGCGAGTTCTTACAACGTGCACAATCACAGTCAATATATTGGTGACTGCGCTCAAATAGTTCTATGAAGTACTCTGTCTTCATATGATTCTTTTCAGCTTGAAGATACCAACTTCTTGCGATCTCAAACAACTCATACAGTTCTCTGTAGAAGTCTTCTGTACACTCCACATGTTTGTGGACACGCTTGCTCTCTTCAAAAAGAGAGAAGCCAAAAAAGGCTGTCTTTTTTCATTTTTATCTGTTTATTGTTATAAATGTTTGGTTTCCACGAAAGGTTAAAGTGCCAAAACAATAGCATCATTACATAGAATGTTGAAAATGAAAGGCACTAAAAACCACCTGTACAATAAAGGACTTATTGATACAAGTGGTCTTCTATACTAAGTGCTTACAAATGATAATCACTATTCATCTATGTCCAACTTAAAAGCTTCTGTAGCTTCATCTTTCTTCTTGTCAATTACTTTTGCGTAGATTTGCGTGGTTTTTACATTGGTATGCCCTAACATTTTGCTTACGGTATATATGTCTGTACCGTTAGCCAATTGTAACGTTGCATAGGTGTGGCGGAAGCAATGAAAGGTGATGTGCTTGGTAATCCCTGATGCTTTTACCCACCGTTCCAAAGGCCTAGATATCCATGAAGGGTCAGGCAGTCCGGCAAACACCAACAGTTCTCCGTCTTTCTTGCGCTCACCGCAAAGCTTGTATGCCTGTGGCGATATAGGCATGTATTCAACGCCCTTAGTCTTCTGCTGAGTGAAATTGAGACGGTACCCACCATTGTATTCTTCAACCTCTGACCATTTAAGCTTTTGAATATCGCTATGTCGCATTCCTGTCAGTGCAGAGAACAAGGCTGCCCGTTTTAGTATATCATCACACGGAGTCTTTGCCAATATATTAAGTTCTTCCAGTGACAGATACTCTCTTCGAGCACTCTGAAACATGATATTTTTAGCCTTGGCAGCAATATCACAATTCAGATAGCCATCCACGAAAGCTTGTTTGAGTGCCGCCTTGAAGATAGAGAAGTACGTCGATGCCGTATTCCTTGAAATAGTTCCTTTCTTAGAACCACCCTGCGGTGCCTTTATCAAGAAGGAACGGAATGCCTCAATATACTTCATGTCAATCTGCGAGAACTGTATGTAGTCACACTTGGCAAACATTGACAACAGTGTGTGCAATCTGCGCCAGTTGACAACTATCGATTCTGACGCAGTTTCCTCTCTTTCTTTGATTAACTTCTCAATATACTCCAGAACATTGCATTTTGAGCGTTCGCTTTGTTCTGCCATTTCCATTTGCTGGTCAGTAAAGAGAGCCATGTTGTCGTACTCTTTTTGACGCAGGACTCGAACGCCATCCGCATAAAGGCAAGTTTCCATATCTTGCTTGGATTTACACTGAATAACGCCATTGTCATCTCGCTTGGGCTTGTACTTTATTCTACCAGCAACGGCTCGCTCGCTTCGTCGTTTATCCCATATAGGGGTAGTAATAGACCTCCTGAGATATTCACGCACTCGTTTGGGTTTGTCATTTCCCGTCTCATAAACAGGATAAGCTTCAAGATAGATGAACCACTCATCTCTCCACTCACTTTTCTTTAATTTGACGGAGACTTTAGTATAATCTAATCTTTTCATAATGGTTTTATATCTTTATAAAGTTTGTCTATTGATTCCTTGTGAGCATACACATAATTACCGATTTGCCGGGTCGGTATTGAGTATTTTCGTATATGAGCATACACGGTGCTGTCATCCAGATGAAATTTCTTGGAAATCTCACCTATTGTATAGCAATCCTCTGGTTCCATGCGGTACATGGTAACTGGTTTCCTTGGCTTGGTGTCAAGCGGAGACTGTCTTAACGGAAACAGATTCATTAGTTCTCCTTTGCATACAAGTCGTATTCCTTTCTCTGGCTCAATGAAGGAAATCTTTTTCATGTAGATGAGCCTATAAATGGTTGAGCGGCTTGCACCAAACATAGCATACGCTTCCGTTATGCTGATATACTCTTTAGACTTGGGCATATTGCTTACAATCTTGTCCAGTTCAAGTTGGCGTTTTTCTTCATCATGCTTACGCTTCCACGCCACCTTGGAGCATTTGGGTGAACAATACCAGGACTCCAAAGTCCTTGCGAAGAACTCTTCTCCGCACACAGGACATTTCCGTACTATCTTATACTTTGCTACTGCCATAATTCATTCATTTTGTAGTTCTTAATATCTATTCTTCTCATCATATCTACTTTTTCTTACAGGTACAAATAAGGTACAGATGTTTATAATAATAACGCAAAGATAGCAATATTATTGTGTACGGCCAAAAACAAGAAAAGCGTGTAACTCATTGAGCTACACGCTTTCCATTTGATATTGTATTCTTATTTCTCTATGTGCTTATTTCACTTCCTCAAAATCAGCATCCTGCACATTATCGCCATGCTTTGTATTATCCTGAGCACCGCCTTGTTGACCTGCATTCATATCAGGACCAGCCTGTGCACCACCCTGAGCACCGCTCTGGGCATACATTTCAGCACTTGCAGCCTGGAATGCCGTATTCAGTTCGGCCATGGCAGAATCTACGGTAGCCAGGTCTTGAGCCTTATGGGCATCTTTCAGCTTCTGCAAAGCAGCTTCAATCGGAGCCTTCTTGTCGGCAGGGAGCTTGTCGCCGAGTTCCTTCAACTGATTTTCGGTTTGGAAAATCATAGAGTCGGCCTGGTTCAACTTGTCTACTTTCTCACGCTCTTTCTTATCTGCTTCGGCATTGGCTTCGGCTTCGGCTTTCATCTTTTCGATTTCTTCCTTGCTCAAACCGCTGGAAGCTTCGATACGGATAGCCTGTTCCTTACCGGTAGCCTTATCTTTGGCAGACACCTTCAAGATACCGTTGGCGTCGATATCGAATGTCACCTCAATCTGAGGAATACCGCGACGTGCCGGAGCAATACCTGTCAGGTTGAACTGGCCGATTGACTTGTTCTGTGCAGCCATCGGACGCTCACCCTGCAATACATGGATGGTAACCTCCGTCTGGTTGTCGGCAGCAGTAGAGAATGTCTCGCTCTTCTTGCAGGGGATGGTAGTGTTGGCATCAATCAGCTTCGTCATCACACCACCCATAGTCTCGATACCCATAGACAGCGGAGTAACATCCAGCAACACAACGCCCTTAATTTCGTCCGTCAAAACGGCACCCTGCACGGCAGCACCTACGGCTACTACCTCATCCGGATTCACACCCTTGGAAGGAACTTTACCGAAGAAGTCTTCTACCAACTTCTGTACAGCCGGGATACGTGAAGAACCACCTACAAGGATTACTTCATCGATGTCCGCATTGTTCAGACCAGCATCGCTCATAGCCTTCTTACAAGGTTCCAAACAAGCTTGAATCAAGTTGTGAGCCAGAGCCTCGAACTTGGCACGGGTCAACGTCTTCACCAAGTGCTTGGGCACACCGCCTACCGGCATGATGTACGGCAAGTTGATTTCAGTGCTTGTAGAAGAGGACAGTTCAATCTTAGCCTTTTCAGCAGCTTCCTTCAGACGTTGCATAGCCATCGGGTCTTGAGTCAGGTCGGCACCTTCGTCGTTCTTGAACTCCTGAACCAGCCAGTCGATAATTACCTGGTCGAAATCATCACCACCCAGGTGAGTGTCACCGTTGGTTGACAATACTTCGAACACACCGCCACCGAATTCGAGGATAGAGATATCGAATGTACCACCACCAAGGTCGAATACGGCAACCTTCATGTCCTTGTGAGACTTGTCAATACCGTAAGCAAGAGCTGCGGCAGTCGGCTCGTTCACAATACGCTTCACTTCAAGACCTGCAATCTGACCGGCTTCCTTCGTAGCCTGGCGTTGGGAGTCTGAGAAGTATGCGGGGACGGTAATTACAGCTTCTGTCACTTCTTGTCCCAGATAATCCTCGGCAGTCTTTTTCATTTTCTGCAGAATCATTGCAGAGATTTCCTGCGGGGTATAGAGACGTCCGTCGATGTCTACACGCGGAGTATTGTTGTCACCCTTTACTACTTTATAAGGCATACGGCCGATTTCTTTCTGTACCTGGTCCCAGTTTTCGCCCATGAAACGTTTGATGGAGAAAACCGTACGGGTGGGGTTCGTGATAGCCTGACGCTTGGCAGGATCACCGATTTTACGTTCGCCACCATCAACAAATGCTACTACTGAAGGAGTGGTGCGCTTGCCTTCACTGTTTGCAATTACTACAGGTTCGTTACCTTCGAATACTGCAACGCAAGAGTTTGTTGTTCCTAAGTCAATACCAATAATTTTTCCCATGATCGTTATTTTTTTATTTGTTATTATTCTGTTTCGACGTCCGCCTCAGTGGCAGACGCCAATAAAAAGACAAACGTTGTGCCAAATTGTTCAGAGCAGCCGCAGATTTATACTTGTGGCAGTTTGTCTGTCAGTTTGGCAGAATTAAAATCATTTTTTCTGTCGGAAATTACCATTTGTTAATTTCCATTCCATTCAAAAGCTCTACTTTTGTCGCCCGAATCAGAGATGATAAAACATGAACAACATTAATCATTTCCCTTGCATACCTTTAACCGTTCCTCCATGGAGAAAATATTGTTCCACCGTGGAGAAAATATCATTCCACCACGAGGGAAATATCGTTCCACCATGGTGGAACGATTAAGGATTAGTTAACATTGGGCTTAATCGTAGCAACGGAAATGATTGGTTTTCACATATTAAAGAAATAAATAAGATGAGTATGGAAAAAATGAGAGACAGTATCGACTTCAAGAACACGGACATCAAGACATTGTTCCGCAAACTATTGCTCCCTACTGTACTGGGGATGATTTTCTCCGCACTATTCGTTATCACCGACGGCATCTTTGTCGGAAAAGGAATCGGCAGTGATGCTTTGGCGGCGGTCAACATTGTGGCACCGCTATGGTTGTTTTCTACGGGTGTGGGACTTATGTTCGGCGTCGGCGCCTCTGTGGTAGCCTCCATTCATCTGTCACACGGAAAGGTCAAGGTGGCACGCATCAATATCACGCAGTCGGTAGTCATATCTTCCTTGTTGCTGATGTGCACCTCCACCCTATTCTGTTCATTTGCCCCGCAGGTGGTAAAGCTGCTCGGAGGGTCCGAACGGCTCACGCCATTGGCTGTGGAATACATGCTTTGGTTTGTGCCTTTCTCTCTGTTCACGGCATTGCTCAATTCGGGTATGTTTTTTCTGAGGCTGGACGGTTCGCCCAACTTCGCCATGATGTGCAATGTGGTGGCTGCCGTTCTGAACATCCTATTGGATTATCTGTTCATCTTCCCCTTTGGCTGGGGAATGTTCGGTGCCGCACTGGCAAGTGCCATAGGTACCACGGTAGGTGCATTGATGATAGTATTCTATCTGATGCGCCGCCGGTGCGCACTGCGCTTTCACCCCATTAAGATGAGCCGGAAAAGCATGCAACTGATGCGCCGCAACATTGGCTATATGTGCCGATTGGGTTCCTCCGCCTTCTTGTGCGAGGTGGCGATTGCCTGCATGATGTTTGTCGGCAACCAGGTGTTCATCCATTATTTGAAGGAAGACGGAGTGGCGGCATTCAGCATTGCCTGCTATTTCTTTCCTATTATATTTATGGTATATAATGCCATTGCGCAGTCGGCGCAGCCGATTATCAGTTATAACTACGGCCTGAACGAGAGCCAACGTGTCCGCCGCACCTACTTGCTGGCACTGAAAACGGCCATAGGCTGCGGGGTATGTTTTGCCCTGGCCACAATATTCTGCAGCCCTGAAATTGTCGGCATGTTCATAGACCGCAGTTATCCGGCTTATGACATAGCGGTAAAAGGGTTGCCTTTGTATGCCACCGGCTTCGTGTTCTTTGCCGTCAACATCGTATCCATCGGCTATTTCCAGAGTGTGGAGCGTGCCAAGTATGCCACAGTTATCACCCTGCTGCGTGGTTTTATCCTGCTGACAGCCTGCTTTTTCGGACTGCCCCTGCTATTGGGAGACCGGGGAATCTGGCTTGCCACTCCTCTTGCAGAAATGCTGACAACCCTATTTATCCTCGTGATTTACATATCCGGGAAAAAGGAACATAAAGAAAAATCCGTATCTTTAGACAAGATGGGCTGCACCCCAACATAACTTTTTCATGCAAGCATAAAAGTCCTGTCTTCGGTTTACACTATCTTTGCAGCATGGAAACTATGATAAAGAAATTCTGCAAGAAGTATAAACTACCGGAAAACACTTTGCACGAACTTCTGTCACACATGGCAGAAGTTCGTTTCAGCAAGGGAGAACTCATTATCAGCGAAGGGGAAAGGAACAGCAACTTCTATCTTTTGAAGAAAGGCATCTGGCGCGCCTACTACCTGACAGACGGCACGGAAAACTCCCTTTGGTTCGCCGCACCGGGCGACACAGCTTTCTCATCGTGGGGATATGTGGACAGCGAGGTTTCCCTCATCAACATCGAATCAGTGAATGAAAGCATCGCCTATTGTATCAGTAAGCCTGAGCTGGAAGCCCTTTTTTCGCATTCCATAGACATGGCCAACTTCGGCAGAAGAATCTTTGAACGGGAAATTCTGTCGGTAGACAGTTCCACAGTAGCCTACGGCACCCCTCCCACTGCCAAAGAAAGGTACATGACACTGATGGAAGAGAATCCGGAACTGCTGCAGGATGTACCGCTCAAGTATCTGGCTTCTTATCTCTACATCACTCCGCAATCCCTGAGCCGGATACGCGCAGGATTAAAGAAAAAGTAAAAGACCTTTTTATGTCAAGATGCAAAAAAGGCTCTTAGCAGATTATTTCTGTAAGAGCCTTTATTATTTCAACCTATCTTGTCAGTTCTTCACCAACACCATCACCAGGTTATTGTCAGCATCGTACAGCCCGATGCCTCCGCCTGCCAGCTTGCCAAAAGACTGAACGGAATTCAAGGCTTTCAGCACACGGCTTTCCACCTCCATATCAGGGCATGCCATCATGGTACTGATAACTTGCGGGAAAGAGATTGCCGACGGATTTTCATCATCAACCTGGAAAGCGCCGTTAATCAGATTGCAACCCGCATTGCCGTGCAAGCGCTTTTCTGCAATATTAAATTCAATGAACGGCTGCTTCTCCATTCCGTCGGGAATAGCCTCGCCCGCAGCCTCACTAATTATCCACCTTCCTTCCAAATCAGACAACTTGGAAACGGACTCTTTCTTCTGCAACACGACTATGGGACGATTGGAAGCACCGCATAAAGCTATATTTTCCTTTCCCAGCTTCTTATACTTTTTCACTTTGTTCAAAGCCGACAACACATTATTTTCTACAGTCATATCCGGACAAGCCATACGGGTACTTGCCAAAGCGCCAAGGTCAATCGTGCCGGGTTTGGCATTCACGTCAAACGAACCCATCATACGGTTGCAACCACTGTTGCCAAATACTTTTCCAGTCTTTGTGTCAAAACCGATATAGGGAAATTCCTGACCCGGAGCAGGGACTACGGCAGTACCATTCACTTCAATAATATTCCACTCACCGCTGATGGAAGAAAGAGTTGCGGCATTTTTGGTTGATGCACAAGAAGACAAGCCCATCAACACGCTTGCCATGCATAGGGAAACAAATACTTTTTTCATTGTTATTCGTTGTTTAAGTTAATTTATTCAAGGGGCAAATATATAGAAAATAACCCAAATGCAAGTAATTTGTTTAATATTTGAAGCATTTACCTCAAAGTATTTAGCAGGATTTTAATGTTTATCTAAGAATTAACCCTTATATTTGCTCTCCGTATTTTTTATAAACCTAATATAATAATATAGTACAAAGAAATGGGTAAAGTTCTTATTATCGGTGCAGGCGGTGTAGGTACCGTTGTTGCGCACAAAGTGGCTCAAAATCCTGATGTGTTTACAGAAATCATGATAGCCAGCCGCACCAAGTCCAAATGTGACGCTGTTGTCAAGGCAATCGGTAACCCGAACATCAAAACCGCCCAGGTAGATGCCGACAGCGTGGACGAACTGGTAGCACTCTTCAATAGTTTCAAACCCGAAATCGTCATCAACGTAGCCCTCCCCTACCAAGACCTCACCATCATGGAGGCTTGTCTGCAAAGTGGAGTCAACTATCTGGATACCGCCAATTATGAGCCGAAAGATGTTGCCCACTTTGAATACAGTTGGCAATGGGCCTATAAGAAACGCTTCGAAGATGCCGGACTGACCGCCATCCTCGGTTGCGGTTTCGACCCGGGAGTGAGCGGCATCTATACTGCATACGCCGCCAAACATCATTTTGACGAAATACAATATCTGGACATCGTAGACTGCAATGCCGGAAATCATCATAAAGCATTCGCCACCAACTTCAATCCGGAAATCAATATCCGTGAGATTACACAGAACGGCCGCTATTATGAAAACGGAGAATGGGTGACAACCAAGCCGCTGGAAATCCACAAAGACCTGACTTATCCGAACATCGGTCCGCGCGACTCCTACCTGCTTTATCACGAAGAACTGGAGTCTCTGGTGAAGAATTTCCCCACCATCAAGCGTGCACGCTTCTGGATGACGTTTGGACAAGAGTATCTAACCCACCTGCGCGTTATCCAGAACATCGGCATGGCACGCATAGACGAAGTGGAATATAACGGCATGAAGATTGTTCCGCTGCAATTCCTGAAAGCCGTCCTCCCCAACCCGCAAGACCTGGGCGAAAACTACGAAGGCGAAACATCCATCGGTTGCCGCATCCGCGGACTAAAGGATGGCAAAGAGCGTACCTACTATGTATATAACAACTGTAGCCACCAGGAGGCCTACAAGGAAACCGGTATGCAGGGCGTAAGCTATACCACCGGTGTGCCCGCCATGATTGGTGCCATGATGTTCCTCAAGGGATTGTGGAAAAAACCGGGTGTATGGAATGTTGAAGAATTCAATCCGGACCCGTTCATGGAACAGCTCAACAAACAAGGCCTGCCTTGGCATGAGATTATCGACGGAGACTTGGAAGTTTGAAATTAATGATTAAACATTAATCATTATCCACTAATCATTAAACATTAATAAAGTGAATATAGGAGATAAAGCACCCGAAGTATTGGGTATCAACGAAAAAGGTGAAGAAATCCGCTTGAGCGACTATAAGGGAAAGAAGATTGTACTTTACTTCTACCCCAAAGACATGACATCCGGCTGCACGGCACAAGCCTGCAACCTGCGGGATAATTATGCCGACCTGCGCAAAGCCGGTTATGAAGTCATCGGCGTCAGTGTGGACAGCGAAAAGTCACACCAGAAATTTATTGAGAAAAACAATCTGCCTTTTACCCTGATTGCAGACACCGACAAGAAGCTGGTAGAACAATTCGGAGTATGGGGCGAAAAAAGCATGTATGGCCGCAAATATATGGGAACGTTCCGCACAACTTTCATCATTAATGAAGAAGGTATTGTAGAGCGCATCATCACTCCGAAAGAAGTGAAGACCAAAGACCATGCGGCACAAATTTTATAATCATTAAACATTAACAACGTGGCAAAAAAAGACGAACTGAATTTTGAAAATGGCAGCAATCTGGCATCGGGCGAAAAACTGAAAGCCTTGCAGGCTGCCATGGACAAGATAGAAAAGAGCTTTGGTAAAGGCTCTATCATGAAAATGGGCGACGAAAGCGTCGAACAAGTAGAAGTTATTCCCACAGGTTCCATCGGCCTCAATGTGGCTCTTGGCGTGGGAGGATATCCCCGCGGACGTATCATCGAAATTTACGGCCCGGAATCTTCCGGTAAGACAACCCTTGCCATTCATGCCATCGCTGAAGCGCAAAAGGCAGGAGGCATTGCCGCATTCATTGATGCAGAACATGCTTTCGACCGCTTCTATGCAGCAAAACTGGGTGTGGATGTGGACAATCTGCTGATATCACAGCCGGACAATGGCGAACAAGCACTGGAAATCGCAGAGCAACTGATCCGTTCCTCCGCTATTGACATCATTGTAGTGGACTCTGTGGCTGCATTGACCCCGAAAGCTGAAATTGAAGGCGATATGGGTGACAACAAAGTAGGTCTGCAAGCCCGGCTCATGTCACAAGCCTTGCGTAAACTGACGGCAGCTGTCAGCAAAACACGCACCACTTGTATCTTCATCAACCAGTTGCGCGAAAAAATCGGTGTCATGTTCGGCAATCCCGAAACAACTACCGGCGGTAATGCACTGAAGTTCTATGCCTCCGTACGTCTTGACATCCGTGGAAGCCAAGCCATCAAGAACGGCGATGAAGTAATCGGCAAGCAGACCAAAGTGAAAGTTGTGAAGAACAAGGTAGCTCCTCCTTTCCGTAGAGCGGAATTCGACATCATGTTCGGTGAAGGCATCTCCCGTGCAGGCGAAATCATTGACTTGGGTGCAGAGCTTGGCATCATCAAGAAAAGCGGCTCATGGTTCAGCTATAACGAGACGAAAATTGCCCAGGGACGCGACGCCGCCAAGCAGGTAATCCTTGACAATCCGGAACTGGCAGAAGAGCTGGAAGGGCTTATCTTTGCAGAATTGAGAAAAGACAAATAACAAAAAAACTTGCCAATAGAAAAACAAAACATTCTATTGGCAAGTTTCCCTAAAAGGTTACCGCTTCCTATTCCATCTTTTCCAAACGTTCTTCCAAAGCCTCCATGCTTTTTTCAAAACGTTTCCATGTATCGGTATCCATTTGTTCTTTCAGATACTTGTTGTCTTTCAGCTTGGCTACATTTTCCAGCCCTTTCAATGCCAGTTCTTGCGAATGCTTCAATTCTCCAAGCCAATCGCGGTTCTTCAACTTCTCTATCTCCGCCCAGTTTATATCCGGAAGCTGTATATTCACATTGTTCCCATTCCAGCTGGTATTCTGATACATCATGATATTCTGTATATCCTTCAAAGTCATATCACCTTCCAGATAAACAAATTTCAGAGTGGCTGCACCATCTACAATCATAATCAGCTCCTTCACCTTTTCCCCTTTACGGCTCATGTAGAATTCAGAACTGGAGACTGTTCCCTTCTGCTTCATCAGCAATTCATATCTGGAAGACTGCACCAAAGAACGAAGATCCTTACGCATTTCTTTCTTTACATTATTATCCATTGTAGAAAGTACCTGCACAGAGTTCAACTGTCCGGACACTTTCCCAATATAAACATCTTTAGTAAACAAGTTGGGATTCGTTTCTATCATTGCCTTGGATATGTAGACGGACGACACGCCTTTCATATCTCCATACTTGTTGAATAGGTTCTTCTGTGCCTGGCAAAGCAAAGGCAACATCAGCAGTACACCTGCCAAAATCATTTTCATTGTTTTCATATCAGATTATTGTTGAATTTCTTTTCTTACTTCCTGGTTCACCTTCGTTACGTCTATCCGCGTTTCCTCTATCTGTTCAATTCCCTTGTTCAGATTCGCAGACACCTCGATTAAAGTGGCCTGCAATGCCTTATAAGCAGCTTCCGGATCAGAGAAAGTGTCCTGAGGTGTAGGAGGACGCATATCCTCTCCCATGTTCGTAATGCCATAACCTACACCTACAAGAACCAGAATGGTGGCAGCAATACCTCCTATCCAGCGCCAATTACGTTTGGCCTTGTTCCGGTGGAAAAAACGTTGTTCCTCTTCAGCCTTTTCATCAATCATCCGGCTCAGTTTATCCTCCAATCCGGCGGGAACATTATCCACCACTTCCCCGGGAAAAAAGCTGAGAAAGAGTTTCTTGTCCTTCTGCAAGTGCTCGGGCACTTCTTCGGTTCTGAAAGCTTCCTTCAACAACTCTTCTTCCTGCTCGTTGGTATTCCCTTCATAAAATTCGGCGAGCAGCCTTTCAATTTCCTCGACTTTCATAGTTACTCCATTTATTAAATTCCTCACGTATCTTTTTTCTTGCCCGGGACAACAGTACACGGACATTGGTAGCATTCAATCCCGTGACCTGCTCTATCTCTTCATAAGAACATCCCTTGACATCACGCAACGTTACTATTTTCTGCTGTTGCACCGGCAGATGGGCAATGATGTGCCTTACCTGCTGCACTTCATCCCTCACTTCAAAGTTATCTGCTTGAGACATATTATGCACTTCGGCCAACTCCACACTCTGTCTGCTCAAAGTATACTTTCCCGAACGAAGCAAATCAAAGCACATATTTTTCACCAGAGTAACGCTGAATGCTTCCGGATTACTGATAATGGCCAGTCCTTCCCGCTTGTCCCACAACTTCAGATAAGCTTCCTGCACCAAATCTTCAGCATCGGCAGCATTCTCCAACAGCCTATAAGCTATGCAGTACAATTTGCGATGATATGGCAGAAACTCTTTTTTAAAACTTTCAGCGTCCATGGGCTATTTATCAATAGTAGATTCCTGTTTATACCCTTCAGACGTAGGGGGAAAGGATTTTGTTACACGACCAGGAAGAAAAAATGGAAAAAAAATGAAAACACCAATAGCACCAGCCCAAGAGTGCGTTTATTTCAAGACATCAGCAATCCGCTTTTTAAGATTCAATTTTGCAATGTCTTCAGGCTTCAGCTCAAGCTCCACCAACACCTTCGCTGTGGAGAGTCTGTATTCCTGCTCTAACGTATCATAATTTATCTGTTCCTTATGAATGGAATACAACAAAGCAAAATCGTAGTTCAAGGCACGTGAGACATTATACAACGTATCCGTATCAACACTTTTTCTCGTAAGCATATAGTCTACACTTTGAGGCTTAACTTTCAGTCTTCGTGCAAGTTCCGCCTTGGTAACCTGCTGTTCAAGCATCACGTTCTTGATTATCTCTCCGATGTATATATTACTTTTTTCCATTTATATGAAGGTACAAATTAATCATTCATATTATAAGGAACACCAATACCAATTTGTCTGTATGTATCGTTCTTTTTATTCATAATTCGTTTGTTTTATCAAATATTTTATGATACTTTTGCAACATATTCATATAAACAAACAAATAATATCTGCTATCATGAATTTACTGACATGTATTCTCATAGCCATCCCTATCGGCATTATTTTTATTATGCTATGGATATACAATGACTACCGGAAATATAAGAAGAAAAATAAGCTGGCTATTTTGCTGTTTCTCCTATTTCCAACCACTTTATCTGCACAATACGTTGATGCGGGATGCCAAGTATCCTTTAAATGGCTGGAGAACCAAAAAGGGAAATTAGAGTATACAAAAGATGGGGTTACTTATAAGTTTATTCCAAACGACTCCCAATGGGAAATTATAATTCGCAACAACTCTTCAGAAGATATCCGAATAAACTGGGAAAATATGCAATTCATTGTGGACGGAAGAACCTCAGAAGTCAAATACCCCATACTGGCAGAAGCGGAAACTCCCTTTGCAATAATAAAAAGCCAGGCAGAAACAAGCCAAAAGATTGGTGTGACAACTTATACGGCAAATAACTCTCAAATATACAACAAGAAAGATATTCGGAAAGGAAGGAATTCCTCCATTACCATTATCCTTCCCATATCTATCGGTAAGCACCCTCAATTCTTCACCTCTTTCGACTTTATCATCAAAAAAGTGAACTAACTATGACTTCTCAAGATATAAAAAAACAGCTGAAAGAACCACATTTCTGGAACATTGTATTAACTGGTCAGCACGCCGAACCGAGGACAAAAGCAATGCTGGAAGCAAAAGGTATCATAACTTGGCTTCCACTTGCTCCGGTCCGGCGTCAATGGGGAAGGATATTAAAAGAAATACACACCCCGGTTATCCCGAGATGTGTATTCGTCTATATATCCAATGAGGAAAGAAATACGTTGCAAAAATCCTACCGACTTCTTCAACCGGAAGTTATACTTCAAGAACTGCCGGACCGATGCAATCAGAACAAGTAGATATATGCCAACGTGCTCACACTAATCACTATCCACAACAAGGTGCCTTGTATCAAGGGCTTGATGCCTACTGCCTTCAGTACATCACGTGACAGAGAGGCACCGATAAAGAACAGAGTGATAGTCAGCGTCTTGCGGGCCAAAGAATTGATTCCCTCCCCAATCATGGCACCCGTTTCGGTAGTCCCCAGCACATAAGTATTGAAAATCATAGCCAGCACAAAGAAGAAGATGAACCAGGGAATACTGATTTTCTGTCCCTTACTCTTAAAGATGAACGAAGTTACCAGAGCCAAAGGAATAATCCATAAGGCACGTGTCAGCTTTATAGTCGTTGCCACCTTCAGGGCCTCCTCGCCATATGCGGCACCTGCCCCCACTACCGAACTCGTATCATGTATGGCAATGGCCGCCCATGTGCCGAACTCATGCTGGCTCATGTTCAAAGCGTGGCCTATCATCGGAAAAACAAACAATGCAATGGCATTCAATATAAAAATGGTGCCCAATGCCACAGACATCTCGCTATCCTTTGCCTTCAACACCGGCCCCACAGCCGCAATGGCACTGCCTCCGCAGATAGCCGTACCGGAGCTGATAAGATAGGAAGTGTCACGGTCCACTTTCAGGAACTTACGTCCTATGAGCCAGCCGATGAGCAATGTCCCCACTACAGAAATAATCGTGAACTCCATTCCTTCCTTGCCCGAAGCCAGAGAAGCCTGCAGATTCATTCCAAATCCTAACCCTACAACAGAGTATTGCAACAGGTACTTTGAAGTCTTCTTATTGAACTTCGGATGTGCCTGCCCACACAGCAACGCAAAGGCCAACCCCAAGAACAACGCCAACGGCGGAGTGACCCATGCCGAATAGGCATGCATACCGGGCACATAATCCAGCAGCAGAAAGAAGGAGAGGACAACCAGAAGAGATACATAAATAAATTTATTATTACTTTGAAGAAAAGGCATATTAATGCTTTTAGCCAAAACTCGATTTGAAGCCATACTGTTTATTTTACTATTATTACTAATGTTTATTCCTTAATTTTCCGGATGCAAAGGTAGTTCTATTTTAGTACACCCGCCAATCGTTTCTACTTATAGACTATAACTTATTGTTATCGGGACATAAACATATAGTTCATAAAGGCTTGTGACAACCCTCCTTCCTGCCCTTGCAACTGGACAAAGCAGAAGTCGCGAAGCATGGGCATATCCTTTATCTCGACCACGCGGAAAGTGCCTGCCGCCAGTTCCTTGCAGATGGAACGGATAGACACGATTCCCATGCAATCGGAGTTTTCAAGAAAGAGCTTGATGCTTTCGGTACTACCCAGATACATCAGTACATGGAGTGAGGAAAGCTTGACGCCGTGCTTCTGGAGTGAGCGTTCTATCACGTCCAGCGTACCCGAACCGCGCTCACGAAGCACTAAAGGAATAGCGGGCAAATCCTGGGGAGTAATCTCTTCGGGCAATTGTAAACGGCTTTTGGAATGGACTACCGCTACCAGTTCATCCTCAAGAAAAGTAGTATACTTCAGATTGGGAAGGCGGAAAACCCCTTCCACCAATCCCAAGTCAATGCGGTGTTCCTGCAAAGCGGCTTCTATTTCCCGGGAATTTCCATTGAGCAAGGACAAGTTGACCTGCGGAAACTTGCCGATAAAACTGCCCAGCAACGGAGGAAGCACATACTGCGCAATGGTAGTGCTGGCTCCCAACTTGAGTTCGCCAATATATTCGTTATGTAACAAGTGCATTTCATATTCCAGCCGTTTATAGTCCTCCAATATCCGTTCGCAATGCTCCAAAAGCAGCCGGCCCGACTCGGTCAAACTGATTTTACTTCCCTGCCGGTCGAAAAGCCTCGTCTGGTAAGTGGCCTCCAGCTCCTGGATATGCTTGGTTATAGCCGGCTGACTTACAAACAACTCTTGCGAAGCCTTTGTAAAACTCAAGTTCTTGGCAACAGACTGAAACACTTTTAAACGGAAATCACTCATATACTTCTTATATCTTATAACTCGTCAGACTTGATGCCGAATGCATGCGCCAAAGAATAAAACACCGGCTCCAGGCGGCAATACACCGGGCTCAGAGGTTCCTCCGTGATGAAGTACACAACTTTGCCCCGTTCTTCTTCACTCTTGTCTTTGAAGAAACCCGCCAGCTTCTCCTCCACTCCATTACCATATACCTGATGGAAAGGCAACAGCATCAAACACTTCACATCCGCAGAATCAAGCGCCAGGTTCATCAGGTCAAGAAACAACTCTTCGGTAGAGACTAAACCGGAAGAGGTGACGGAAGAAAATGCAAATTCGCCCAGCGGCGTACGGCATGCCTGGTGATTCAGTTTATTCACATCGGATGGTTCACAACACTTCAGCACGTCCGCTGCCGGAGTATGCACCAGCAACACTTCCACCTCATTTTCTTGTTCTCTCAAGCCGGCGTCCAATGCCAGATAGCTCAACCATGCCGGCAGGTCAACATCGGGTAGCTTCCGTCCCAACTTACCTTCCAAAAAGTTCTTTGCACCATATACCACTTCATTCAGAAATGCAACATCTATCAATATCACATTTGCCGGAAACTTTATCTTATCCTCCATTATCTTCTATTTTAATACGTGATTATACATAATGCTCCTCTGCAAGCGGAGCTCCAAAAACCTACCACACAGAAAGCACAAAACTTTGAAGCAGTAAAAGTACGACAAATTTATCAATAACTTGTATCATCCCAAACAATTAATCTATATCTCCGAAGCGGAAAGAGAATATCCTTCCTCCGCAACACGGGAACCTTGGAGCTGGAACACGAAGACTTAGCTACTAAAACATATAGGCCCTCACTACATGAGATGTGCATCTCGTACTACATGAGATGTACACCTCGTACTACATGAGATGCACATCTCATGCATGACATCCTTATTTGCCCTTCTCTTTAACCAATAGAGTTTAATACGAAAAGGAACTTTGCTCCAACTTCTTATCTAAAGAAGTAGAAAGAAACAAAACGACTGATTTACAGACAATTTGTCATTTTACATATTTTATATGCAGACAATTTGTCCGAAATGTGCCAATGGCAAATCTTTTGCGCCTTCCCAAGTGTTATGAAACTGATAAAATAGAAAGGAGAACAAAATATGAACTTTAACAACTTTACCATTAAAGCGCAAGAAGCAGTGCAGGAGGCTGTGAACCTGGTACAAAGCCGTGGACAGCAGGCCATCGAGCCCGTGCATGTACTTCAAAGCGTGATGAAAGTAGGTGAAAATGTCACCAACTTCATCTTCCAGAAGCTGGGCATGAACGGTCAGCAGATAGCACTTGTACTGGACAAGCAAATTGATTCTCTGCCCAAGGTATCCGGCGGAGAGCCATACCTGAGCCGTGAAACGAACGAAGTGTTCCAGAAGGCCACCCAATATTCCAAGGAAATGGGTGATGAATTCGTCTCCCTGGAACCGGTACTGCTGGCTTTGCTGAATGTGAAAAGCACTGCATCCACCATTCTGAAAGATGCCGGGATGACGGAACGCGAACTGCGGGAAGCCATCAACGAACTGCGAAAAGGAGAAAAAGTAACTTCACAATCCAGCGAAGACACTTACCAGTCATTGGAAAAGTATGCCATCAATCTGAACGAAGCAGCCCGCAGCGGCAAACTGGATCCCGTCATCGGCCGTGACGAAGAGATACGGCGTGTCCTGCAGATTCTGAGCCGGCGTACCAAGAACAACCCGATTCTTATCGGTGAACCGGGTACCGGTAAAACGGCCATCGTAGAGGGACTTGCCCACCGTATCTTGCGTGGAGACGTCCCCGAGAACTTGAAGAACAAACAAGTCTACTCCCTGGATATGGGTGCACTGGTGGCCGGCGCCAAGTACAAAGGCGAATTTGAAGAACGTCTGAAGGCCGTTATCAACGAAGTTAAGAAGTCCGAAGGAGACATCATCCTCTTCATTGATGAAATCCATACCCTGGTGGGTGCCGGCAAGGGGGAAGGCGCCATGGATGCCGCCAACATCCTGAAACCCGCCCTGGCACGCGGTGAACTGAGGAGCATCGGGGCCACTACCCTCGATGAATATCAGAAGTATTTCGAAAAGGACAAAGCGTTGGAACGCCGCTTCCAGATTGTCATGGTGAACGAACCGGATACACTGAGCACCATTTCCATTCTGCGTGGTCTGAAGGAACGTTATGAGAACCATCACCACGTACGGATTAAAGACGATGCCATCATCGCCGCCGTAGAGTTGAGCAACCGTTACATCACCGACCGTTTCTTGCCGGACAAGGCTATCGACCTGATGGACGAAGCCGCTGCCAAACTGCGTATGGAAGTCGATTCAGTACCGGAAGAACTGGACGAAATCTCGCGCAAGATAAAGCAGCTGGAGATTGAACGCGAAGCCATCAAGCGCGAAAACGACAAGCCCAAACTGGAACAAATCGGCAAAGAACTTGCCGAGCTGAAGGAGCAGGAAAACTCGTACAAGGCGAAATGGCAAAGTGAAAAGACCCTTGTCAACAAAATCCAGCAGAATAAGGTGGAAATAGAGAACCTGAAGTTCGAGGCCGACAAAGCAGAACGGGAAGGCGACTATGGCCGGGTGGCCGAAATCCGTTACGGCAAACTGCAAGCGCTGAACCAGGAGATTGAAGAAACGCAGCAAAAACTGCACGAAATGCAGGGTGACAAGGCCATGATTAAAGAGGAAGTGGACGCTGAAGACATCGCCGACGTAGTATCCCGCTGGACCGGCATACCGGTAAGCAAGATGCTGCAAAGCGAAAAGGACAAACTGTTGCATCTGGAGGCAGAATTACACCAACGGGTTATCGGGCAGGACGAAGCCATCGAAGCCGTATCCGATGCCGTACGCCGTAGCCGTGCCGGACTGCAAGACCCGAAACGTCCTATCGGCTCATTCCTTTTCCTGGGAACCACCGGTGTAGGTAAGACGGAATTGGCAAAGGCGCTGGCGGAGTTCCTCTTTGACGACGAGACGATGATGACCCGTATCGACATGAGCGAGTATCAGGAGAAACACAGCGTTTCCCGTCTGGTAGGAGCGCCTCCGGGATATGTGGGCTACGATGAAGGTGGACAACTGACAGAAGCCGTAAGGCGGAAACCGTATTCTGTCGTCCTATTCGACGAAATCGAGAAAGCGCATCCGGACGTATTCAACATCTTGCTGCAAGTGCTGGATGACGGACGTCTGACGGACAACAAAGGGCGTACGGTCAACTTCAAGAATACGATTATCATCATGACCTCCAACATGGGCAGCGGCTATATCCAAAGCCAGATGGAGAAACTAAACAGTAGCAATAAGGAGCAAATCGTAGAGGAAACCAAGAAGGAAGTGATGAATATGCTGAAAAAGACCATCCGCCCGGAATTCCTGAACCGTATCGACGAGACCATCATGTTCCTGCCACTGACAGAGCCCGAAATCAAGCAAATTGTGGTGCTCCAAATCAAGAGTGTGCAGAAGATGCTTTCCGGTAACGGTGTGGAACTTGTTCTGACAAATGCCGCCATAGACTTCCTTGCCAATGCAGGGTATGACCCTGAATTCGGCGCCCGTCCGGTGAAACGTGCCATCCAGCACTATTTGCTGAACGACTTGTCGAAGAAGCTGCTGGCTCAGGAAGTAGACCGCAGCAAGCCTATTACAGTGGATGCCAATACCACTGACGACGGACTGGTTTTCAGAAATTAAAAGCAATCCGTATCCCCCAATAAAAGAGGCGATTCCCGACTATTGAGAATCGCCTCTTTTATTTTGTATTTCAATCCTTCTCCGATTACTCGGCCTTGCTTTCCTCCTTCGTTTCTGCCGCAGGAGTTTCTTCAAAATCCGTCATACCGCTTGCCACCAGCAAATTATACCAAACAATCAATTTCTTGATGTCGGACGGATATACGCGGTCGCGATCGAAGGTAGGCAATACCTCTGCCAGGTAAGCACGCAAGTCGTCAGCAGTAGCTTTCTTCAAATCCAGCACTACGGCAGCACCATTTTCCTTTTTCTTCATGGAAAGAAACACTTCCTTCAAAGGAACATCTTCCGTATCTGTATACATGGCGATATCGCCCAAAGAAATAATCTTCTCATTACCATAGGCAGGGAAACGCTTCTTGTCTGCAAGCGACTCTACAATCAACATATTTTTTCCCTGAGAAACAAGCTTATACAATCCCGGTTTACCGGAAATGGACAAAATAGTCTTCAACATAATATATTCTGTTTTGATGATTAGTAGTTATTTTTTTCGGGGGGCAAAGATAATGTAAGCCGAAGACAATACAAAATAAGCTTGCTTATTTTTATTGTTAAGGAGATGCCTATTTTTTAAAGATAGTACATTTTTTCAGATAGCGAACCGATTAGTTCTAAAACCTGGGGTATTAATGGAGTTTCGCCATCATTTACAATGACAAAATCTGCATATTTACGCTTTTCTTCGTCATCCATCTGGCTACGGATACGCTTTTCTATCAATTCGCGCGAGGAAGCATCCCGCCGGACGGCACGTGAAATGCGCACCTCTTCGGGCGCATAGACCATAACAATAGCATCCACCTCACCTGCAAACCCCGCTTCGACCAGAATGGCCGATTCTATACCGACAATGGGAAAAGCGGTGCGGCATTGTGTCCACCGCCTGAAATCCTCCTTTACACGAGGATGCACAATACAGTTGATTTCTTTGGCATGCTCCGGACTACCGAAAAGATAAGACGCCAACAAAGGCTTGTTCAGCGTGCCACCGGCATACACTTCCGCACCAAGCAAAGCTGACAATTCCTCGCGGATCAATGAATCGGATGCCATCAGCCTTTTCGTTTCCAAGTCCGAGATATAGACGGGAACACCCAGCACTTCCAACAGCCGGGATACCATACTCTTTCCGCTACCGATACCACCGGTTATACCTATCTTAATCGCCATAATCAGGAGAAACTTGCTCTATCAGAAAATCCACTTGTGCCGGATTGAAGCGTACCTGGCTCACCCCTTTCGGCAGATTCTTAATCTTTACCGTATACTTGTCGGAACCCAGACGGAGCAGTTCCTCATAGGACACGTAAATATGAAAATCATCAGCGTTAATCTGCCTGAAATGACTCAGACCAACCTGAAACGTGACCTGCACCTTGGAAGGGAAAGCGCGCAGCACCTTGTCGGCAGGAAAGTTAACGCCACGCAACGGCACCTCCACTGTCTTTTCCGTATAAATATCCACCGGAAGCATCATCTCAATGGAAGAAGGCACAAACTTCACACCTTTCTGGATACGCAGGGGGACTTGCTGCCTCAAGGTATCCGATATATCTTCCAGCTTCACCGGTTGCGTATAGGCAACAGCAATCGTATCCAGCACGCCTTGCGGCGCATACACCAATACGGAATCGGGACTGAATATCGTATCCGAAAGATAATACTCACGTCCGGCACTCAGCGTGCCGCGCAGCTTCACCGGCACCAGTTTGGAGGCTCCCGTCGAATAGATGTACTCCAATGTATCCGGCTTCATGGAAAGCAGGCGGGTAGAGGCATTCAGCTGGTTCAGCACTTTCTTTTCAAACTGCGAGGGATATATCCTTACTTGATTATCCACGCCCTTATAATCGGCATAATCGAGAATAACGGGATAAAAGCTCTTTCCCAACATATAGTTGAGCAGTACCGTTCCCTTATCCTTTACCTTGATACGGAGTTCTGAAGCAGGTTCAGAGGTAATCACCACATTATTGGGCACTCCCTTCAGCCGCACCGGTATAGAAAAGTCCGCCTCATAGTCGTTGTTCAAGGTCTGCAAGAGCCAGAAGCCACCGGCTACAAAGAAAAAAAACAAAAAAATGAAGAACTCCCTGCTTTTATCGCTAAGCAAAAAGTCCTTCACTTCTCTTGATATCTTCAGATATGTACGTTGTATGTTCCTACGTTCAAACATAGGCTCACATTTCTATTATTTAGATGCCTGACTGCTGTTCGCATCAGCAGCTGCAGCAAAAATAGAATTCTTGTCTATACGAATCTTAACGTTAGAAGCGATTTCAAGCACCACATCATTGTCGTTGATTTCCTTGATAACACCATGGATACCACCAGCTGTGATTACTTTCTGATTCACTTGAAGCGATTTACGGAAGTTTGCTATTTCCTTTTGCTTCTTGTTTTGAGGACGAATCATAAAGAAATACATAATAACGAACATGGCTATCAGCATAATCCACATCATGCTACCACCACCGGCAGGGCCTGCAGCGGGAGCCTGCAGGAAGAATACAGTCATTAAGTTCATAAATACTCAGTTTTGGTTTCTATTATTAAACAAAGGTATTAGTTTTTCGTTAACTTACCTTCTTTTTTTAATTGATTAACTATTCCATCCAATGTACCGTTCACGAAGCTGCCACTTTTGGCCGTGCTGTAAACTTTGGCAATATCGACATATTCGTTCAACGAAACACTCACCGGAATGTTCGGGAAACTTAATATTTCGGCCAAGGCACACTGCATGATAACAACGTCCATAAAGGCTACACGGTCCAAGTCCCAATTACGCGTATTCTCGCTGATGAGGTGACGGTAATAGTCACAGTTCAAGATGGCACGGCGGAACAAACGGCGTGCAAATTCCTGGTCTTCCTCATCCTTGAACTCTGGTAGAAGTTCCTGATTGGCACCATTCTTCTCTTCAAAGCGCTTGATGGTTTTCAGTACGAAAGTATCCACAATCTCCTTGTCGTCATTCCAGTAGAGGCTCTGGTCTTCGAGCACATTGTCCAAGGCTTCGTTGTTGAAGACAAAAGTCTTATACAGCTTTCTCCACAATTCACGGTCGTATTCGTAAGAATTGTCCGAAGAAGCCATATATTCCTTATATATATCTGATTCCACAATTTTCTCATACAATCCCTTGACAAAGTCTTCATCATTGACCCACGTGCGCTTTTGGTTGGCAATGAATTCCGTCAATTGTTTGTTCACTTCCAACTGGGCTATGAACTTGTTTTCCACAAATTTCATGTTGGGATACAGCTCCTCGGCAGTGGGAGCCAGCTTAGCTTTTGCCGCATCAATACGTTTTTGTGCGTAGTTCGTCAAAGCTATCATCAGCATCAGCAGGTAGTTGTAGAGGTCGTATGCCTTTGAAAGGCTAAAGAACAATTCTTTCTCCGCTGAGTCTAAATTTTTACTGCCATTCTGATAATAAGCATATACAATCTGTATAATCTTAAGACGAATAAGAACTCTGTTGATCATAATTCTAAAGTAAATACTAGTGTTTTAACAAGGCGCAAAAGTAGGCATTTTTAATGAGTTTACATAAATAAATCACATTTTTTAATGCAGATATTGATTATCCGGTCTTTTTCTTTTGACAGTTTAAAAAAAATCGTCAATTTTGAGCCCGATAAAGAGCTAAAAGCTACGAGATACAAGTTTTAAGGTGATAATATCAAAATTGAGACCTATTATAATATGGAAGACTTTAAGAAGAAAAACGCAGCGGACATGAACGACAAGGAGATTGTATTCTCCCAATCCATCAAAGCAGGTAAGCGCATCTACTATTTAGACGTCAAGAAAAACAGAAAAGACGAAATGTTTCTCGCCATCACGGAAAGCAAGAAGATTGTGATGGGCGAAGGAGACGACTCGCAGGTAAGTTTCGAAAAGCACAAAATCTTTCTATACAAAGAGGATTTTGAAAAGTTCATGAACGGACTTCAGCAAGCCATCGGCTTCATCCAGGAACAGCAAGGCTGCTATACAAGACATACCACTGACGAAGAGGCTGAAAGTCCCGAAACGGGAAAAGAAGAACTGCCGAAAGAGGAAAAAGCGTCTTCATTGGAAGGAGAAATCAAGATAGACATTGAATTTTAAGTTATAACCTTTTGATAATTCAAAAAGAAGCTGTACTTTTGCACCGCTTTTTTGCAACATCGTGTGGCAAGCCACATCGTGTGATGGTGAATTAAGCAAAAAATTTACTTAATTTAGAGTAACACAAAAATTTTTAAAATGAAATCAATTGAAGTAAAAGGAACTGCAAGAACTATTGCAGAACGTTCTTCGGAACAAGCAAGAGCTTTGAAAGCTATTCGTAAAAACAACGGTGTACCTTGCGTACTTTATGGTGCAGGTGAAAATGTTCACTTCACTGTACCTGCAGAGGGTCTGCGTAACTTGGTTTACACTCCGCACATCTACGTAGTTGACTTGGTGATTGATGGCAAGAAAGTAAACGCTATCATGAAAGATATCCAATTCCACCCCGTAAAGGATACTATCCTGCACGTTGACTTCTATCAAATTGACGAGGCTAAGCCTATCGTTATGGAAGTTCCGGTACAGATGGAAGGTTTGGCAGAAGGTGTTAAGGCCGGTGGTAAGCTGGTACTCCAGATGCGTAAGCTGAAAGTAAGAGCTTTGTATAACGTAATTCCTGAAAGACTGATTATCAACGTTGCCCACTTGGGACTTGGTAAGACTGTTAAAGTTGGCGAATTGCAATACGAAGGATTGGAATTGCTGAATGCCAAAGAAGCTGTTGTATGCGCCGTTAAGCTGACTCGTGCTGCAAGAGGTGCCGCTGCTGCTGCAGGCAACTAATCGATTCTTTCCAAGAAAGACTAAATATTCGGGAACGCGGATTAACGCAGCCAACGCAGATTTCATACTGATTTCCGCGGAAAGTTGCGATAATCCGCGTTCTTTTTACGGCTCACGAGAGTGTATAATTCACCACAGATTAACACAGAATGAATTTAATGTACCGATAATCAAAGATGTCTATCTGTGCAAATCTGTGTAATCTGTGGTGAATACTAGTTTTAACACCCTCATAAACAGGAAGCACAGACTATGAAATATTTAATTGTAGGATTGGGCAATATCGGCCCCGAATATCACGAAACCCGCCATAACATCGGATTCATGGCAGTAGATGCTCTGGCAAAAGCAGCGGGTGCCACTTTTACCGACGGACGTTATGGCTTCACCACAACGCTGTCAGTCAAGGGACGCCAACTGTTACTGCTGAAGCCTTCCACCTTTATGAATCTCAGCGGCAACGCCGTGCGCTACTGGATGCAAAAAGAAAACATTCCATTGGAGAATGTGTTGGTAGTGGTAGATGACCTGGCACTGCCTTTCGGCACACTGCGCCTGAAAGGTAAAGGAAGCGATGCGGGACATAACGGCCTTAAGCATATTGCAGCAACATTGGGCACTCAGAATTATGCACGCCTGCGTTTCGGCATCGGCAATGATTTTCCCCGTGGTGGACAGATTGACTATGTGCTGGGACATTTTACCGATGAAGATTGGAAAACAATGGGCGAGAGATTGGAAACAGCCGGAGAAATCATCAAAAGTTTCTGTCTGGCGGGAATAGATATCACCATGAATCAATATAACAAGAAATGAACGAAGCCAGAATTGACAAATGGATGTGGGCCGTACGCATCTTCAAGACACGTACCATAGCCGCCGAAGCCTGCAAAAAAGGACGCATCAGCATCAATGGCGCACTGGCAAAGGCTGCCCGTACGGTGAAACCGGGAGACGTCATCCAGGTGCGCAAGCCCCCCGTCACCTATTCCTTCAAAGTTCTGCAGCCCATCGAAAAGCGTGTCGGCGCAAAGTTAGTGGCCGAAATGATGGAGAATGTAACGACTCCGGAACAGTATGAACTGCTGGAGATGAGCCGTGTCAGCGGTTTCGTCAACCGTGCCAAAGGTACCGGACGGCCAACGAAAAAAGACCGCCGGAGTCTGGAAGAATTTACAGAACCGGAATTTCTGGATGATTTCGACTTTGAATTCGATTTTGAGGAAGAGTAAAATAAGGGAAAGATTATGAGCGAGAGAATAATTAAATGGGGATTCATCGGTTGCGGAGAAGTGACCAAATACAAAAGCGGACCGGCATTTCAGAAAATAGAGAACTCCGAAGTAGTGGCCGTCATGAGCCGAAATGGCGACAAGGCTAAGACCTACGCCAAGGAAAGAGGGATTCCCAAATGGTACGACGATGCCCAGGAACTGATTGACGACGAAGAGGTGAACGCCGTGTACATTGCCACTCCTCCTTCTTCACATGCTACATACGCCATCATGTCCATGAAGGCAGGCAAACCGGTCTACATAGAGAAGCCGATGGCCGTTACCTACGAAGAGTGCTGCCGCATCAACCGGATTTCCAAGGAAACGGGTGTTCCATGTTTTGTTGCGTACTACCGCCGCTATCTGCCCTACTTCCTGAAGGTAAAGTCACTGGTAGAGGAGGGATATATTGGCAACATCATCAACATTCAAATCCGCTTCGCCCAGCCTCCCCGCGACCTCGACCATAACAAGGAAAACCTGCCGTGGCGCGTGCAGCCGGACATTGCCGGCGGAGGATACTTCTATGACCTTGCGCCCCACCAGATAGACTTGCTGCAGGAAATCTTCGGATGCATCCTCGAAGCCAGCGGCTACAAGAGCAACCGTGGCGGACTATATCCTGCCGAGGACACTCTAAGCGCATGTTTCCAGTTTGACAGCGGACTGGTGGGCAGCGGCTCCTGGTGCTTTGTTGCCCACGAATCCGCCCGCGAAGACCGTATAGAAATCATTGGAGACAAAGGCATGATTTGTTTCTCCGTATTCACCTATGACCCCATTGCGCTGCATACGGAAAGAGGACGTGAAGAAATCATCGTCGAAAACCCCACCTACGTCCAGCAACCGCTTATACAGGCAGTGGTAGACCACCTGCTGGGCAAGTCCGTCTGCAGCTGTGACGGCGAAAGCGCCACTCTCACAAACTGGGTGATGGACAAAATACTGAACAAGCTCTGATTAACGACTATGAAGGTGTGCCTAAAAACTATCAAGAAGTAAGATGCCTTTTGTTTTGTCACACCTCCATGTCGAAACCTTCGCCTTTCTGACTGACTAATTCGTACACATCGGCACTCTCGCCTACAACCCATACCACATCGCCTTCTACAAAAGGTTCATGCGGGTCGGGAGCATGCAGGGTCTCCCCTCCCCGCTCCACACCGGCAATCAGGCAGTGATACTTCTCGCGTATCCCTGCTTCCTTCAGGGTCTTGTTCAGGAAAGGAGACTGCCCGTCCACACAGAACTGGCGTAGAATCATCTCGCTCTTCTCTATCACATCCGTATTCATGGCAGACACCTTATCCATCTCCTTGCCGAAGATGTTCAGTTCCTCGTCCGTGGCAATCACTTGTATCTTGTCCTGTGGAAAAAGGCGGACAGACGCTCCGGGAATATTAATCCGTTTCTTGCCCCGAAGGATGGAGACCACATGGATGCCGTATTTCTTTCCGAAATTCAGCTCCGCCAATGTCCTGCCCACCCATGCCGACTCGCCGGGGATTTCAAAATCCGTCAGGTGCAGGTCGCGCGACAGCAGACGCCCCGCATACTCCGGTTTCTTCTCTCCCATATACTCGGCACGCATGTCGCGGTACCGCAGATTCTGGAAGAATGTCCTCTCTATCATGATGGACTGCTTCTTCAACTGGCGAGAGAGTATCATCAAAGTCACCAGCAGCACCGCCACTCCAAACACCAGACCGACGGACATCTTGAACAAACCGGCTATTACGAACATGACGAACGAAACGCCCAGCAGCAGACGCAGTACAATGGTGGCCACCAACGGTGCCCGGTTTCCACGGTTATCCTTCCATAAAGTCACGAACTCTTCCGAGTGGTTCTTTTTAATCATGATGGCACGCAGGAACGGAGCTATACACAGAATGATGATAAAGGCAGCCAACAGAGAGCCCCATACCCCGGGCAGACTGTCGTGCACGAAAGGCACCAGAAAACGGAACGCCAAAGCTATCACCGCCACGCAAATGATGGAATACACCACCGTAATCCTGACCAGCGCAAATATCAGTTTCTTCCACAGACTCTCGTGGTTCATGGTCTGCGAACCTGAAGCATAGCGGGTCAAGAACTTTCTCCATTTTTCCGGCAAATGCGTATCCACAAGATTGGAAGCCGGTTCTGCCAAACGAATCATATAAGGAGTGAGGAAAGTGGTGATGACAGACACCGCCACCACAATAGGATACAAGAAATGGCTGGTGACATGCAGTGACACGCCCAGCGAAGCTATAATAAAGGCAAACTCACCGATTTGCGTCAGACTGAAACCGCATTGCATAGCCGTCTTCAGCGGTTGCCCTGCCAGCAGCACACCCAGCGTCCCGAAGAGGGATTGCCCGAGGATGACCGCCAGAGTAATCACGACTATGGGTCCCGCATACTCCACAATCATGGCCGGGTCTACCATCATGCCGACCGATACGAAGAAGATAGCGCCGAACAAGTCCTTGACCGGCTTCACCAGGCGCTCTATGCTCTCCGCCTCTACCGTCTCGGCAAGAATGGAGCCCATGATAAATGCACCGAAAGCAGCCGAGAACCCCGTATGTGCAGCCATCACCACCATGCCGAAACAGAGTCCGAGAGAGACTATCAGCAAGGTTTCCTCGCTCATCAGCTTCCGGCACCGCTTCAACAATCCGGGGATGAGGTAAATACCCACCACGAACCAAAGTATCAAGAAGAACAGCAGTTTGGCAATGCTCCCCAGCATCTCCGTACCCTCGAAGTTATGGCTGACTGCCATCGTGGAGAGCATCACCATCAATACGATGGCAAGAATATCCTCCAGAATAAGCACACTGAGTACCAGCCCCGTGAACTGTTTCTTGCGCATCCCCAAATCATCAAACGCCTTATAGATAATAGTGGTGGATGACATGGCAATCATACCGCCCAGAAAGATACAGTCCATCCGTTTCCAGCCGAAACCGGTACCTACCGTCACACCCAACAATATCATACAAAAGATGATGGTACACGCAGCAATAATCGCCGCGCCTCCCACCTTCACAATCTTCTTGAAGCTGAATTCCAATCCCAGTGCAAACAGCAGGAAGATAACGCCTATATCCGCCCAGGTCTGTATATTAGCCGTGTCCATCACCGACGGTGTATAGGCCATGTGAGGGCTGGCAAGGAATCCTGCGACTACATATCCTAACACCAGCGGTTGCTTCAATTTCTTAAAAAGCAGGGTCATAATCCCCGCACAAATCAATATCAGAGCTAAATCAGCTATCAAAGGGGCTAAATGTGACATAACACTACTTATCTATTAATCAGAGATATATAACTGCAAAACTATGCAATACATCTGCAGTGGCTCTGCAAAAGCCTTGCAGCGTCACTGCAACTGCTTTGCAGCAGCACTGCAAAAGGTATGCAGTAACTTTGCAGCAGTTGTCTGCACGATTCTACAACACTCCTTTCGAGCTTGGCAGTTCAAAGTGATAAATATCCCTCTTCACCGCCATCTTCAGCGCACGTGCCAACGCCTTGAAGATGCCCTCTATCTTATGATGTTCGTTCTGTCCTTCGGCTTTTACATTAAGATTCATCCGGGCAGCATCGCTCAAGGACTTGAAGAAATGCAGGAACATTTCCGTCGGCATATCTCCTACCTTCTCGCGCTTGAACTCGGCATCCCATACCAGCCACGGGCGTCCGCCAAAGTCGAGGCACACCTGGCAGAGACAATCGTCCATAGGAAGGGCATAGCCATAGCGTTCAATGCCCTGCTTGCTTCCTAAGGCCTGATAAAGGCAGTCGCCCAGAGCAAGGGCGGTATCTTCGATGGTGTGATGCTCGTCCACTTCAAGGTCACCTTTCACACGGATGGTGAGGTCCATGCCGCCGTGCTTGCCTATCTGTTCCAACATGTGGTCGAAGAAGCCCAGTCCGGTCGCGATGTCACAATGCCCGTCACCATCCAGATTCAAGGATACGTATATATCTGTCTCCTTGGTAGTGCGACGTACTTCCGCCGTACGCTCACCGGCAAAGAGGAATTCGGCAACCTTATCCCAATCCCTGGTGGCGAGGGCGCAGTAATCTTCAAGTCCGTCACAAGCGGCACCGCCACCTTCGGAAACGGGTTTCAATGACGCCGTGTCATCTTGCAGAAGAATGGCGCGGCAGCCCAGATTCTTTGCCAGTTCCACATCCGTAGGCCGGTCGCCAATGACGAAACTGTGGGACAAATCGTAGTCCGGGTTATCGAGGTATTTGGTAAGCATTCCGGTACGCGGCTTGCGAGTCGGTGCATTGTCGTCGGGCATGCTGCGGTCTATGCAGATGTCGTCGAAGGTGATGCCTTCGCCTTCCAATGTCTTCATCATCAGGTTGTGTGCCGGCCAAAAGGTCTCTTCCGGAAAGGAAGTTGTGCCGAGCCCATCCTGATTGGTCACCATTACAAAATCAAAATCCAGCTTGCTGCGGATGAAGCCAAGATTGCGCATCACTTTCGGATAGAACTCCAGCTTCTCCAGGGAGTCCAGCTGATAATCAATGGGCGGCTCAATGACTAAAGTCCCGTCACGGTCTATAAAAAGTAGTTTCTTCATTTTAAAGGATATTTTTTTGAGGGAATAAAGGGAGTTATCGGGAGGTAGAAGGAGGTAGAAGGAGTTAGAGGAGTTAGAGCCGGTAGTTCTGCTTGCATAAGCATTACTTGTATAGAACAGCAGTATCGGCCTTTAACTCCCTTTTAATCCCTTTACCCCCCCCCTTTTACTCCCTTTAACTCCTTCTACATATATTCCTTCAGCGCTTCAATCAATTTTTCATTCTCTCCTCTCGTTCCCACCGTCACCCGCAGGCAATTTCCGCAGAGTGACACGGAGTTACGGTTGCGGACAATGATACCCTTGCCTACCAGATAATTGTAAATCTTCACGGCATCCGTCACACGAGCTAGGAAGAAATTGGCATGGGAAGGGAACATCTTCACCGTACATGGCAGTGCGGCGAACTCGGCTTCCAGATTCTCCCGTTCTTCTTTCAGTGTCTTCACCCAACGTTCTATTTCATAATAGCGGTGAAGCATTTCCACTGCCTGCTTCTGTGTCAACTGGTTCACGTTATAGGGATATTTTATCTTACTGAGGATGCCGATAATATCCGGTGAGGCAAATGCCATACCCAGACGGATGGCAGCACATCCCCATGCTTTGGAAAAGGTTTGCAGTACAATGAGATTCGGATATTGATTCAAATTTTCAAGGAAGGAAGGTGCCTCGGAGAAGTCATTGTATGCCTCGTCCAGTATCACTAACCCATCAAACCGGCGAATCAGCGTTTCAATTTCGCTACGGAGCAGGTCATTGCCGGTAGGATTGTTGGGAGAGCAGATAAAAATCAGTTTGGTATGCTCATCCGCAGCAGCCAGAAGCTTGTCGGCAGAGAACTGGAAATCCTCATCGAGCAGCACTTTACGGTACTCCACATCATTAACGTCAGCACAGACTTGATACATGCCGTAGGTAGGGTCGATGGCCACTACATTATCCACACGGGGTTCACAAAAAGCACGGAACACCAAATCGATAGCTTCATCACTGCCATTCCCTAAGAAGATGGAATCGGGACTCACCTTTTTAATTTTAGACAATTCTGTCTTTAACTCCCGCTGCATGGGGTCGGGATAACGGTTGTGCGGCATGTTATAAGGATTCTCGTTTGCATCGAGAAAAACGGATGCCGCAGCACCATTATATTCATCACGTGCTGAAGAATAAGGCTTCAGACGCCAGATATTCGGACGGGTAAGTTCTTGTAATGTTTTCACCATGTTATTTATGATTTGACAATTTACGATTAAAATTACTTTAAGCCATCAGCTCTCAATTTTCAACTTTCAATTTTCATTCTCCAACTGCCCCAGTCTCACACTCACGGCATTCTTATGCGCATCCAGCTGTTCATTGGCAGCCATCAGCTCGATGGCAGGGCCGATGATATTTAATCCTTCCGGCTTTATCTCCTGAAAAGTTATCTTGCGGATAAAGCTGTCAAGGCTGACACCGCTGTATGCTTTGGCATAGCCGTTTGTCGGCAGGGTATGGTTTGTGCCCGAAGCATAATCTCCCGCACTCTCCGGAGTAAGAGAACCCAGGAATACGGAACCGGCATTCACGATACGTTCTGCCACGGAAAGATAATCCTCGGTTTCTATGATAAGATGTTCGGGAGCATACGCGTTGGTCAATTCAATGGCTTCTGTCATGCTGTCCACTACAATCAGTTTGCTATTGGCAAGAGACTTTTCGGCAATCTCTTTACGTGGCAGTAAGGCCAGTTGGCGTTCCACTTCCACCTTTACAGCTTGTTGCAATTCGACAGAGGTCGTAATTAATATAGCCTGACTGTCCACTCCGTGTTCTGCCTGGCTCAACAAGTCGGCGGCGACAAAAATCGGATTAGCTGTTTCGTCAGCCAAAACTTCTACTTCCGAAGGTCCTGCCGGCATATCTATCGCCACATCACGCAAGCTCACAAGCTGTTTGGCAGCCGTGACATACTGATTTCCCGGACCGAATATCTTGTAAACCTTAGGCACACTTTCCGTTCCGTATGCCATAGCGGCAATGGCTTGTATGCCGCCAGCTTTGAAAATCCGGTTGACACCTGCCACTTTTGCGGCAAACAGCACAGCGGGATGTACCTTTCCGTCACGTCCCGGAGGGGTGCAGAGAACAATCTCCTTGCATCCGGCAATCCTGGCGGGAACGGCCAGCATCAGTACCGTAGAAAACAGCGGAGCCGTTCCTCCGGGGATATACAATCCCACCTTTTCTATGGCAACCGCTTTCTGCCAGCAGGTCACCCCCGGCTGAGTCTGCACTTTCTTGCCCTCAAAGCGTTGTGCGGCGTGGAAAGTCTCGATGTTCTGCTTTGCCAGGCGAATAGCTGCTTTCAAGTCTTCACTCACCAGGTTTTCCGCTTCCTGCTGTTCCTCTTCCGACACTGCCAGCGAGGCCAACACCACTTTATCAAATTTTTCTTCATAATCCAGCACAGCACGGTCTCCCTCCTCCTTCACACGGTCAATAACACTCCGCACCGTATCAAACAGATTCTCCGTATTCATCACCGGACGTTTCAGAATCTCTTGCCACTGGGATTTATCGGGATTACTAATCAATATCATAATGACATGTTTTTAAAGATTTATGCATAAACCATGATATTATTGGAGGTGTGTCAAAACTCTCTGAAGACTTTCTATTAGGCGCTGATTACGCGGATTTCACGGATTCATTTTACCGATTCCGCGCTATTTCGCGTAATTCGTACCTAATGTCGTAACATAAAGAAAGCGTTTATATACTTTTGACACATCCTCGAGGCTTTAAATTATCATTTTCTCAATCGGTAGCACCAGAATGCCTTCCGCCCCCAGCGCTTTCAGCTTTCCGATAATCTCCCAGAAACACTTCTCGTCGAGTACGGTATGTACTGAGCACCAGCCTTCTTGTGCCAAAGGCATCACCGTGGGGCTCTTCATGCCCGGAAGTACAGAGACAATCTCATCCAGTTTCTCTTTCGGGGCATTCATCAGCACATACTTCTTATCTTCGGCTGTCTTCACGGCATCCATACGGAACAACAGCTCCCTCAATATCTCTTGCTTTTCCTCGCTCAGGTTCCTGTTACCAATCAGCAGGGCTTCGGACTTCATCACAACCTCCACTTCCTTCAAACGGTTGCTCACCAGCGTAGAACCGGAACTTACAATATCGAAAATGGCATCTGCCAGACCGATGCCCGGCGCCACTTCTACCGACCCCGTAATGACGTGTATCTCCGCATTCACCCCATTCTCTTTCAAAAAGCCGGAAAGGATACCCGGATAAGATGTCGCAATCTTCTTTCCGTGAAACCACTTCACCCCCGGATACTCAATATCCTTCGGCATGGCAAGAGACAGACGGCATTTGCTGAATCCCAGACGCTTGATTATCTCTGCATCCTCATTCTTCTCAACAAATTCATTCTCACCCACAATTCCTATATCAGCCACTCCGGTAGCCACAGACTGCGGAATGTCGTCATCCCTCAGAAACAACACTTCAAGAGGAAAGTTTGACGACTGCACCAACAACGAGCGCTTCATGGCACTCAACTTTATATCCGATTCTCCCAAAAACGACATGGTCTCGTCATACAGACGACCCTTAGCTTGTACTGCAATTCTTAACATAAGGTTATTTACTATTTTACGATTTACGATTTACTATTTACTATTTTGAATGAGATGACAGAAAACAAAACGAGGCTTACCAATATTCGGCAAGCCTCGTCTGTTATGTCATCTGTTGTACATATACACTCATACGCCCACCGAGTTATTCGTTAGGATGATGATGGTGATGATGTGCAACGATATTCTTCATATTTTTTGGATTTTAATGCGACAAAAGTAAACTAAAAGTTTGAAACTCCAAAAGATTTATCACAAAAAGTTTATTTTTTCTTTCAAATTCATCTTAGTTCACCACAAATTACACAGATTTGCACAGATTATTTTTATTCCAATCTATGCAAATCTGTGTAATCTGTGGTGAAACAATTAAATCAACGGCAATATTTCCTCCTGCTCTACTTCGCAGCTATGGAAATGCATTTCCGCTTCCGCCTTCTCCTTCGGAAAGGTAAAGTAGGTGCAAGTGGCTTCTGTGCAAAGTTCGCCCATGCTATTATACAGGCGTGCTTCTATGATAGCAATATTCCGCTTCTGCTCGCGAAGCGAAGCCCGCAGCACCACATGCGTGTCGTTGGTCGATATGGATTTGCGGAAGCGGGTTTCCATTTTCGATGTCACCCCGCCGGTCTGCAGCTTGCGGAACACGACCCAGCCGCAGATTTCATCCAGCAATACGGACTGGATGCCTCCATGCAACGTATTCAGCCACCCTTGATACTCCGGACGCGGCTTCCAGATGCTCACCACCTCGTCACCGTCCTCATAAAACTCCATTCTCACACCGGCTTCATTGTCAGGAGAGCAACCGAAACAGTTGTAGCCCTCCATATCTTTCCACGGATTGATAATCTTCTTCATATCGTATTCTTCTTTATCTGGTTTTGATTCATAAAGTCTCTCAATAAGACGTTCAATATTAGTCATTCCGATTGAGAACTACAAATTATTGATGCCTTTTTCAAAGAAAAATTAGCGGGATACTGTTCAAAAACCGGTTATTTTATTTAGCTTTGTATAAATGAGAGAGAACAACAAGATGCAAAGAGGGGCCTTTTTCTGCTTATGGATATTATTTACATTCTCATTGTTTGCGCAAAACAAGGAGAACGGTTCTGTCGCATGCGACAGCATCGTATATAAAAACACCTTCGGAAAAGCATTGAAGAAATTCCTCAACTTCAGCGACTTCGACACTACCTATATCAGTCCCAACCGATACAATTACGCCCTGATGCTCGACCATTTCACCAATTACGAGTATTACTCCGTGGGCAATGACGACCAGCGGCTCCGTTTCTCGCCCAACCCTCACAACAAGATAGGCGCTTACTTCGGATGGCGTTGGATATTCCTGGGATGGGCTGTCGATACGGACTGGCTCTACGGAAAGAAAAGCAAGAAAAAGCGCGGTACGGAGTTTGATCTCAGTCTTTACAGTTCCAAACTGGGAGTCGACATTTTCTATCGCAGCACCGGAAACGACTATAAGATACACAAGGTATCCGGCTTTTCCGACGAGATTCCCTCCAATTATTCCGAAGATTTCAACGGATTGAAAGTAAAGATGAAGGGATTAAATCTGTATTACATTTTCAACAATCGACGTTTCTCCTATCCAGCCGCCTTCAGCCAGTCCACCAACCAGCGCTGCAATGCAGGTTCTTTCATTGCCGGATTCTCCGTATCCACCCACAATCTGAACTTCGACTATACCAAGCTGCCCGAAATCATTCAGGAAACCATGAACCCGGGTATGAAGGTGAAACATATCAAATACACGAACATCAGCCTCAACGCCGGCTATGCCTACAATTGGGTGTTTGCCCGCAACTGCCTCGCATGCCTGTCGTTCAATCCGGCTGTCGCCTACAAGACATCACGCATAGAGAAGACAGAAGAGCGGGAAGCGGACGACTGGTACAAGAATTTCAATATCGACTTCATTCTGCGTGCAGGTGTGGTATACAACAACAGCAAATACTTCGTGGGTACCTCATTCGTAGGACGGACATACGACTACTACAAAAACAGTTTCTCCCTAAACAACGGGTTCGGTACCCTCCAAATATATGCCGGATTCAACTTTTATCTGAAAAAGGAGTACCGGAAGAACAAAAAGTAAAAAAGGCTTTCAGCCCTCATCTCCCCTCAAAAGCTATAAACACACTCCACCCCTACTATATCCTTCCGCTTATCCTTCTCCCATTGCCTGCAATAGAAGATGTCCACCTCCCAGCGCTCGGACAAGGGCAACGTAATACCCCCACGATAGCGCATCCGCTTTACTCCGAAGTGCTCTGTCTTATTCAAACCATTATACATCTCGGCCGAAGCATACGGTTCCAGCTTGCACTTCGGAATGTCATAGGCAAACTTCGCACGCGAGCGCAAGCGGAACTCATCTCTATGCCCATCGAACGTATACTGAAAGCGCTCACGCAAGGACAGTTTCACCCTTTGCACACGGGCAGACAGAGTGCCTTCCAAACGGTAGCGGTGCCGGAACTTCCAGCCATCTGCCCCCCGATTGCGGTAATGCGTCTCATACCCAGCTCCAAGCTTCAGGAAAGGCAACAGCTTATAGCTTCCCCCCACCTTCAGCCCCCACCGGTCTGTCTTTCCCAAATCATCCTTTGTACGCCACTCCAGCCCACCGGAAACAGTAAATGCCGGCTTCAACTTATATTCGAAACCGGCATTCGCCCAAGTGGCAAAATCCTTCTCCTGCGCCCGCAGGGAAAAAGACGAAACAACCCATAGAACTATCGGCAAAACAAGTACTTTCGTGCATGAAGATATATTACTTACCATACGCTTATTCTGTTAAAGTGTCAAAGGTAAGGATAAATTCTGTAACAATTCTGTAATACTACAAATCTTGTCTGCACATTTCCGATTTTTCAATGATACTTAAAAAACAGAAACCGAGATACAAAAAACAATTCAAAGTTGCCATATATGTATGGCATCATATATATATTTGTAGCATGAAAAAACACCCTTATAAGCGTTTCATAGATTATTTATTTGGGGTGATTCATTTATGTGAAATCTCTTTCAAATACTCCTCCACCTTTCCGAAGAAGGAGGTCAAATGAGAACCGTCGACAAAAGCATGGTTCACATAAATGGAAAGAGGAAATACCAGACGGCCTTCACGAGATACGGCCTTGCCGGCAGTCATCAACGGATAACTGCAACCGTTGCCTGCTTCGGCAAGTGTATAGGTTATCGAGGTGAAATACATTTTGGGAACCGCACTCAGATGGACCACATCGTAATCGCCTTGCTCGGCAAGAATCTTTTCGGCTCCATAAGGGTCACCGTCCTCGGGCATGTTTGTTATCAAGGCGTAGGCTTCGGCATAGAAACGTTCAAAGTCTTCGTAATAGGGAATGCGCACGGTATAGAATGTTTTCCCAGGAACGGCTATCGGAGAAATGATGTCCACCCGGTCGTGAAAAACAACCCGGCCTTCCTTGTCGGTACGGTAACGGAGTTCATCGACTTCATTGGCCGAACGCACCACAGCATACAGATAATAAAGGAAAAAGGAGCGCTTTGCAGCCCGGGCTGCAGCACTGGCTTCCGTGCAGTCAATCTCTGTGGTGACGGAATACCAGGAATTTACAAAATTGCGGAAAAAGCCGTAGTTATCCCGGCGTTCCCAAGTATCAATGTCTATAATGTGTTTCATACAAAAAGGGGATTTAGTGAAAAAAGGATACCTTTTTACAAGCATCCTTTTTCCAATTCTATTTATTTCTCTTTCTTATAATTCTCCAGTCCGGTCTGCAGGAACTCGATATACTTAGGTATATCCTCGTCGTAGGAGTAAGACTTGTTGAGCGGCTTGCCTTCGTTGTCAATCAGCACGTAGAAGGGCTGCGCATTGGCGCCGAACTTGACACGCTGCAGATAGCTCCATTTGTCGCCTACGGTGCGCAGCGTGCGTTCCGTGCCGTTCTCCACAATCTTCACGGGAGAAGGAAGCGGTGTCTTGTTGTCGACGTAAAGCGTGATAAGCACATAGTCGTTGTTGATGATGTCGCTCACCTTCGGGTTGGTCCATACGGCAAGCTCCATCTTACGGCAGTTCACGCAGCCGTAGCCGGTGAAGTCGAGCATCACGGGCTTGCCATGCTGGCGGGCATACTCCATACCGAGGTCGTAATCGTCGAACCTGGCATGCACCTCATTATTGTAAAGGTTGAAATCCTGCGTCTGCATGGGCGGCGCAAAGGCACTGACCGCCTTCAACGGCGCTCCCCACAAACCGGGAACCATATACACCGCAAATGCCAGTGAGGCCAACGCCATAAAGAAACGGGGTACACTAACCTTTGAATCGTCATCATCGTGCGGGAACTTGATTTTGCCCAACAAGTAGAAACCAAGCAGTGCAAAAAGTACAATCCACAAAGCAAGGAACGTTTCACGGTCGAGGATGCGCCAACCGTAAGCTAAATCGGCTACCGAAAGGAACTTCAGGGCAAAAGCCAGCTCCAGGAAGCCAAGCGTCACCTTGATGATATTCATCCATCCGCCGGATTTGGGCATGGACTTCAACCAGGACGGGAACAGGGCAAACAGCGTGAAAGGCAATGCCAAAGCTATGGCAAAGCCCAGCATGCCGATGGCGGGAGCCACCACGCTGCCCGTCGTGGAAACCTGCACCAGCAGGAATCCGATAATGGGTCCCGTGCAGGAGAAAGATACCAGCGACAAGGTAAATGCCATCAGGAAGATGCTGAGCAAACCGCTTGTCGCCTCGGCCTTGCTGTCTACAGCCGTACTCCACTTGGAGGGCAACGTTATCTCGAACGCTCCGAAGAAGGAAGCCGCAAACACCACCAGCATCAGGCAGAAAAGGATATTGAATACTGCATTCGTAGAGAGTGCGTTCAGTGCGCTGGCTCCGAAAACAAGCGTGATTGCCAGTCCGAGCGTCACATAAATCACCACGATGGAAGCGCCATACGTCCACGCATCGCGGATGCCCTTCTTCTTGTCCTTGCTGCGTTTCAGGAAGAAGCTGACCGTCATCGGGATGATGGGCCATACACAGGGGGTGAAGAGCGCCAGCAGTCCACCGGCAAATCCCGTAATGAAAATATAAATCCAGGACATGTCTTCCTGCGAAGTGGTTTCGCCCAAAGAATTCAGTTCACTGATGACCGGCTTCCATAGGTCCACCTTGTCCGCCACCTTGATTTCCGTCGGCCCGTCCGCACCGCCGATGGCAGCCACGGGAGCCGTGCCGGAGACAGTCTCCTGCTTTGCGGGCTGTTCTTCGGCTTTCGTTTCAGCGGCAGCGGCGGCAGCTTCTTTGGCAGCCCCTTCTGCCTTGCCGGAGAACTTGAAAGGAACTTGTGTGGGCGGCAGGCAGTTTTCATCGTTGCAAGCGCCATATTCCAGATAGCCTTCTATCTGATAAGCGCCACCCGTCAACTTCAGCTTCTGCACAAATTGCGCCGTATTCTCAAAATAGCGCACCTTCATTTCGAACAACTTATCGAAAGTAGAGATTTCCTTGCCTACGGGCTTCAGTTTGCCAACCACTTCCGCTCCGAATATTTTCTCCACATTGAAAGTCGCCGAGATAGGCCCTCCATCGCCCAAGTCGGTGGAATAGACATGCCAGCCCTTGTCAATAGCAGCCGTAAAAACGACCTCCGCTTCATCGGCAGCCAAAATCTTCAGTTCGGAATTGAACTTGACGGGGTCTTGTATCTGTGCCTGCACCGCCACAGCGAAGAGCAACAGAACGAAAGGGAACAGTAATTTCTTCATGTTCTCTGATTTAATTTTTAATTTTCAATTATCTCGTAGTCCACGCAGGCACGGCTCTCTTTCACAGCTGCGATAAGCTTGCCGGCAGCTACATGGTCGGGATGGGTAGCATAGTATTTCACGTCATCCAACGTATCGAACTCACTGTAAAGAGCGATGCTCCAAGCCTCGGCAGGATTGATGTTCAATCCGACTTCAATCTTGCGGATAACGGATATTTTAGCCGGAAGCGCTTCGATAGCTGCCTTGAAACTGTTCATCGCAGCCAACTTTTCGTCAGCCGGTGCCTCATCTTTTAACTTAAATAATACAATGTGCTTTACCATAACTTTGCCATTTAAATGATTTATCACTATATTTGTCAGCCTAAGCGGCTGTTTTAACAACTGCAAAAATACTGGTTTTGTTTCAAATATACACTTAAACGGATGTTAATAATAGGAATTGCAGGCGGAACCGGCTCGGGAAAGACCACCGTCGTACGTAAAATTATCGAAAGCCTACCGGCTGGTGAAGTGGTATTGTTGCCACAAGACTCTTACTACAAGGACAGCAGCCATGTGCCCGTGGAAGAACGGCAGAACATCAACTTCGACCACCCCGACGCTTTCGAGTGGAGCCTTCTTTCCAGGCATGTCGCCATGCTGCGCGAAGGAAGAAGCATAGAACAGCCCACCTACTCATACCTGACGTGTACCCGGCAGCCCGAAACCATCCATATCGAGCCCCGGGAAGTCATCATCATTGAAGGCATCCTTGCCTTGTGCGACAAGAAGCTGCGAAGCATGATGGACCTGAAGATATTTGTAGACGCCGACCCCGACGAACGCCTGATTCGTGTAATCCAGCGCGATGTAGTGGAACGCGGACGCACGGCCGAAGCCGTCATGGAACGCTATACACGTATACTGAAACCCATGCACCAGCAATTCATAGAGCCCTGCAAACGATACGCCGACCTCATTGTGCCGGAAGGCGGAAACAACCAGGTGGCCATTGATATATTGACCATGTACATCAAGAAGCACTTGGGGAGTTAATTTGTAATGGAGAATTGATAATGGAGGATTAAGAACGCACTAAACCCTATGAGATATGAACAGCCTGTTTTCTTTCGCCAGACATAAATCATCCATTATCAATTCTCCCGTCCCAATTATCTTGCTGTTGTTGTTGTGCTGCATCGCAGGATGCCGTGGAGGACATCCTGCCGAAAAAGAAGAAGCGGATGACCTGCAACAGATAAAGGACAGCGGAGAACTGGTCGTATTGACACTGTACAGCTCCACTTCCTACTTCATCTACCGTGGCCAGGACATGGGATTCCAGTATGAGCTGAGCGAACAGTTTGCCAAGAGCCTGGGAGTGAAGCTGAGAATAGAGGTAGCCCGGAATGTGCACGAACTCATAGAGAAGTTGCAGGCAGGCAAGGGAGACCTCATTGCCTACAACCTTCCCATCACCAAGGAATGGAAAGACAGCCTGCTTTATTGCGGCGAAGAGGTCATCACGCACCAAGTCATCGTGCAACGTAACGGCGGACGCACCAAACCACTGAAAGACGTAACGGAACTCATCGGGAAAGATGTATATGTGAAGCCCGGAAAATATTATGAACGGCTGGTCAATCTGGACGAAGAGCTCGGAGGAGGTATCCACATCCATAAAGTGACCAACGACAGTATCAGTGCAGAAGACCTCATCACCCAGGTGGCACAAGGGAAAATCCCCTATACCGTAGCAGACAATGACGTGGCACAGCTTAATACGACCTATTACCCCAACCTGAATATCGGACTCTCCATCAGCTTTGACCAGCGTGCATCGTGGGCAGTCCGGAAAGACTGTCCGCAACTGGCAGCCGCCGCCAACAAATGGCACGAGGAGAATATGACTTCACCTGCCTATACGGCAAGTATGAAACGATATTTTGAAATCGGCAAGGCCATTCCCCACTCTCCTATCCTCTCCCTGCGCGAAGGAAAAATTTCCCATTACGATGATTTGTTCAAGAAATATGCTCCCAAGATAGACTGGGACTGGCGCCTGCTGGCGTCTCTGGCATATACTGAGTCCAACTTCGACTCCACCGCCGTATCCTGGGCCGGTGCCAGGGGGCTGATGCAACTGATGCCTGCCACAGCCAGGGCTATGGGGCTACCCGAAGGAAAGGAACAGAACCCTGAAGAGAGTATAAAGGCTGCCGTGAAATACATAGGCGCCACAGCCAAAAGTTTTTCCAAGATACCCCAGGAAGAACGCATCAACTTTGTGCTGGCATCTTATAATTCCGGTATCGGCCATGTGCTGGATGCCATGGCACTGGCCGAAAAATACGGCAAAAACAAATATGTCTGGCGTGATAATGTAGAAAACTTCATTCTGCTAAAAAGCAATGAGGAATACTTCACCGACCCCGTCTGCAAAAACGGCTATTTCCGTGGCATTGAAACTTATAACTTCGTAAGGGATATTACGTCACGCTTCGAGCAATACAAGAAGAAGATAAAAAAATAGGGATTAAGGATTAATCCCTAATCCTTATTTTCCTTCCTATTTAAAACAGATTCAGTTTGTTCTTTCTCGCTTCTTCCAGGGAAACGGTTGTCACTTGTTTCTCCCGGTTCTTTTCGCACAACTGCCGATACTTCTCATGCAGTTCTTCTTCCAGCTCCTCCTTTGTCTTAGGATTCATCAGCTTGGCTGCTACTGTAGCATTCTGTGAAGCGTCCTTCAGATGGATTACGGGAGCATGATAGACCGGAGCAATTTTCAGAGCTGTGTGAAGCGGTGAAGTCGTGGCACCACCTATCAGCAGAGGAACGTCCAGACCTGCCTTTTCCAGCTCAATGGCTACATGCACCATTTCATCCAGCGAAGGGGTTATCAAGCCACTCAATCCTATCATGTCTACCTTTTCCTCTATGGCATGCTGTACAATGGTTTCGGCAGGCACCATGACGCCAAGGTCTATTATTTCGTAGCCGTTGCAGGCCATTACTACCGAGACTATATTTTTGCCAATGTCGTGCACATCACCTTTCACCGTAGCCAGCAGCACCTTCCCGGCAGCAGTCGCACCTTCTTCTTTCTCCGACTCGATTACGGGCTGGAGGATGGCAACCGCCCTCTTCATGGTGCGCGCCGTCTTCACTACTTGCGGCAGGAACATCTTGCCTGCCCCAAACAAGTCGCCGACATGATTCATGCCTGCCATCAACGGACCTTCAATGATGGAAACAGCCTTGGGATACAGCTTCAGCGCTTCGGCAAGGTCTTCTTCCAGATAATCGCCGATACCCTTTGTCAAGGCGTACTTCAACCGCTCTTCCACAGGAGTCCCCTCTCTCCAGGCAAGTTGGGAATGGGCGGCAGCCTGCCGCTCTCCTCCAGAAGTTTTTGCCGCCTCTGCTTCCGCTTTCAAGCGTTCGGCAGTTTCTATCAGGCGCTCGGCAGCATCGGGACGACGGTTCAAGACCACATCCTCTATGCGCTCCAATATATCAGCGGGAATATCGGTGTAAAGAACGGAGGCAGCCGGATTGACGATACCCATATCCATGCCCTCGCGGATGGCATAGTAAAGGAATACGGCATGCATCGCCTCGCGAATGTAATTATTGCCGCGGAAAGAGAAGGAAAGGTTACTCACTCCTCCACTGACATGCGCACCGGGCAGATTCTTGCGTATCCATCCGGTGGCACGGATAAAGTCTACAGCATAATTGTTGTGCTCGTCCATACCGGTTGCCACGGCAAGTACATTCGGGTCGAAAATTATATCATGGGGATTGAAACCTATCTTGTCCACCAAAAGACGGTATGCCCGTTCGCAGACCTCAATCTTACGTTCGTACGTGTCTGCCTGCCCTTTTTCATCAAAAGCCATCACCACGGCTGCCGCACCATATTGCTTGATGGTACGCGCATGCTCCAGGAATTTATCTTCCCCCTCCTTCAAGGAGATGGAGTTGACGATGGACTTGCCTTGCAAGCATTTCAATCCGGCCACAATCACTTCCCACTTAGAGGAGTCTATCATGACGGGGACGCGGGCAATCTCCGGTTCCGAAGCTATCAGATGGAGGAAAGTCGTCATCTCCACTTGAGCATCCAGCAGTCCGTCGTCCATATTTATATCGATGACCTGCGCACCGTCTTCCACCTGCTGGCGGGCAATGCTGAGCGCCTCGTCATATTTCTTTTCATTAATCAGACGCAAGAATTTGCGCGAACCCGCAACATTACAGCGTTCACCCACATTCACGAAGTTATTTTCCGGCTTCACTTCCAGAAGTTCAAGCCCGGAGAGCCAAAGATTTTCCGGTCTGGGAACCGGCTGATGGGGCGTTGCACCGGCAATCAGCGAGGAGTACTCGGCAATGTAGGCATCTGTCGTTCCGCAACAACCACCGATAATATTCACCAATCCCTCATGGATATACTCTTTTACTTCATGTGCCATATCGGCAGGAGTCTGGTCGTATGTGCCCAAACTGTTGGGCAGTCCGGCGTTGGGATAAGCACTGATATAATAAGGTGCACGGGCAGCAAGCTGCTCCAGGAAAGGTTTCAGCTGGCGGGCGCCAAAGGAGCAGTTCAACCCAACTGAAAAAATATCGGCATGTTGCACGGAGGCGAGAAAAGCATCCAAAGTTTGTCCCGACAGAGTACGCCCTCCAATATCAGAAACAGTCACAGAGAGCATCAAGGGTACATGAACTCCTACAGTTTCCATCGCCTGCCCGGCGGCAAAAATAGCAGCCTTGGCATTCAGCGTATCAAAAATGGTTTCTATCAGCAAAGCATCCACACCACCTTCGAGCAATGCTTCCATCTGCTCACGGTAGGCATCGGCCAGTTCATCGTAGCTCAAGGCACGAAAAGCCGGATTGTTCACATCGGGACTCATAGAGCAGGTCTTGTTCGTCGGTCCTACGGAGCCTGCCACAAAACGGGGTTTGTCGGGAGTAAGAGAAGTAAACTCATCTGCCACTTTGCGTGCCAGGCGCACTGCGGCAAGATTCATCTCGCGCACATAGTCCTGCACATGATAATCGGCCATACTGACGCGGGTGGAACTGAATGTATTTGTTTCGATAATATCCGCACCTGCCGCCAGATACTTGCGGTGAATGTCTTGTATCACATCGGGGCGTGTCAGACAAAGCAGGTCATTGTTACCTTTCATCTGTCCGGGAATCTGCGAGAAGCGTTCACCCCGAAAATCTTCCTCTGTCAAGTTGTATTGCTGTATCATGGTGCCCATTGCACCATCCAGAATAAGGATGCGCTCACGCACCAAACTACCAAGTTTACTCATATTATCTTTTAAACATACGCGCCATATCGCGTTTGTCATCTTTTTCCTTCAGTGATTCGCGCTTATCATATTGCTTCTTACCTTTGGCAAGTGCCACCACAAGTTTGGCCAGCCCTTTTTCATTGATAAACAAGCGCACGGGAACAATGGTGAAACCCGGATCTTTCGTGCCGCGCATCAGTTTTTCAAGTTCCTTCTTATTCAACAAAAGCTTGCGCTCCCTGCGTGCATTGTGATTGTTGTACGAACCATAGAAGTATTCGGCCACATGCATGTTCTTCACCCACAATTCGCCGTTGGCAAAGTAACAGAACGTATCGACTAAGCTTGCTTTCCCCAACCGGATGGACTTGATTTCTGTGCCCGTAAGCACAATGCCAGCCGTATAGGTGTCCGTCAGTTCGTAATCGAACGTAGCACGCTTATTCTTTATATTTACAGGAGCTTGTTTCATAACATTTATCAGTTTAGCACTACCGTCAGCTTATTGAATATCCATTCAATGGCCACCGGACAAGCTATTAACAAAATAGAAGAAAGAATGGTGAAACGCAAACGGTCTTTTTCCGCTATCTGCATCACCTTTTTGCTTCCTTCCCACACAACATACACGATATAGAATTGGAGCAACAGAGCCATAATGCCAAAATCAGGCAATATGCCGATAACAATCCTCAGCATGAACACCACTACCAGTGCATAACCTGCAAACTGTTGCGCCAAAGGAATATCACTGTCCTGCATAAACATGCGGACACGCAACCCATTGATGAGATAGGCTGCCAAAAAGTATCCTCCAAACAAGGATACAGCCACCGCACAGCATTGTGTCATGGCATATTGAAAGCTTTGCGGCCCGTCCCATCCCATCTTCATCAAAGAGCCGATGAAAACGGACAACCCGCATAAACCAATCATAGGATAGACAAAAGCAGTAAATACTTTTCGTCTATCCTCTAAACTAATTTCCTCCCAGGCACGAGCCGGAGAGGAAATCAGTAGTATTGCTATATGAAATAAATCTTTGTAATTCAATATCAATTTATTGATTAGTAGACGCAATTTTGTATTCTACAGTATATTCCGTATAGTTTTCCGGTATTTCTGTATTGCTATTATTTCCACTTTCATGCGACTTAATAACTAATTTAGTAGGAAGATTTCCTGCTTTTTCTTTAAACCTTTCTAAAGCATTTTTTATATCATACCCATACCAATTAGAATAATAAACATCTGTCTTATCATCAGCACCCTTATCATGACGCAGATAGAAAACAAGGTCTGTGGCCCCTACTTCAATTTCATCCAGTACACAAGCTAAAGCAAATTTATGCATCTTAAACTTATCGTTGTCATTTTGCAGTCTCCAAGCGATAGGAGTTACAAGTATATCCTTGTTATACAAAAATGGCTGAACTGACCCATTTTCCAATTTCAAAGTTATCACCGGTGCTGTTTCCGGCGCATCAACAACCAAGCTTTCTGCTGTCATTGATACGACAGCGTTTGCAAAAGAAATAGGCTGAAAATTCTTCAAAGTGAAGTTGGTAGTTTTAGATTTTTCATTCGTCTCAGGTTCTATGCTCTTTCCTAAGATGATTCCCATTCGAGAATCTGAAATCTTCAAACTTGAATTTGCCTCAAATTGAGTAACAGAAGCCGGTGTAGGTTGATAAGTGTTACCCGCAGCATCTTCAAAAGAGAGTAATCCCATATAGTTATTCACTAAAACCATGCCATAAATGTCATCATACTCTCCGTCATCTGAATTCAGACACGAAGTAAACGAAATGCCCATCAACAATGTCAAGGCAACCATCAAGAATTTTAATTGTTTCATCTTTCCTATAAATATTAGAGTTTGCAAATTTAGATAAAAGAATTGAGTAATATAGTACTCTCCTCGTTTTTTCATTGTTTTTAAGATTAAATGAAAGATTAATCTAAATACTGCATGTCACAGTGATATTTAACATTTATATCAGTTAATCCACACTACACAATCTTGGCAAACAGCTCCAAATGCTCATCCACATAGCCGGCAACCAAAGCTGTATATTCCTCCTCCTTTTCCAAAAATTCATCTTCCAGTTCATCGAAAGCCTCATATTGCTCGTACATTGCCATAAACTCCTCGTCTGTGCGTTCACGTTCCAAGTCGCCACGATGGCTATCGTATATTTTCTTGGCAGCATAAACCAACTTACTCAAATCGCCCACTCCCCACAAACGCATCACTTTGGCAAACGGATTGTCGAAAATATAACCGCCATAACCATTTTGAATCAGTTGGCAGAAGCCCCCTTCCATCACTTCATCACGGAATATCTGATAGGCCAACAATGAATGCTGTTCACCGGTAAGCAAAGACATCGTCCCGGCAGTCATTTCTCCGCCTATTTCTTTCTTATAAGCACCGGTGAATACGCCGATGAATGCATCCATCCCTTCACCGGCAGCCTGGCGCAATGCCACATCTGTAACTTCTATCATAGTTTGTATTTTATTTAATGTGCCACAAAGGTAAGACTTTGCAGCCATAGTCAAACACGGACTCCCCTTTATTTTCTTCGCCTTGCCAACCAGTTGGCAGGATTTTGCCTTACCATTGGCAAGACTTTGCCACCGCGTTGGCAAAACTTTGCCATAGGCATGGCAAAAGTTTGCCAAGACGCAAGCAAGGGGTTGGCAAAATTACTTCCTGATTAACAAGCACATACCTTATTGATTCACAAACCCTATCAGAGACGAGAAAAAACAGTCAACTGCAAACTCCACTTTACATTCCGCAGAAATTCAGCTTCTTATTACTTCTTTTTTTAAAAAAAGTCAAATTGAACAGTTGGCAGAAACGGGGAAAACAACTAACTTTGCACCCGACTAATAAAAGTGGACTACGTTTTTTTTAATTATATCACTTAAAAAAAGAGCTAATTATGACTTATTCACACGAAGTGGAACACATGTGTGTTGTGAAGAAAGGTCCTAATCACGGACCGGCTCCTATTCCCGAAGAAGGTAAATGGGTAAAAGCTAAAGAAATTGTTGACATCTCTGGTCTGACACACGGTATTGGCTGGTGTGCTCCTCAGCAAGGTGCATGTAAATTAACCCTCAATGTAAAGGAAGGCGTTATCCAGGAAGCTTTGGTTGAGACTATCGGTTGCTCCGGTATGACTCATTCTGCTGCTATGGCATCAGAAATCCTCCCGGGAAAGACTATCCTCGAAGCATTGAATACTGACCTCGTTTGCGATGCTATCAACACAGCTATGCGCGAACTCTTCCTGCAAATTGTTTACGGTCGTACTCAGTCTGCTTTCTCTGAAGGCGGTTTGATGATTGGAGCTGGCTTGGAAGACTTGGGCAAAGGTCTGCGCAGCCAGGTAGGCACATTATACGGAACGTTGGCTAAGGGTTCTCGTTACTTGGAAATGGCAGAAGGTTACATCAAGACTATCGCTTTGGACAAGAACGACGAAATCTGCGGTTACGAATTTGTTCATCTGGGCAAGTTTATGGATGAAATCAAGAAAGGTACAGACGCCAATGAAGCATTGAAGAAAGTTACCGGTACATACGGCCGCTTCACTGAAGAGCAAGGTGCAGTTAAACACATTGACCCACGTCACGAATAATATAAGGAGGAAAGACATATGATTAGAGAAGTAAAATTTGAAAGCCAAGACCGTCGTATCAAGCAGATTCTTGCTGCATTGAACGCAAACGGTATCAAAGACATCGAAGAAGCCAATGCTATCTGCGAAGCTCATGGTCTCGATCCTTATAAGACTTGTGAAGAAACTCAGCCCATCTGTTTCGAAAATGCAAAATGGGCATACGTTGTAGGTTGCGCCATCGCCATTAAGAAGGGCTGCAAGAACGCTGCTGAAGCTGCTGAAGCTATCGGTATCGGTCTGCAGGCATTTTGTATTCCGGGTTCTGTAGCTGACGACCGCAAGGTTGGTATCGGTCATGGTAACTTGGCAGCCATGTTGCTGCGTGAAGAAACCAAATGTTTCGCTTTCTTGGCAGGTCACGAGTCATTCGCTGCTGCCGAAGGTGCTATCAAGATTGCCGCTAAAGCTGACAAGGTACGTAAAGAACCTCTGCGTTGCATCCTGAACGGTCTCGGCAAGGACGCTGCACAGATTATCTCTCGTATCAACGGCTTTACATACGTTCAGACTCAATTCGATTACTATACAGGTGAACTGAAAGTAGTTCGTGAAATCGCATACAGCGACGGTCCCCGTGCCAAAGTAAAATGCTACGGTGCAGACGATGTTCGCGAAGGTGTGGCTATCATGTGGAAAGAAGGCGTGGATGTATCCATCACTGGTAACTCTACGAATCCGACCCGCTTTCAACACCCGGTTGCAGGTACTTATAAGAAAGAACGCGTATTGGCTGGCAAGCCGTACTTCTCAGTGGCATCCGGTGGTGGTACTGGTCGTACTCTGCACCCGGACAACATGGCTGCCGGACCGGCTTCTTACGGTATGACAGACACTATGGGTCGTATGCACTCAGACGCTCAGTTCGCCGGTTCTTCATCAGTTCCTGCTCACGTGGAAATGATGGGATTCCTGGGTATCGGTAACAACCCGATGGTAGGATGTACAGTGGCTTGTGCGGTTGACGTGGCTACTGCTTTGAGCAAGTAATATAATACATTGCTAATATATAAATCCCTGTAACTGTAATGGTTATGGGGATTTTTATTTTAGTTATACTGCAATGCTTATCCCCTATCTAATACTCATTTCCTTTTGTTATTCTTCTTATAATTAGCTGTGATTGGATAATGGAATTGAAGCAAATTATAGCTTAAATGGAGCTTGAATCTCTAAGGGTAAACGTGGCTGATTATCCTTAAAAGTAGGCTAAGTTGAAGCGCTATTTTGTGTGCAATCTGTGTGCAATTTGATGTTTTTTCAAAACTGCACACAAAAATCAATTCATCTATCTAATATACAGAAAGATATATCACATTTTAAAGGACTTCCCAATGTCTAATTTTAAATGATTAAACTATGGTAAGAAGTTCATTTGCTATCTTATTCTTCATAAGAGATAGCAGAGTTAGGAAAGATGGTACAGCTTCAATAGAGGTAGTACTCACAGTTAATGGAGAAAGATGTGCTTTTTCTACAGGTAAAAAAGTAAAATCCTGTAATTGGGATAAAACCAAACAACAAGTAAAAGGCAAGGATAAAGAAGCCCAAAGTCTAAACAACTATCTAAAGGCTATCAGAGCCAAACTCTATCAAAAAGAAGCAGAATTGTTAGATAGAGGTTTTGTAATCACAGCGGAACTATTACGTGACGCTTATTTTGATAAAGTAGAATCTCTAAAAGAGAAAAGCCTATTTGAAGTCTTTGAAGAACACAACAAAGAACAAGAAAAACTTGTTGGCAATGGAGTTTCTAAAGCCACTCTTTGGGTATCTGTCTATACCATCAGATTATTAAGGGAGTTTGTTCAACAGAAATACAAACGTGACGATTTATATTTACGTGAACTGAACATTAATTTCATTCAGTCGTTTCATTCGTTCTTAAAAATTGATAAAGGTATGGCACAAAACTCATGCACCAAGCATTTAAAACTATTGAAGAAAATTATCAACCTATCCGTAGCCAATGCTTACATTAGTTTCAACCCATTCACTACTTATAAAGTAGAACGTGAACCTGTGGAAATTGATTTCTTGGATGAAGAAGAGCTGAGGAAGATTATCAACTTTGATACTCCCCTACCAAGATTGGAACGTGCTAAAGATATGTTCCTCTTTGGATGCTTCACTGGGCTTAGTTACATTGACATTAAGACCTTGACACCAGAACACTTTGAGAAAGACAGTGCTGGCAGAATATGGATTAAGAAGCGTAGAGTTAAAACAGGAGTTCTATCACGCATTCCCCTACTCCCTATTGCCAAGCTGATATTGGATAAGTACAAAGGTGGAGAGAAATTACTCCCTATTCAAGACCCTGCGGACATCAACAAATATCTAAAGGATATAGCTATACTCTGTGGAATTAATAAGCGAATTTGCTTCCACACAAGTAGGCACACCTTTGCAAGTACCGTTACTTTAGCCAATAACATATCGCTGGAAGTAGTTTCTAAGATGTTGGGACATACCAATACACGAATGACTGCCCACTATGCAAAGCTAATAGACAAGTGCATAGGTGAGCAGATGGATAAACTTATGGATACGTTTACAGGAGATTCTGATTACTAAAGTATATCCCTTTATAACATAATAATCCCTATGCTCTAATTTTATTGAGTAATAGGGATTATTGCTTTTATTCCCTCTTTAAATCACCTCAAACTCTTATATATGAGAAAATAACTTGAAGCATTATTCATGCACCATTAAGATAAGGTGCGTAGCTTCAAGCATATATAAAAAATAATTTACCGGGTCACGCTTATTTTCAGACGATGGATAAGATGGCGATTCGATGATGCGTAGCAATTTCAGTATGTGGACAAGACATAAAGTTCCCCACGAAAGAATGTATGCCGCATGATAGGCCAAGTAAATGCGAGGAGCTATTTATAACGGTTCAACTATCACAACCAGTCGAAAGATTGGTTTATTTTTTCTTCCCCTTTCTTAATTTCCCCTCAAAGCCTTATATATGAGAAAGTATATAAGAGAATAGAAAAAAAATATTATTAACAAACTAAAATTTAAGAGAAATGGGAAATTTAATGAAAGGAATTAAAATCGCAGCGTATGTAGCTGAGATTATTGTTGCAGGTTCGGTAGTAATTGAACTTGTTGAGAAGTATGGCAGCAGATCCAAGAAAAAATCCGCTGCAAGTAAAGTGGCTGTAGATAATGCGGTTACTGAAAACTGATAAAACATCCGTGAATGGATTATGACAAGACACAGGATGTAATAATAACGGTATTGGAGGTAGCAACCTCAATACTTAAAGGCATAAAGAAGCTAAGAGGAATATTTGTAAAAGCAAAGAAATGACCTCTTGGCTTTTTGTTTTTATCAGATTTTATCAACCAACTAAAAAATAACAGTAAAATGAGAACAACAAAAAGACAAGCAGCCGATTCTATCAAAGAACAGGCAGCAGTGATTACAGGTATTGAAGATACAGCAACAGTATCAGAAGAAAATCAGAAGTTTCATCCTAACTTCATCGAGAGCAACACTTCCGGTATCACATTGGAAGAACTTACAGAGAAGAACGTGATTCCAACGTTCTGCGACAACAGCCTGACCATATCGCACCAGAATTTCATCGGTGCTGTAACAGAAGCGGCAGGACAGATATTCGGAGAAATGACACCTGTTGAATGCAGGGTATCACACCCCATTATCGGGAGGGTTCCATCAGCTCAGCACAAGAAAGCAAGCGAACTAAGAGAAGATGAGAAAACCATATTCTATCAGCGTCTTGCATGGGTGACACATATAAAAGGACTGGTTCAGACCATCAACGGACAGAATGTTAATCTGACTGTCGGAGGTGTCAGAAGTTATAGTGAAGACAAACTCTACAGAGGACAGACCGCAATGAAGTTTAAAATATTCGTCGGCTGGAAAGTAAGGGTATGTTCAAATTTATGCCTGACTTGCGACGGATTTTCGGGAACGATAGAATGTATGACTGAAGCGGACATCACGCAGAAGGCTCTGGAACTGTTCAGCGGTTTCAATCCTCATAAAGAAGAAACACTCAATCTTCTGGAGAATTTGCAATCAACAGCAATCTCCGAAGAATTGTTCTGTAAAATCATAGGCAGATTAAGATTATATCAGTTTCTACCTGTAAACGAACAACGAAACCTGCCATCGCTGGAAATGGGTGACCAAGCCGTAAATGCGATGGTGAAAGGATATGTTTCCAATCCTAATTTCGGGAAGAAGGAAAACGAGAACATAACCTGTTGGAACCTGTTACAACTCGCCAACGAAGCGGCCAAATCAGCTTACATTGACCGTTGGCTTGAACGCAACCAAAACTGCACCGATTTTGCTTTGGGAATCCAAAGAGCCATAGAAGGTAACGATACCGAAGGCTATTCATGGTTTCTCAACTGACAACTAACCCTACTTTTTAAAAGGGGAGGTACACATTATCAAAGTTTATTCATCAAACCAAAATTCTGTGTATCTCCCTTTTTTATTTTATCGGATTATCAACCACTAATTTTTTATCATTATGTGTAAATTCCAAAAACCTGTCATCCCGGCAAATGCTACGGATGACGAAAGAAGAGCCGTCATGTTTGATGCGCTTTATTCATTAGACTTCAGCGACAAAGTTGAGAAGTACAACGACCTGACTTATTTAAGCTGGGCAAACGCTTGGGCAGAGTTTAAGCGATGCTACCCTAGTGCAACGTATAAGATTGTCAAACATCCATCAACAGGACTTCCTTATTTTGCGGATCCGTTTGTGGGGATTGTCGTATATACAGAAGTGACAGTAGATGGAATCGCCCATGAAATGTGGCTACCTGTAATGAATGGTGCCAATAAAGCCATGAAGTTTGAACCCTATACTTATAATGTATATGACAAGTTCAAGAAGCAGTATGTCGAAAAGAAAGTAGAAGCTGCCACTATGTTCGACATCAACAAGACCCTGATGCGATGCCTTGTAAAGAACCTCGCCATGTTCGGGCTGGGATTGTATATCTATGCCGGAGAAGATGTGCCGGAGAATGAAAGTTCGGATGCCGGTCAAAATGCAGAAACAGCATCAAAGAAAACAACAACCTGTAAAACCAAAACGACACAGCAACCATTGGAGAAGTACGCTGGGATAAAAGCAGCCCTAAACGCTTGTATTAATCAGCAGGCACTTATGGGGTTGTATCAGCAACATAAGAACGAAGTGGATTCTAACAGTGAAATCAAAGCTCTCTTTACGGAGCGTAAGTTACAACTTAACCAAGTAGCATGATTATGGCAGCAAAAAGAATTGAACTGAAAAACAGTGAGGTAATCTTTTTAGAAGAACCTCACGAATACTGGCTTGGTGACAAACAGCTGAGCGGTATAACAGGAATGATTCAAAGACAATTATTTCCTGACGAGTATGATAACGTGAACGAAGCTGTTCTCAATGCAGCAGCTACCTACGGAACGAACGTACATGCTTCCATTGAAGATTTCGACAAGAACTGGAACAATGATGGAACCGTGGAAGTAGCGGATTATATTGAAATCTGTAAAGAACACGGACTGGTTCATGAAGCCTCTGAATATATTGTTTCAGACAACAAGAACTGGGCTTCCATGATTGATAAGGTATATAGAGTTTCTGATGACACTTTCAGTATAGGCGATATTAAGACCTATGGCGTAATGACCTCAGAGAAACTCGAAAAAGCAAGATGGCAACTCAGTCTTTATGCTTACTTCTTTGAATTACAGAATAAGAAGGCTAAGATTGACAAGCTTTTCATCATCCATCTTCGTAACAAGATTAAGAAGGATGGAACTGTTGACCATATCAATGAAGTTATCTTCGTAAACAGAATACCTTCCGAAATCTGCAAGGAATTGTTAGAAGCAAATCTTAAAGAAGAAAATTTCAATAACCCTTTTAGCATTCCAGAAGAGTATAAGTTTATGGAAGATGAAATCAGATCCCTCATCCAAACCAAGAATGATGCGGAGGAAAGACTGGCAGAAATCAAAGCCAAGATTCTCTCCGATATGGAAAGTTCAGGAGTAAAGACCTGGACTACCGAAACGATGCGTCTTACCAGAAAAATGCCAAGTACACGAATCTCTCTCAATACCAGCAAACTGAAAGCTGAACACCCTGAGATTGATTACTCTCTTTACGAAAAGACTTCCAATGTTGCAGGAAGTCTTATGATAGCGGTATAAAAGCGACAGACCCACTTTCAACAGCGGGGAGGATTTCTGAAATAATGAAGTTCTCCCCGCTTTCTTTTTATATAAAACCTAAAACAATGAAATACGAAATAGCAATCAGTCAAATAGTTAAGGGAGAAAATGATATTACTCTTACACTTAACACAGCCAATGGCGGCTCTATCGAAATCAGATCTTACGGAGCCAAAATGAATTACGAAGAGTTTACAGAGTTTGCAGACGTAATTGAAGAGTTGCGTCAGAAATTCACAGTAATAACCTCAAAAAAAGAAAGCGATGATGCAGCCGAGTCTTGAAATCATTAAGCAGAGCAGCGAATACAAGGCCACTGTCGCTCTCGCTGATATACATAATGCGATGAGCTTTAAGCCAGAGTATTTTGCCAAAGGTATCTGTTTGCAGCATCGAACCTTACAGCAGAGCATCATGAGATCCTTTGTGGCAACTATCAGACAAATGGCTTCAGATGGTTACGATTATGATGACAGAAACCGTAGCACACATGAAGCAGCTAAGAAGATGGTCGAATCAGGCATATTGGATGAAATCTATTTACCATTCATTTAGCCTATGACCTATGAGTGCAGTTGTTCCGATATATCTCTTTCGGAGTGGAACAAGAAGATGAAGGGAATCAGGCCTGTCAACTACAAATGGCTGGTGAGAAAAATAAAAAAGCATCTACCACAGTTGTACGAGGATTTATGCTTGGATTACTATAACCCTTATGAGAATAAATGTGGAGTGAATCAGGACTATTATGTCTTGGTTCATTCTGCTATTGAATATTTCATTAAAAAGTAAGCAATATGGCAACAAATATCAACGTGGAGCTATTCAAAAGATACGCTCCCAAGAAGAAACTGGAGATTATAAACTCTCTCAGTGAAAACGAATTACTCTCTATCTCCTATACTACCATCCTCAGAATAATCAAGGAGGCTGGAAAAGGAGATTCGGGAAAAGCCAGAAATAAGTTTAAAACGCTATTTCTTGATGAAGCCGGCAATGGTTGGAACAGCAGTGTGTCATCAATTTGGAATGGCAAGAAGAATGTGATAATAATGTCCGTATATATCCAAGGCGATGATACCGACACCTATGTTAGTTATAAACTCAAAGATTTTCTCGACAACAGATACGAGAATCAATGTCTGGGCAAGCTTCACGAGTCTTTCAGAAATGGCTACGAACACGAAGTACCAGCCAACTACGACAGAGCAGACAGAGCTAAAGTTATCAAAGCTATTCTGGATGCCTACCTAATAAACAAGTATAACGATAAACTGAATGACAATGGCAAAGAAGAAGATAACTAAGAAAAGTAAGATAACGGTTTCCTGTTCCGGAACATCGTTAATGGAAGTCGCAAGATATATGCACGAAGAAGTGGTAAGACATTGCGATTATTGTGGTAAACCTATGAACCGTAGTGATGTAAACGACTATGGTTCTTTGTGTGAAACCTGTTATATGAAAGAATACTATGGCTGAAGAACTGGTTTATAATGAAAACTTGATTATTCAGTTTTCTACAGCAGATTTTCAAGCCTTTGCACTCAATGACGATGACGAAGTAGAAACCAAACATTTTCAGTCTTTGGATGCAGCAAAAAGATGGATTGATAATAAAACAGCAAAAAAATGAAGATAACAACAGAAATGGCGAGATACATTTGGAGTATCATTGCCGCTAACCCTTCCCTTTCTATGAGCTGGGGAGTTGATACGGACAGCTTTGTTTGTAGTGACGATGCTTTAGAGTTCCATATACAGGGTTTCCTTCATATAGGGAATGTCAGAGTTACATATATTGAAGGAGTGGATCTATTTCAAGTTTCTCTCTATGATGAAGAGGGGAATGAGGTGAAACGAATTGATGATGTGTATTTAGATAATCTGGCTGAAGTGATTGACCAAAATGTGGAGAACTATTTGGTTGAGGACTACAATGCCAAAGTTATGAACTACATCTTAGGACTTTGACTTATGAACGAAAACGAGAAAATAGCAAAAGTAATCTGGCATGATGCTTTGCAAAAATCCTTTCTCCCCTTTGGTTGGGGATTGGACTTTAATGACATAAAAGTGACAGATAAAGGTACTGAGTTTTACCTTTTCAAAACCGAGTGTTGGATTGAGGTTCGTTACTTAGCAGAACTGAACCTTTATCAGATAACAGTTAAACCAGAAAATGAGGAAACAGAAATCACCTATGATTGTGTACCGCTTGATAAGATAGTGGCTGTAATAAATGATACCGTCAGTTATGGTTTAGCCTCCTATGATTTTATCTGCTCCAAATACGGAGTTATATATAAGGTAGCCGTATAAGGCAGACGATAATTTATGTTATCGGGGAATATGTGAGAATTCAGATTATAGAAACTCATGTATTCCCCCTTTTTTATGCCCAACCGATATGGTTCCAAAGATTAGACGTCCATCTAAGCAGTGGAACTATTGTTAAAAAACGAATAACAATGAAGAATGAAACCCAATATGTGGCTTATCTACGGGTAAGTACACAAAAACAAGGATATTCAGGACTGGGACTTGAGGCACAGAGGGAGATAATACATAAACACCTTCAAGACAAAGTTCCAGTTGCCGAATATATAGAAATAGAATCCGGCCGTAAAAAAGAGAGACCCAAACTGAAAGAAGCGTTGAGCCTTTGCAGAAAAGAAGGCGCGACACTTATCGTAGCCAAGCTGGACAGGCTGGCGAGAAATGTTTCCTTCCTGTCAAACCTTTTAGAGAGTGATGTGGAGATTGTTTTCTGTGATTTTCCACAAGCAAATAAAATGGTACTTCATATCTTATCCGCAATATCCCAATACGAAGCGGAACTGATAGCGGTAAGAACCAAATCTGCATTACAAGCCAAGAAAGCAAGAGGTTTTAAATTGGGTAATCCTGAGCACTTGATGGATAAGCATAAACAAGCCATCCGGAACAGTATCAGAAGTTGTAAGGAGAAAGCTGACAACAACCCTAATAACAAAAGAGCCGTTGCGATGCTTCGGACATTAATCAAGGAAGAATACACCCTGAAAAGCATGGCGGACACTTTGAACAGGGAAGGTTTCGTTACTTCTCAGGGATGTAACTTCTCAAAATCGACTGTATATAAATTAATCAAAAGGTATAACTTAAAATAAGATTGAAATTATGGAACCAAGATATGTTTTAATTTTAGACTTTTGTGTGGGCTGTTTGAATATCATAAAGCTGACGGATGAAGAATTAAGAGAATCGGAGGAATATGAGGACTTTGAATCTTTCCTTTCAACTATCGAAGAAAAGTACGGATTCAGGCTCAGTAACTGCCAATGGATGACAACTGAAAATTTGGACATCTATTGCTATCAGAATGGAGAAGAAGCGGAACTCAATCTGTTATAGTCAAACCAAGAAGAGAAACTGAGGTAATACTTGGTTTCTTTTTTTCTTTCTTCGGGTTGGTCGGAGATGATGGTAGCAGAAGAGAATATAATTAGGTTAAGTGTTTTTTTATCTGTCATTCACCATATTCTTAACCGGATGAATAATATCGGCATAGTTTTATATTTTTTGCCGACAATCATCTCATCCGATCTGCAAATGGTGGGATAAAAGAAAAACGATTAGAGATTTTTTATTATTCCGGTCTTTATAGTGCTGTCTGAATTTGGGTTGTGAGATTAAGGATATTTTGCTGACGGTTGATTGTTATTGTCAGTTGGTAATAGTTGTCAGGGGGTGGTTCGTATCTTTCTTATCCTTAAAAGTCAAAGAGATTATAATTTGGATGATTGGTTCTGTGATTAGATTACTTTTCTTTCCCTACCTCAAAAGGGGGGAAAAGGAGGGGAAAAGAGGGGGGAAAAGCTTATTTTTTATAACTTTCTCAATTCTACTAATCCCAAAATCAGTAAAAAATTAGGTTTCAGAGGTTCCGCTTTCCCCTTTCCCCCCTTCTCTCTCTTGAGGACGGGAAGAAGATAAAAAAATAACAACTGCAATAAGGCTGGATTTTATATTTACTCTGACCATTATCTTTGACTGATTTATTTTATCTTGAAATAAAGAGAATGAAAGAATATTTATGAAAAAAAACTTATATTTGGAGCACAATAGATAATTCACTATCACATACTTATAATATAACTCCAATATGACAAAGAAAACATTTTCGGTTATTCGAATAGAGAAGGGATTAGGCAAGCAGAGATCGGCTTTTATAATTGATTATGAAGGACGTGAGGCTAAAGTTACAATGTTTAATTTTCAAAAAGAGAATTCTGATGTCCGGCAAATTCACTGCAATATTGAAAATGGACGGATAACACAAGATTTACAAACCATAACTGACACATTCTATAATGATTCGGATAAGACATATCTTTTTAAGGTTAAGCAAAAATGGGATAATCTAAAATATTATGAACTTGAAGATCTTAGATTTAGTGAAGAGGTGTATCGTCTCAAGCTACCTTTTTCAGATTCAAATGAAAAGTTGGAAAAGGGACAATATATCGAATGTAAAATAAAAGAATTTCATAGTGAAAAACCATACTTTATATTAACAGATGCAGATCCCAGCCTAATGGATTTCTTGCCGCTGGATTCTATTTTTAACATCACAGACAATACTGATTTTGAACCGTGGATTTATTCTGTCCTAAAAGAAGAGTTTATGTCTGAGATTTATAAGTTATATAATGAACGGCATGGAAGATGGCTTTGCCTGTTTGCGAAGGAGATGGGACATGTCATTTATACTCTTCTGTTATCAAATCTAATAAACAAGAAAAAGATGCTGTCCATTCTCTGCAACGGCTGGATCACTACGATTGAGCATTCATCGTTCATTAATAACATGTCGGAAAAAGAACGTTCAACATACAATATGGATTTCAGTTCTTCTATTGAAGTTTGTGAAGATTTCTTGGATGCTCTCTCTGCCTTACAAAGGAATGAAAACATATCAAATATCATAACTTCTCTTAATCCTCAATATTATCAATATAGAATAGGCCGAAAATTGCGATTTATAGCTTGTGCTTTTGCCATGGACAGGGAACAATTAAAAAAGGAAATGCCATCCCTGTTTGTAATCTTTAAAAGTATGGGGGAAAGAAATTGTTGCACTGATGATATATATATGCCACTGGTTGTCATACTAAAAATGTACACGACCATGATCATTCAAGATACAATAAACGTTTTATCAGTTCCAAGTACAGAAACAATCAACATAAAAAACGGTATATTATCCTTGTGCTATCTTGTGAGAATTTTATACAATCGAAATGACGGACAAAGTTGCGTATATGTAAGTAAAATATTTTTGCTGCTCTCTTTATACATGGCAGGAGAAAATGAAAAGCTTACATTACTTAAAAATGCATATAATAGTCTATTGTCAGATTACAACCCTCTTCTGAGATATAAATGGGAAGAGTTTGAAAATATAGTCAAGTCCCAACTTTATCTGTTTTGTCAGGAGATTCCTACAAATCCAAGTTCGGAATTGGCTTATAACCATAACAATGCGACTGTGAAATTTTCAGAAGAAGGTTTGGTTCTGGCACCTCAATATTATAATGGAGATTACACAAAGTTTATAATTGCTAAAGCATTGTCGGTGAGACTTAGCGGTGAAAGAAGTCTGTCCCATTTCAATGAAGATTTTTTAGAAGTGCAAAATGCTTGGAGGGATGTAATAACAACCATATTTACTCCGATAGCCAATAAAAAAGAGAAAAGCATAAGACATCTACAGGAGGGAGATGAAGTTGAAATATATGTAACTGACATAATTGACGAACGGACAGCAAAGTGCAAAGTGTTGGATTATGATGAGATAGAAGGAACCATATCCCTAAAAAAACTGCTATTCTATGAGAAGCCGGAGCTTTGTATTACTGACTTTTGGGGCAAAGACGGTAGCCCGTTATTGTTTTTGGCTGAATACCATATTGAAAATGATTATATTACATTTGATGCGGACAAATATAAAAATGATTTTCTTAGGGAGGAAATTCAGATAAACGATGAAATCCTTTGTCTGGTTATCAGTAAAAATAAAAATGGATTATATGTTTGTGCCACCTATAACGGATTCTTTATTTTAGTCAATTCCAGAGGAGAAGATCTTCAACGGTTTGAATACATTACGGTAACTGTCGTGCAGTCCGTCAAAGACTCCATATATGCAGATTTTGAAGATTTTTCCAATGAAACTTTTAGGCCTCAAGAAGCATATTCCCGATATCTGAAATCGCTCAACAGATATGAATACGGGGATGAAGCCACATGGAAGGAAAGAAAAGAGGAACGGACACAGGAAGATTTACAAATTGCTCCAAAGAATATAGCATCCAGAGAACTGCTTCTTGCCATGACAGATGTTCTATCCAGGCTGTCCATATTGGAGAAAGACCTCAAAATTAGATATGGCAATTTATGCATTTGCCAAATACTGACCCGAATTGCTGGAGACTGCGAAACGGAAGAATTCTGTTCGATACGTTTGAAGTATATTCAATTGCTCCACAGCTTTTCCTTGAATAATAAACTGACTGAATCTGATCTTTTGGATTTTCAGTCGGCGTCGGAAAACAGGAAAGACAGAACTGAAATAAAAGAAAGGATGAATGTGCTTTTCATTTTAAGCCGACTGGGGATATGGCGAAAAAGAAATGAACCGGATGCTGACTTGATTAATATGTTGACCGCCGACTGTTCCGTGCTGGAAAAGGAGTTGTCTAAACTGGTATTGTCAAGTTGCCTGCTGTCTAAATACAACAACAGTATGTTGCAGGAAAGGATCCTGGATGAGATAGGATATTTGCTTAACATCAACATTGTGAAACATAAAGTCTTTCATATCGGCGAAGAAAACCAGATACAGGAATTCAAGACTTCCATTGTGTTTCCTCCTGATAATAGAGGTAATGAAGATATTGAGCAACAGTCAGACAATATCATTCGTAGCATACTTTCAATGATGAATGCTAAAGGGGGAATGCTTTATGTAGGGGTGAACGATGATGGAAATGTAGTGGGTATTCACAATGATTTGGTATATTTCTCAGAAAACTCGCTATATGGAGAATCTAAATCCAGAGATAATTTTCTTAATCATTTCAGTTGTTTGCTAGCTGACCGACTGGGAGCAATAAATGCAGCTAAATTCAATTACTATTTCAGAGACATTGAGGATTATACTATTTTTCAAGTGGAAATACCAATAATTCATAATAGCAATATAAACTCCATCAGAGTAGGAAATACCATACAAAAGATAAATTCTGAAAAACAATAAAACTAGGCAAGTTGAAGAGAGAGAAGCTGAGAAGGCAACTCCCTCTTCGTCTATGTATCTGCTACATTTCCATAGATCGTATTAAGAGGTTGTTACAAAAAGCTCACAGTCACTATTCATTCTAATTGTTATCGCTCTTCCTTTGGCTATCTTTTTAAATTCTGAATTGGCATCCAGTACCTTTTTTAAGTCACGAGCTACGGCTGAACCTTTTTTGACAGGAATTACAGCGTCAGAAATATCTAGTCTGAAAGCATATCCGGAACTTTTTCTATTACCTACGTTTTTGAAAATAGCAGAACCAATTTTTTTTGAATCTTGTCCTTTCCTAATAGCTGCAAGAATAAAAGGTTGCATTTGTTTCCATATCTCAAGATATAGTCCAATTCCATTGACTTCTTGGAACTTATTGTTTATGTTTGTTATAGGTATGGGGCTGAAAGCTAAGCGTACTTCAGCATTTCTTAGTAGGCTTAATTTTTGTCTGAACTCTTTGTTTACAACATTATGATTTTTGTCTAAATTTAAGGGAGGATTGTATTTCTGAATCAGCTTTTCTTCTAAACTTTTATAATTTTCATTTGGATAATAGAATACTAAAAGATTGTGTTTCATCCATATTGTTAATTGATTCTCATCTTCTTGGTTGAATTTCGTTTTTTTATTTTTGTCAAAGTTTCTATCCCTTGGAATCAGTTCATAGCCAAATAAGCGACCTAAGCTTTTCCTCAATGTAGAGCTACCTGCATTGCCATTAAAATGTTTTTTTACATCCCGATCTTGCAAACTGCTTCCTGCCAATCCTGTATAAATTACATCCATTCCCTGAAATGTATGGAAAGTAACGTCTATTCCTATATTGGGCAAATTGGAATCTTCACGTAAGGTTATGATATAATTGCCAGGCAAATTCGGAACAGTTTCTATATTGTCTTTTAATGGATTAAATAAAGTAAATGCAATGTTATTCATAGTACATATTCTATTTTTCGTAAAGATATGGAAAAGGATAGAAAATTGCAAATTTAATCAAGCAAATATAAATACTTTTCTTTCCCTACCTCAAAGGGGGAAAAGAGAGGAAATGGGGGTAGAAATGCCTATTTTACTATAACTTTTTCAATTTCATCTATTCAGAAATTAGTAAAAAAATAGGTTTTAGAGGTTCCCCTTTCCCCCTTCTCTCTCTTGAGGGTGGGAAGAAAGGAATAATCTGATGGGTGAATGATACTGATACCTTAGTAATTCTATAATCAGTAAAAATATATCAGGCAAAGCATTGTTTATGTTACATATACCATTATATTTGCATCCATTGCCAACCAACTTTGAAGGACTTATGAAACCCGATTTTTCCGATTATATTATTGCCGTATTGTTTGAACTGAATGATGGACTGCCGCATTCAATGGATTGGTGTGTCGATAGAATCCTTGATAAATGTAGTATTGAGTATGAGATTCCATTGGTGGGGCATTATTTGAAAAAAGAGGATGTCTATTACACTTCCGTCAAGACCACAATCGTCATGCTTGAAGCCAATGGTATCGTTAAGATTGACAACGACCATAACGCAATGCTTACCAGAAAAGGCAAGAGATATATTGAAATGAACGAACTGGAAATCATGGAGAGATGGAAAGAACTTCATGATCGGAAAGTACTGGAAGATAAACGGAAAAAAGAGGACGCTTTTGGTTAGTCTATTTGATATTTGCTTTCCAACTTGGGGATTATTACTTTTACGCTATAGTCAAATATGGAGAAAAATGGAAAAATATGAATTCAGAACCCGTTGCCCTTGGTGGTTATGGCTTATGGTCGGGATTACGGTGTCAGGTTCGTTTATACTCCTGATGATGAAAGAAAGGTATGATTTGGTCGTTACATGTGGCATTATATGGATACCTTATCTTGCCATTCTTTTAATAAGCCATTCACGTACCTACACCGTCACTCCTGAAAGTTTTACAGTGACAACAAAACTCTTGAAACCCAGATCCATCCCTTTACTGAATATAATAGGGTTGGAAAAGACATATATTAGAAACAACCGGCCCAAATCTCTTGTCATCCGTTACCGTACCAAGGATATGTATCGTAGTTTTCTGGCGATAAACAGGAATGAAGTGGATATAGAGGGTGTATTGGAAGCTGTCTTGGCCTTTAACCATCTATACCGGTCCGTTAATCAGGATGAGTGATTCCGGAATAAAGCAAACAAAAGACTTTAGCATCTTCTTCCACAGTATTCTCCCCTTACACCGAACAGTCTGACTTGCATTCACAATCCTTGCAGGTCCACTTTTCACAGCAGCATTCCATAGGAATATAAATCAAAGTTTTTATCTGTTGTGTTAAAAATGAGTTTACTGTATTGTTATGAACATTTGTCCATTATCTTTGTGGCTGAAAACAATAAATATTTAATGTCACCACGTCCCAAAAATATCCGTAGAGTCAATAATATACCTTCTGTTGCAGGTTTTAAACCGATAGCTTCAAACACTTGTCGCAAGGATACCATATTCTTGCATCTTGAGGAGTATGAAGCGATACGGCTATGTGATTATGAGATGAAGACCCAACTGGAGGCTTCTGTTTCAATGAGGGTATCACGTCCTACTCTTAGCCGAATATATACCAGCGCAAGGCAGAAGATTGCCAGAGCATTGGTTCGTGGTATTGCTATAATGATAGAAGGTGGAGTAGCGTACACTGATAGTGAATGGTTCTGTTGCGGAATATGCGGTTTTGTATTCAATAATATCAATCCTGCATTTAAAAAACGTAAAATGAAATGTCCAGTATGTCACTCCAACGATATAAGCATTAGTAATATTAACATTAATGAGAATGAGATTATGATGAAAATTGCAATTCCAACCAGAGAAAATGCAGTTGACAACCATTTCGGTCACTGTGAGTATTACACAATCTTGACAGTAGGGCAAGATAACCAAATTCTGAGTAGCGAGACTATTCCTTCTCCACAAGGATGCGGATGTAAATCCAATATTGCAGGAGAATTAGAAAACATGGGAGTCAGCGTCATGTTGGCAGGAAATATGGGGCAAGGTGCTTTGAATGTACTTACAGCCCATCATATTAAAGTAATAAGAGGTTGTTCCGGTAATATTTTGGATATTGCCACTGACTATTTAAACGGGAAGCTTACAGATTCGGGAGTGGGCTGCTCATCCCATGAACACCACCATGAATGCCATGGACACAATCATAAAGAATGATGTTTAGGAAGAACAAGATGCTACTTAACATTATCATAGACTTTGTTATGTTGATAGCAATGGCATTGGTAAGTATAAGTGGCTTCATATTGGAAATAGTCATTCCTTCTCGCCATGCTGTCAAATTTCAAGGTGCTACCCCATGGAGTTCACAATTGTTGGGCTTTGGAAGGCATGATTGGGGCAATATTCATTTGTGGGCAGGAATTGTGTTGGTCATTCTGCTTGCCATTCATATTTTGTTACACATAAACATGGTATCGGCTTTTGTCAAAAAGAAATGCCCGAACCATATACTACGAGTATTGCTTTATATTTTATTTTTAATGCTATTGATAATGACAATAATGCCCTGGCTTTATTTATGCTATTAGTAACGACAAGCCAATCTGTTACTTTATATATTAGAGATAGATTGGCTTGTCTATTTATAAAGACCGCTGTTATTTCTCCGGCTGATTTTTGGGTAGTACAAACTAAAATTGAGGTATATAGAACTGCCCTTGTTCCTAATTTGTTCTGCCCTGCAAAGCACAAACAAGGTCGGGGATAACTGTAAGGATTCTTCTATGTATAAAATGATATTTTTCTAATTTTACCGTCTCTGAAAGCATTGTTTTCCTTATATTTGAAGAAATAATACTCACTATAAGAGCGTTACATTGAACAAAAAATACTATCTTTGCGGTGTCTGATCGGAGAAATGGTCGGATGTATAGAAAGCGTTTTTTGCTTTATCCTAAGATCAAAGTCTGGAAAATTTTGAAACTTGGAAGGATAGGGACAATGTAACGCTCATTCTGTTTGCATGTATGTGGTATAGCCAATGCTGTATCATTCTGCATAGCTAATGGCGTGAGTATTGTTTCTTCATATTCATTTCCAAGTAGGTATTTCCAGACACCGGATCTTGATGAATAGCAGGACAAGTTCTCACGCCTTTCTTGTATAGTTAAATCTAATGCTGACTTCGGAGGACTTATAGGCGTATGGGTATATTATACAATGGAAACAACGGAACTATGGAACAAAACATTAAAAGCAGCAGTCGCCTTACCAGTTGTAAAAGTTGATCGTATAGAATTTATTCAAAAAGAGTTAGCTCCTTATTGCACTTCAGAGCAAATAGCATTAGCCATTAGTGACTCTCCGACAAAGGTCCTGACTAAAATTCAACTGAATAAGATTGCAAATGGTTGTATAAATTGGCATACAACGTTGGTCTGCTCTGCTTCTGCCTTGTCTGGTTTGCCGGGTGGATGGTTTTTAGCAGCAGCAATTCCGGCAGATATAGCACAGTTCTATGCCCATATCTTTGCTTTAACTCAGAAATTACTTTATCTATATGGCTGGCCTGATTTACAAGATGAAAAAGGCAAATTAAACGATGAAACAGCGAACATCCTTACTTTATTTGTAGGTGCTATGATGGGATCTCGTGAGGCTGTTCAAGCTATAAATGCAATAACTAAAGCATTAGCAGAACAAGTTGTAAAAAGACTCCCTAAAATAGCATTAACCCAATTTGCTTTTTATAATGTAGCGAAGCAAGTAGGAAAATGGATTGGCATAAAACTGACAAAAGATAGTTTTGCAAAAGGTGCTGGAAAAGTCATTCCATTAATCGGTGCACCTATTTCTGCTGCATTGACTTATTGGACTTTTAAGCCTATGGCTAGTAAATTGAAAAAACAATTGGATAGTAATCTGGAATAATAACCCCTATAGTAATTGACCTTATGAAAAAAAGAATCTATTATTTGTTTCCATTGTTCATACTACTGCTTTTTGTAGTATGTTCTTGTAAGGATGATAATAACGATCCTACACCTCCCGAACCTTCTTCAGAAATCACAATATCAAGTTCGGAGAATCTGAAACCAGTTCTATCGCAAAAAGGTGGCACGGCAAGTATTTCATTTATTACTACTGCTGATTGGACTGCATCTTTAGTCAATACCCGTGCCGAAAGTTGGATTACTGTTGCTCCTTCTTCCGGCAGTAAAGGTAATAATGAAATAACTATAACCACGACAGCCAATGAAACATATGATGAACGCAATGCAACAGTCGTATTGAAATGTGGTTCGGCTTCTAAAAACATTGTCGTAACCCAGAAACAGAAAGACGCTTTAACTGTAACCTCTTCCAAATATGAAGTGGATAGTAAGGGAGGAAATACCAGTGTAGAGGTAAAAGCTAATATCAATTTTGAAGTTGAAGTAAAATCTGATTGGATAAAACAACAAACCGAAAAGACACGTGCTCTTACTACAAGTAATCTGAATTTCACCATAGAACCTAATGAAACAGGAGATAAGCGAGAAGGTGAAATTATAATCAAGAGTGGAGAGCTATCGGAAACGGTCAAGGTTTATCAGGGGTTCGAGAATTTCATAACGCTGACAAAAAAGGACTTTACTATTCCAGAAGAAGGTGGAAATGTGGATATTGAAATAAAAAGTACATTTAATTATGAGGTTAAAATGCTCCCCGATGTAGTAGATTGGATTACAGAGGTTCAAAGCCGTGCGGTTTCTACCCATACACACCATTATACTGTATCTCCTAATGATACCTATGATTCTAGGGAAGTAAAGATTGTATTCTATGATCCTAAAGATAAGAATGTGGCTGATACTGTAACCATCAGCCAATTACAGAAAGATGCTATAGTATTGGCACAGAATGAATATATAATGGAAGTAGAAGGAGGAGAACTGGACTTTACGGTGAGTGCCAATGTCGAGTTTAAGGTTTCCGTATCCTCAGACTGGATTGCACAGATCACTACCCGTGGATTGATTGACAAGCGATTGAAATTTGTCGTGAAAGAAAATACAAGTGATGAGAACCGTGAAGCTGTGATTACAATTTCCAATGATAAGTTGGAGCAGCATATCAAAGTGATACAAAAAGGGAAAAATGTATTCAGTATAAAACAGAAGGAATATACCGTCTCTGCTGTGGGTGAACAGATACAAGTGGAAGTGACAGCCACCGGAAGATACTCCATCCAAATGCCAGAGGTAGATTGGATTACGGAAGTTACTACAAAAGCAACTGTTGCCAATACTCATGTCTTTACCATCACAGCTAATGAAGGATATGATGAACGTTCAGCTGAGATAACCTTCATTGACGGAGAAAGCGGATTGGCTGAAACGGTAAAAGTGATCCAGAAGCAACAGGATGCTATTTTTATAGGGCAAGATGAATATACTCTCGGATGTGAAGGAGGAACTATAGAAATCAAGGCAGATGCAAATGTAGAATATACAGTTACCACTTCTGAGAATTGGATTGAACAGATTACTACCCGTGCTTTATCAACCGGAATTTTACGGTTTACAATTTTAGCAAATGACAGTGAAAGTCAAAGAACAGGAAGTGTAACTTTGACTGGTGGTGACATAACTAAGATTATTGTTATAAGACAAGCAGGAAAAGATAATACAAGTGGTGGTATTGACGATATGCCTACTCAACCATGGTAAACTTTATAAATGAAAAGAGATTATGGACAAGATGAAATATATAATTCAGATATTGGTCGCTATAACTTTATTGGGCTGTACCGATGAAGAGATATTCAAAAGTAAAGGCGATATAGAAGTTACAGCAGGATTTGCAAAAACACGTACCACTTTTGTAGAGGATGACGGAATAACACATGTTACTTGGAATACGGGAGATGCTATCGGATTATTTACGAAGGAACAGAATAACCTTCAATATACAGCTTTGAATGATGGTGATGAAACAAAGTTTGGTACTTTAGGAGAAAAAATAACAGCTACAGAAGGAGAAAAGGTGTATGCTTATTATCCTTGGATAGGAGGTTCTGAAAATCCGCAAAAAATGAAATTGCCTGACATACAGTTCCAAAGCTATAATAATAACAGGTTTGATTTCATATATGCTTCGAGTTCTGTAAATGACAGAAAAGTGTCATTACAATTTAAGCATCTCTTTGCTTTCATTAAAATTACTCTTCCTGTCGATATTCTTTCTGTAGAAGGAGATAATAGATTGGGATTTTATGTAAGCTCGTCAGAAAATATTGCTTTTCAGGATCTCTATAATGAAGGAAAGGTCTATTTCGACATGGAAAAAGAGGAAATTGTTGCAGAACAATTGTCTCAAAATTTGCGATATCATATTTCTAATGGTCCATTGGAGGGTCAACAAGAGATTACATGTTACATTGCCATCCTTCCACAAACGGAGGATGCTGAACTGATAGTATCCAAACAGAACGGAGACCCCTTGTTAGTAAAGAATGTACCAACAGGAGGTTTCAAAGCGGGTAACGTATATACGTTATATTTGAATGGGGATGAAGTTGAAAATATGAAAGCAAGAGAACGGGAAGCTTTGGTTGCACTCTATAAAGCTACTAATGGGGATAATTGGACAAATAATACAAACTGGTGTAGTGATAAACCGATTCATGAGTGGTATGGAGTCGGAGTAGATTCGTATGAGCTTGAAAGAGTTAATAGGCTTTTTCTATCAAATAATAATTTATCTGGTGTGATTCCGGAAGAAATTGGAAACTTAGAAGGTTTGAAAGAACTCTATTTTGATGGAAATAATTTAAAAGGTTCCATACCAGAAAGCATTGGAAATCTAAAAGGACTTAAAAAATTATGGCTAGGTGGCAATGCTTTGATTGGTTCTATTCCTGAGAATCTTGGGAATCTTATAAATTTAGAAATACTGGAGTTAGGTGGTAACAATTTGACTGGCTCTATTCCGAGAAGTATTGATGCTTTAAAAAAGGCTAAGATTATATTATTGGCACATAACCAATTAGAAGGTTCCATACCTGAGTGCTTTGCAAATTTATCAAATTTGGTTGACTTAGATTTATATGGTAATTGTCTTAGCGGTATTGTTCCCGAAAAACTATTGCAACATCCCAATTGGAAAAAATGGGATCCAGAACTTGACATCTTATCCCAACGCCCCGGCTATATTTTGCAAATAGAAAACCTTTATGCTTCTACAGACTTTTCAAAAGACGGAGAAGTGGTTGCATTACAAACTCATTCAAAAGGTAATGGTATAACTATAGTGATGATGGGTGACCAGTTCGTAGATACAGATATGGAGAATGACGGTTTATACGAAACAAAAATGAAAGAAACGATGGAGCATTATTTCTCCATAGAACCATTCAAATCATTACGGGAATTATTTGATGTAATAATGATTAAGGCTGTATCCAAAAATAATATGATGACTGGAGAAACTGCTTTTTCATCAAAAGTTACCTCAAATTTTGAAATAGATAAAGATAAATGCATGGAATATGCCAAAAAAGCAATAAGAAGAGATAATTTGGATAATGTACAAGTCATAATGGTACAAAACTGTTACGTGCCTATAGCCAATACTTTCTTGTATCAAAATGGATTCTCCATTGCCAATTGTCCTTTTGGTACAGGTAACACAGATTCAAATAATTTAGCTCATCCTAATAGTGCTCGTAGTCTAACACTCCATGAAGCAGGTGGACATGGTTTTGGTTATTTACTTGATGAATATTTGCAAAGTGGAGCCGTGTCGGGAACTCCTTCGGAAGAATTCATTATATCATTTAATCAAGATTATATTAATTATGGTTATTATGCCAATGTGGATTTTGTTAGTGATCCAGAAAAAGTTAGATGGGCACATTTTATAAAGGATCGCCGTTATCTGTATGAGGAAATTGGACTTTTTGAAGGAGCATATATTTATAAAAAAGGAATTTATCGTCCGACCAATAGTAGCATAATGAATAGTGGTGGTAATCGAAGTAATTTATTCAATGCTCCAAGCCGTGAAGCAATCTATAAACGTGCCATGAAATTAGCTTATGGTGATTCTTGGACTTATGATTATGAAGAGTTTGTTAAGTTTGATGAACCTGGACGTTCTGAATGGATAAATGCTAATACAAGGTCAGCGAATGAAGAAATGATGAAAAATTACAAACATATTCCACCTAAAATCTTTAATTATCCGGCAGTAGTAAAATAACAACTGAGATAAATATACAAGTTTAGTAATTGAATAATCATAACGTTAAATTATATGAGAAATAATATTTATAATCTTTTGTCACTATTTATACTACTATCTTCAGTAGTATGCTCTTGTAAGGATGATGAAGAACCAATAACTTTATCAGAACTAACATTCCCAAGTACAGAAAACTTAAATCCTATTCTCCCTAAAGAAGGCGGAGAAGCCAGTATTTCATTCACGGCCCTGTCAAAATGGGCGGTGGATATAATCAAGACAGAAACTAAGTCTACCGAAGAGGAGGAAGAAGAATGGATTATAGTAACGCCCGAACAAGGAGGGGCGGGGGAAGCAATTATAACAATAAAAATTCCAACCCCGAATGATACTTATACTGAGAGGAGTGCAACTATTAATCTGGTCTGTGGAGAAACAATCAAGAAAATAAATGTCATACAAAAAGGACGCTCGGAGAAAGATGATCTCGAAGAAGCCTTAAAATTAGAACGCAAAGCCTTGGTTGATCTCTATAAGATGACAAATGGTGATGGTTGGAAAAATAATTCAGGATGGTGCTCAGAGAAACCTGTATCCTCTTGGTATGGTGTTAGTACAGATGGTCAGGGAAGAGTCACCAGAATCAGCATGGATAGAAATAACTTAATTGGACGTTTTCCTGAGAGTATCGGAAATCTTAAGGAGCTTAGATACCTTAGACTTCATAATAATTACTTATATGGAGAACTCCCTGAGGGTTTTTATGATCTAACAAAGCTTGAGTATTTTCAAGTCAGTAATACTAATTTTGGTTCTGAGGGAGGTACGATTGTTATAGACCCTAATAATCCGGAAGCACCAACACTCGGAAGGAATCAGTTATCAGGGAGGATATCAGAGAAAATAGGAAATCTTAAGAACCTATATGAATTCGGTGCTTGCCAAAATTGTTTTACAGAGGAACTTCCGAAGGCAATTTGGACTCTGACTAAGTTACAGGCATTATTATTGACTCACAATCATAATAATGAAACCGATGAATGTTTATATGGTGAAATTCCGGAGGATATTGGAAACTTAAAAAAGCTAAGACAACTTTGGCTGGATGGAAACAATTTCTCAGGTAAACTTCCAGAAGCAATAACGACCCTTGAAAGCCTGGAGGAATTAATAATAGGTTATAATTCTTTTACAGGAGAATTACCGAAAGAAATCGGAAATCTGAAAAGACTGAGACAGTTTACTTGTGGATATAATCTATTTACAGGTGAACTTCCTGAGAGTTTTTATAATTTAACTAACCTGGATTGTATAGATATTCGTGGAGTTGCTCGAGGTGGAACTGCTGTTGTTTGGGCTGACGGAGTTCATAAAGTAGTAAACTCTAATCAGTTTACTGGAGAAATTTCAGATAAAATTAAACATCTTAAGAAGCTTGATAGTTTTTCGATTAGTGGGAATAAATTTCTTGGTAAACTTCCAGAGGGTATATATGAATTACCGAAGTTACGTGTTATTGATGTAAGTGATAATAATATTAGTGGAACTTTATCAGAAAAATTAGGAAACTTAAAGACATTAGAGAATTTTCAGGCTAGTGCTTGTTCATTAAGTGGTAAAATACCCGAAAGTATTCGAGAACTTAAAGAACTCCAAAACTTCATTATAGAGTTTAACAGCTTAGAGGGAGAATTACCTATAGGAATTACAGAATTACCTAAAATTACATCCATCTGGCTACAAGGGAATAACTTGACGGGAAACTTACCTGCTGGACTCAAAGAATGTGGCTTGGTTATTTTTGGGAATCGACTTAGTGGCATAATACCGAATGACATAGCTAGTTGGGAACGTTGGAAAACTTGTAATATAAATTCAGATGTTTTACAACAACAAGAAGGGTATGGGTTAAGCCTTAAAAATGACGGAACACAACATGTTTTTAAGAAAATCCGTGGTAACGTGAATATAGCTCCAAGAGTTTATCAAGTCGGAAATCAAAAAGTTATAGAAACAGAACAGGGAAGAATTAATATCCCACTTATACCTCAATAACAGCAATAGAATAATAATAAACCTTCAATACAGATAACGCACTAGGACATAAATCTTGGTGCGTTATTTTTTGTCCTTATTCCCAAATCGCTAAAATGCTATTCTCACCAGCTCAAATCCTTACTCCTGAAATATAAATCGCATTTATGTTTATCGATTTTATAAGTAGGATATTAGGAGCTGAAAAAGTTTCTGTTTCTAATCGCTTGGAAAATAATGCTGAGCCAAGTGTTATCATAAAAAAAGACAGCACCAAACCGATCCCTGAAAAATACCAAAGAGACATAGAAGCGCTCCGACAGAAATATGGAGACGCTTTCAAAACCGGTCTCTGCATCAATCTTACACTTCAGGAGGCTTTATCAGTCATGCCGAGAGATCGTAAGAGAGTAGATTCTTATGCAGGACTAATATCTTATCTAAAAAAAGAACAGGGAATTACACTAACCATTAAATCACAAAAAACTAAACTATGAAGAATTATTTTATAGCAAACGGTGAAATACTCAATACAGATATGAGTATTGAAGAGATTGAAGCACAAGTACAGGCAACATTAGATGAGAACACCTCTGGAATGGCACAATTCAGAATCAAGGAAATCAGCGAGAAGGAGATTAGAATGTTCTTTGTCAGGGATTTCGACTATAACCCCGACAAACCGATTATCTACGATTCGGATATGGCCTTGATAACCGGAGTGGGAATAGGAGCCTTCCAACTTCAGACTGTTGGTGGATACCCAATGATACATCCGCTAAAATTTGCCGGGAAGAATTTTTACACGGATATTACAAGCTTTATCAGATTCTATAAATTCCAACTGTTTGAAGAGATAGGGCAGACAGTGGAACACATCGGCTTAAGATGCTATTCGGATCGCATCTTAATGCAGATAATATTTTAGCTCATACTCCTATGAAATATATGGGAAGTAAAAGGCGCATCTGGAAATATATTGCGCCTATCATATTGAAAAACAGAGAAGAAAAACAATACTATGTAGAACCTTTCTGTGGTGGCTATAATAGTATCTGTCAAGTAGATGGTTTAAGAATAGCTGCCGACATCAATCCTTATCTGATAGCCATGTGGAAAGATTTATTGCATGGAGAAAAATACCCGGAAACAATAAGCAAAGAAGATTATGAAAAGGCAAAAACGGCTTATAAGACCAATGACAGCACGACTTATTCTATGGGAGAACTTGGCTGGACTGGTTTTATGGCTTCTTACAATGGAATCTTTTATCATTCTTATTCTGGAGTGAGCGCATCGGATGGCAAGGATTATGTTCAAGCTAGCATAGCCAACATTTACAAGCAAATTGATTCCATGAAAGGATGTGAGTTGATATGTTGTTCCTATGAAAATCTTGAAATCCCAGACAATTCTATAATCTACTGTGATCCTCCCTATCGAGGGACGGAAGGTTACGGTTTAGCATTTGATTACCCGAAGTTTTATGAATGGTGTTTTCTTAAAAAGTCGGAAGGGCACCGGATCTTTATTTCCGAGTATTCCATGCCATCCGATTTCACGTGTATTTGGGCTATGGAAGTAGCAAATTCTTTAGATAGGTATTCAGAGAAAAGAGGGAGAAGAATGGAAAAATTATATACAATTAATTAATAAATAGTATGAAACAGAAAAATAATAAAGTTGCCAAATCCCCTTTGGCAAAGAAGATTTTTGTCGTAGGTAAAGTTTACGACACCGCTATTTTAACAGAAAAAGAGATTGAAACATCCGTGCAATCTGACATTGATGCTTGGATTGGAAGAGATAAAGTGATATTCAATATTGGAATTACTGAAAATCGAATAAACCTCATATTCAGGAGAAATGTAGATTATGGAATGGCTAAATATGATACTGAGATTTTGGATGCAGATGCGTATATGGTTTGCGGCATCGACTCAAACAAATTCCGATTGCCGGTAATGTGGTATGAACCTCCTTTGGACTATCCTTATCATTTCGAGCAGTCCGTATTCAAGAAGTGTTATAAGGCAAGCGCATTAAAACTTGGAGCGGATAAGGTGAAATGGTCGAAACTGGAAATCGGAAACCATTCCTTGATACTGAGGTTGAAGTGACAATAGAAGATATTTTAAAAGAGTCGTCGTGCATCATTGCATGGCGGCTCTTTTTTATCCTCAAAAATGACGTTTTAGAAGACCCTAAAATCCTTACCATTGTGAAAATAACCAATTTATTAATTTAAAAAATTGAATAATGAAAATAACATTAACAGAAAAGATTAATTGGACAAAGTACAATTTGGCTTATCTAAAACTAGGAGATATTATAGAGATGATTCGTACAGGAAATATGCAATTACATGACAATGAGTTTGATAGCTATACATTGAAGCAAGCAATAGAGCATATCAGAAGTGTAGCTCCGAGTGATAGGCAGAAATGGAAAGCCAGACTCCTGCCCGCTGTTGCCTATAACGGTACATTCAGGGAACTTAACAGTGCAGGGCTGATTGAATACTCGCATGTGACAGCATTGGATTTTGACCATATAGCAACGCCATACGATATGTATAGCTTGGAAAACAGACTGAAAATAACACCATGCGTTCTAAGTGTTTTCATTACACCCAGTGGAAATGGACTGAAGGCTCTGGTTTTGCATGACAATACAGATCCGACCAAACATGGGGATTTATACGATCAGTTACTAAACAAGTTCTATGTGGCTAACAGAAATGATGCAAGTTGTAAAGACCTTGCACGCAGAAATTACCTGAGTTACGATCCTTATATTTGGGTTAACCCTTCTCCTGAACCATTCCATTATGTTCCCACCATAAAGCCACAGATACAGATACCACAATCATCCGGGACAAGAACAGTGTCGGACAAAAGCATCATCAGCATCATGAACTCCCACTGGAAGAAGAACTATCCGGAGTATTGGAAAAAAGGCAATAGGGGAAACAGCATCTTTATGTTAGCTTGCTGGATGTGCAAATGGGGTGTTGACGAAGGATTGGCTACTGAGTATTTCATTGATGGCTGGGAAGATGACACAATGGATGAAAAGGAAATCAGAAGCCATGTAGGCAATGCCTATAAGACCGAAGAAAAGAACTTTGGAACATTGATATTTACAATACACTGATTTAATTAACCCTTAAAAAAACAATTATGGCACTGACAAAAAGCTGGGGTAACATGTATCCTTTTGTTACCCACACGTGGAATGCAATAAAAGGGATATGTTTTCATGACTGCCCCTATTGTTACATGAAAAAATTCGATGGTCTGCTTCCGGTACGGATTGACCCCAAGGAACTGAAAGTGAACCTGGGTAATGGTAATTTCATTTTCGTAGGCAGCGGAACAGACGCATGGGCTTTCGACATACCTTCGGACTGGATTACCTGTTTTTTGGATTATTGTAACCTGTTTAATAACAACTATCTTTTCCAATCCAAAGACCCTTCACGTTTTTTGAAGTTCATTAGTCATCCGGTAATGCAAAAATCGGTTTTGTGTACGACCATAGAAACCAATGTCTTTTATCCGAACATCGTAAGGAATGCTCCAAATACCCGAAAACGTGCCAAAGCCATGCAAAAACTGGCGAGCCTTGGAATGAGAACCTATGTGACCTGTGAACCTCTGATAAAATTCGACTTACCCGAAATGGTTGAACTTATCAAGATGTGTTCTCCTGTGCAGGTCAATATCGGCAAAAACTCACGACAGGATATCACTCTTCCCGAACCGACAAAAAATGAAGTGCAGGGATTGATAACCGAACTTCAGAAATTTACCAAAGTGGTAGTCAAATCCAATGCCAAATGCTGGATTTGAGAATGTCTTGACTGACTGGAAAGATAAAGGAGATGCTGCATAAGCTCTCCTTTAAAATTTCATCAAAGCCAATAAAGAACCTATATGCCAAGATATTGAAAAATAAAACCTAATGAGTTAACCGGAGGCTGGTTTTAGAAGAACTATATCAAGGTTGTTAATCCACTCAAGCGGCGTTAGCCTACAACTGACGAAAGAAGAATAAAATATGATAATGGAATGCAACTTTTTCTGTCAGAATCGGTACTATTACTAAAAGAAAAAGATTTTATAGAGAAAAAAATATTGTTGCGTTCCGTTTACTCGCAAACGTGTAAAATGGCGATAGGAAAAGTTTCAAACCTTTATAGATGAAACAAATAATTAAATAGCTATGAATAATAACAATATTACAATTAGTATGCCTAAAGGTTGTAGGTATATGAGTGATTATGCCAATCTTTTAAATGGAATTTTGCCATTGGATAGAAAGTTTATCCTCAACAAGACTGTAACCGGTTGTGGTGGTACATCCCTGTTTCTCAACTCAGACTTTCCGGTAGTGGTAATTTCGCCACGACTTCAGGTGTTGAAAGAGAAGCACAGACAATACCCCGATAGTTTTCACTTTCATGTCCCATTGTGCAATAACAGAGGGCAAGCAATAATTCAAAAGATACAGGATCTTGATTCGTACTTGAATTATCATCATGGGAGCACACCATTTGCTCCCTTGTCAAAACCTGCCAAGACACTGGTTACACTGGATTCATCGGACAAGGTTCTCGATGTCCTCAGAAGAAATAATATGTTGGATTCATGCCTCTTTGTGGTTGATGAATTCCAATGTCTTATGGGTGATGCGACATTCAAGGGTAGTACAGATATGAATTTTCTCGCATCCCTTGACAATGAAGTGAAACGCATCTGTTACTTATCCGCTACCCCTATCCCTGACATCTATCTGAACTATATACCTCAATTCGCCAACATTCCTTACTATAAATTGGAATGGGATCCTGATGTGATTGTGGAGCCGACATTGAAGGAGAGGCAAATGAAGAACGGTGAGACTGCGGAGAAACTGTGTGGGGAACTGATACAACGTTACAGAAGGGACGGATATTTTGAAAGGAAAATAGTGAATGGAAATATTGTCTATTCCCGTGAAGCCTGCATATTTCTCAATGAGGTTAAGTCAATCATAAGAATAATCAGACAAAACAATCTGAAGCCGGATGAGGTGACTATCCTGTGTTCTGAAAGCCAGTCCTCAAAGCTGCCTAAAGGATTCACGATAGGCGGATTGGATACGGACAGGAACAATCCCAAAAACAAACCTTTCACTTTCTGCACGAAGTCATCTTTTGAAGGTGTGGATTTCTACTCGGACAATGCAAGTACCTATATCTTCATCAATGCAGGGAAGGAGTGGCAGACCCTTGACATCATGCTGGATATACCTCAGATTCTTGGCAGACAGAGGCTTGATACAAATCCATTCCGTCATGATGCTACGATATATTACAAGACCTACCCTACCACTGTGACGAAAGCAGAGTTTGAACAGAAGCAGAAGATGATGGAGCAGAATACGTACAAGATTCTTGACACTTTCAACAATGCCCCGGAGGAAGCCAAGACTTTATTGGTGCAACTCTATAGAGACAAGGCATTGGAGAAAAAATTTATGGATGATTATGTTGACCTTATACGGGAGAACGGGCAAACGACGATAGGTTACAATCATCTGGTAATGGCGGCAATGTGGAACAGGTGGTACCAGAGAAGTTACTATTATGATAACTCCTGCCAACTGTTGACGAGCATTCAGTCTGCGGTTGGGATGTGGAAGAAACCGGATGAGGTGAAACAGTTTGAGCAGTGGTTCTACAATGCAGCTGACAAGGACAGGCTTGCAGGATATGCGAATTTCAGAAACCAATATCCGCAATATGATTCACTACTCTTACAAAATCCGTTCATTGATTTCAGATTTCACGAGTGGTATGGAACTCTTGGTTATGATGCCTTGTCAAGTTTTGGTTTTCGTGAGGTTGATGTTGAGGGTGCCTATAATAATTTATGCGCACAGGCTCCGATAAGGGATGCTTGCAGACAGGAGTTCGTTTCCGGCATGCTTTATTCCAAACAGGAAGTAAAGGCCAAGTTACAGAAGATATACGACAACTTGGGACTTTCAGGTAAAACAGCCAAAGCAACAGAACTGGCACAATACCTTTCTGTTCGTGAAAGGCAAAAATTGAATGATGAAGGTAAACGGGTATTCTTTATCGAGATTCTGGAATAATAATGAGAAAGCAGTACACACCATTTTAGGGCGGTACTGTTTATTTGTTTTGATGTGTATTGGCTACTATGGACTGTGGCTTGTACATTTCTAATTAGGTAGGTAGGGAGGGGGACAAATTGAATATACACCTATTATTTTTTATTATATTGCAAATCAATAAATTACAATTTATCCTAATCAGTTATTCCAAGGAATTTGTCCCCCCTGATTCTAACAGAATGTACCGATTTCTGCCAGTGTATCTTATCCTATTTATGTCAAAGTGTTCTTACGGGCACGCTGTATTCTTTTTTTTATCATACTCTTCTTTATTCCGTAGGATGCCTCAATTTCTGCGTATGTACATTCTTTAGCTTGCACCATATTATATAAGACCATAATTTCATCAAGGCAATATTCGGATTTTCGCCCAGGAGTTTGCTTTACATCACAACTCTTTTGTTCTGTAGATGCTTCTCCTAAATCTTCTTTGCTTCCCTTACCTACGTAACGAAACTGATCTATTTCCGTCCCTGCATATTCTAGGATTGAAAGGGTCTCTTTATTTCCATGTTTCAATTTCATGTAACCAAGTACCCTTTTGTCAGATCCATGTTTACAATAGGTAAAGTACACAAAATTGTTTGTGAACAAAACATTCTTCTTGTCTCCCCTTACACTTGCCGGAGTCAGCGGTTTAGTTGGATTCCAGTCTGGTTTGACATGATATACCTTGAAAAGGGTTATCGGTTTCTCTACTTTTAAACTTTGACTACGTAAGTCATCCAGTTCCTCACAGAACTGTTTCATGGCTTTGACACCAGCCTTGTCTTCCAGTTTGGAATAATTGTCAACAAAAACGGCCATTCCTGTACTGGTAATTATATCCTTCTTCTCCTTAATGATATCAATAATCTTCTTTGGCGTTATTTGGGAATCTGCATATATTTCAAGCATAGGCAGATTATTAATAACGGAGCCATAATATGTATTAATTTCCTCATAGCTCTGTTCCAAAGAAAATAGGAGAACCGATGTCGGTGGGATGTTATGCCACTCAGGAGCTAATTTTATGTCACATTTCCCTTTTGCTATAGCAATGGCAATTTGCATGACGAAAGTTGATTTTCCACTGTCAGTCGGTCCGACCAAACCTGTATCAAAACCTTCACGAACCCATGGAAATCCCAATGCTTTTCCTACGTTCTTGCCTACCGTACCATTTCTCATAGCTTCACGATAGCTCTCAATTTTATCAGTTCCGTCGCCGTCAACAAAGGTAGAAACGGCTTTTGCAGCATCTCTTTCCTTGCGCAATTCATTCCGCAGTTTCATTTTTTCAATATCTGCCTCTTTTTGCGCATTAATCACTTCTATTTTCTGATCTGTCTGCAAACGTTCTTCTTCTTTACGATGGGCATGGAGTTGCTCGATTTCTTGCTTTTTAAAGTTAGAAGCTGTTTCAATTTCCTCTATTTTATTTTTTGATGCGTTATTTTGCTCTTCAGTTTTACTGCTTCTTTTAATCCAGTTATAAACATAATAGGCTCCTCCAAAAATCCCTATAGCTAAAAGGGAATATCCAGCCGCTTTCTTGGGACCTAACTTTTCAATCTGATCTACAGTTTTGTTTAAGTTTATCATTTTTTTTAATTTTGATTTTTCATTCTTTTGTGGTCGTGATAGCAAGCTGTAAACTGACACTTTACCACCCCCTACTATTATTATTGAACAAAATGCCCAATATTAGAGACTACAGCTTCTGTCTCTTAGGATGCAGCAAAGGTATGAGATGGAAATTATCTTTAAATGGCTAATGAAATATTTTTTTTAAATATCTGATTTATAAAATTATAACAATAAACACCACTCAAATTAAAGCTATTAAAGGCCATTGATGTTTGCTGGATACGGATATAATTATTCGGCATTTCCTCCCTCAATATTTTTTTTAAATTGGAGTAATCTATCTTTTATATCTTCATATTCTCGATCTTTTTGATCTGGATTTTTTTTAAATTCTTTATACCCGGATTCAGCTCCTATCTCTCCAAGCTCTTTTTGGGCTTCTTTAAAAGATGGAGTCACTCTCAATATTTTTAAATCATAGGCAGCGGCTATCATATACCCAACTTTTTTCCCTTTTCCGCCTTTTGCAATAGCTTTAAATTCTTCTATATATTTGTTCTGAATGTCATTATCGTTATCATAAAAACAATCTCTGAATGGGCGTGGCAGACGACCTCTTCGGGTAACTTTCCGAACATTATCATCCGGAATTTCATAGGGCTGTTCCTGTGAAGTTGTTTCAATTCTATATGGTTTGGGAGTGGTATCATCCAAATGTGTCTTTGTTTCCGAAGTCTCTTTTATTACTTTCGACTCCTCACCACGTGTTTCTTTTTTTACTTCCATAGATTCCAAAAGGATACTGGTCACAAAATAATCATCCGGCATGATTAGTCTCTCTCCAGTTTCCATCTCTGCTAATGTTAAGTTCTTCTGCACACGCTCTTCAAAACTTAAACCATCTTTTGAGTCCTCACTGTATTTTGCATATACAGAACAATCCCACCATAATGAACGAAAAGTTTGAATATACTTATAGTCTATATTATTTATAATCCATTTGTCATTTATTGTTCCCGATGCCGTTAGTTTGTCTAAGGCTATAATATAGCAAAGTGCTAAAGGGTAATCCATTCTATCAAGAACAGCTTCACGAGATATTTTTCCTGATTCTGTTATTACCTTAACGACATTGCCTTCTACACATAGTTCATCATATAAAATTTCAACCTGATAATCTTCAGTAAAAACCTTTCGATATAAGGAGAAATATGAGGGTAATATCAGGGAACCTAATTTGAAAAAGTGGAAATATTGGGAAATTTTGTTTTCATAAATATCCTTACTTACATATAATTCTTCATAATCTACAGATAAAAAATCCTCTCTTGATATTAAAGACTGCCATTCAAAATTATCTTGGTCAAAATTTCGGATATTTCCTTTATTGGAAGAATACTTGTTTAATAAGTATCTAAGTTCGTCTAACAATTTAAAATCTTCTTTTGGTATCATAGGATAATTCTGACTCTCTTCAATATCATACACACTACATAAGGTATCATTAATTAAAGATTTAATATCCTTTGTTTCAAGTAAAGGAATCTGAGACAGTAGTAAGGCAATTTCTATAAATAATTCCACGCTCAAATAGTCAGTTTGAATTCTTTCTTTCAGTACTGGTACAATCAAATGTAGTAATGGATGGTTCTGAAAAAAATCTAAAGTGCGAGGCGTAAAATCTTCGTCTATAAGGACTGATAAACCATCCTTGATTTCTTTTAAATCAGCATCTGTTATCCGTCGGATCTCTGTACGAATCTTTTTTTGGGGGCGGCAGGTTTGATTTAATGCAGACAAATCAATATGCCCTATAACCCATCCACCTTTAGGTAAATTGGATTTTTTATTTTCCATGATTGAAAATCTTAAAGTTAGTAACTACAAATATACATATTTTGATTATTTTCAAAAAACAGTATCTTTGCATTGTTGAATAATCAACATTATCAGAGATTTATAACATATTGACAAGTACTGAATCTCGCTAAATCGTCAAGGATATTCCGGTTCTGAAAGTCGTGCGTTTGAATTATCAAAGATCCTAAAAAGAAATCACAAACAACTCTACTAATAAACTATTTAACAACTTCTTTTTGCTAATACGAACAGAAATCACTACCTTTGTTATATCAATAAACGCTTTATGAAGCTGATAGAAAACAACATACAGACAATTATCACTTTGTGTAAGAAACACAAGGTAAACAAGTTGTTTGTGTTCGGTTCTATCCTTACCAATCGATTCAATGACGACAGCGATGTGGACTTGGTAGTCGATTTCAAAAAAGCAGAAGTGGAAGACTACTTTGATAACTACTTCGATTTTAAATATTCATTGGAAGATTTATTCGGAAGAGAGGTTGATTTATTAGAAGAGCAAACCATAAAGAATCCGTATTTGAAAAAAAATGTGGATGCAACAAAAGCATTGATATATGGATGATTTAACCAAAAAACATTTGTAAGACATACTGACAGCCATTGAAGATATACTTTGGAGTATGGTTATTAATCATTTACTAAAACTAAAAAATGAAGTCATTGCATTGCTAAATTCATAAGGTTTGTGACTTATTCACGACCATTTAATAATATAACAGTAACTAATAAACTGGAGAGTTCTTTAATATACTTGAATATCTAACTGTAACACAGCTATCTATAATAGATTAGTAAGTGGTTATGGGGATGCTGTGTCGCTGCTTCTTACGGTATGACAGATACAATGGGTCGTATGCACTCAGATGCTCAGTTCGCCGGTTCTTCATCAGTTCCTGCTCACGTGGAAATGATGGGATTCCTGGGTATCGGTAACAACCCGATGGTAGGATGTACAGTGGCTTGTGCGGTTGACGTGGCTCAGGCTTTGAGCAAGTAAGTAGCAAGTAAATAATTACATAGAAAAAGAGGATAGCCTTCATTGGCTATCCTCTTTTTCTATCTACCCACAATCGCCACCTTTATCACCCCCTCCAGCCTATTCTCAAAAATACGGTAGGCTTCGTCAATTTCCTCCAACGAGAAACGATGTGTGATAAGCGGTGTGGTATCTATCTGTCCCGCCGCTATCAGGCGCAGTATCTCGGCACAATCGCACCCATCCACACCACCGGTCTTGAAGACAAGATTCTTGCCATACATCTCCGGCAAGGGCAATAACTGAGGCTGGTCATAAAGCGCCACAATGGTGACAATGGCATTGGGACGGGCACACTCCCATGCCAAGCGGAAAGTATCTTCCGTGCCGGCAACTTCAAGTACGACATCTGCCCCACCATGGTCACTATGCTTCCTCACAAAGTCTTTGCAGTTTTCCGGCCCAATGACCAGCACCTCCGGATAATGCTCGCGGACAAAACGGATTCTTTCGGCCGACTGCTCGCAGACAATAATGCGACGGGGTTTCTTCAGCATGGAACAAAGCAGGGTACAAATACCCGTCGGCCCGGCACCGATGATGAGTACAGTGTCTTCCTCGGTTATTTCGGAGATACGGGCAGCCCAGAAGCCGGTGGCCAACACATCGCCTACCAAGAGCGCCTGCTCGTCGCTTACCGTATCGGGAATACGGTTCAGTCCCTGGTCGGCATAAGGCACACGTACATATTCCGCCTGGCCGCCATCGATACGGCACCCCAAAGCCCAACCGCCATTGGTGTCGGTACAGTTGTTCACATATCCGTGACGACAAAAGAAACATTTACCACAAAAAGTCTCCACATTCACAGTCACACGGTCGCCGGGCTTTACCGACTCAACTTCGGCACCCACCTGCTCTACGATGCCCACCATTTCGTGTCCTACCGTAATTCCGGGTACGGCGCGCGGTACACTTCCATGCTTTATATGCAAGTCACTGGTGCATATGCTACCCAGTGTCACCCGCACAATAGCATCACGTGCATCTTCCAATACCGGTATCGGTTTCTCAAGCAATCCGAACTTTCCGTGTTCAATATAAGTATATGCCAACATAATATATGCTTTTTTGAGTTATCACTTCTAAACGCGAAGTTGCCAGAAAGCAACAGCCGCTGCGGCCGCCACGTTCAGCGAATCTACACCGTGCGCCATGGGGATACGAACCACATAGTCGGCTCCCGCAATCGCTTCGTGCGAAAGACCATCTCCCTCAGTACCCATCACAATAGCCAACCGGGGCTCGGTCTTCAAAACGGGATTGTCTATGGAAATGGAATTGTCCGTAAGCGCCATGGCCGCCGTACGGAAACCCAACTCACCGAGCGTATCCAGAGGACCGTCCATCCACGTCCACGGCACAAGAAAAACCGTTCCCATTGAAACCCGGACCGCACGACGGTTCAGAGGATCGCAGGAATTACGCGTCAACAGCACAGCATCCATGCCAAGAGCTGCCGCCGAACGGAAGATGGCCCCAATATTGGTGGTATCCACCACCCCGTCGATAACCACAATACGCCGGGCTCCCCGGCAGACGTCCTCCATACTCTTCGGAACCGGACGGCGCATGGCACAAAGAACACCACGCGTCAAAACGTAGCCGGTCAGCTCGGCAAGCAATTCCCTACCGCTTGTGTAGACGGGTATATCGCCACAACGCTCAATGATTTCAGCAGCATCCCCATAGATGTGCTTGTGCTCACACAAAAAGGCCAAAGGCTCGTAGCCGGCATCCAGAGCCACCTTGATAACCTTAGGACTCTCAGCTATAAACAGCCCTTTGTCCGGCTCAAGGCGATTGCGTAACTGGGCTTCGGTAAGGGTACTGAATATCTCCACACCGGGATGGGTCAAAGATGATATTTCGATAACAGGCATCGGATGATTTACTATTTGACGATTACTATTTACAATTCATGACAGAAAGCCCTATAACCCCTTTATTGTCTTCATCAGTTGTTCTCCCAGTCCGATGGTATATCCTTGCGATACAAAGACCACCCGATTGAAAGTATCGGCTATGATGAATATCGGCAGGCTCTCTTTGTGCTTCAACTTCATGCTTTCTGCAATCTGCGCAGCGATACCGTCCGTATCTATACCATAAATAATGGTAGAGGGCAAATCGGGGAATGACTCGCGGGCGAACTTGCCGGCTTTGGCCTCATTAGGGAACAGCAACACCATCTTACGCCCCCACTTCTCCAAATCAGCCTTGAATGAAGCGATGTCGCGCAACGCATGATTGGTTGGCTCTTGATTGACACCCAGAATGCCTACGACAAAGTAACCGCGCCCACAAGCCTGCAGCAGACTCTGCCGGGCTGCGGAGCCGGCGTCCGGCAGCGGAGTGAAGAGAGACTCCGAATTAAAGTTCCCGATAACCTGCACCTCATCCTCGCTCTCGCGCATCACCAATTCAATTTCCGTTGTCTTCTCCGGCAGAATATTGAAAAAGGTGGTTTTAGAAAGTACCGCACCGCTGGCAAGGCGTGTACCGGTCACCAAAACATAATCTCCGGCCTCCAGAGCTGTTCCTTCCTTCAGCAGATTGCTCCATGTAGTACCGCCGCCCATATCTGCATCGCCTTCGTCATAGGAAAGCAATTGCAAACTGCCCTGCGGGGTCTGTTTGGAAAGAGTGAAATGAGAATAGTATTTCGGGTTATCCAACGAACGGATAGGCTTATAGGAAGCCACCAACTTTCCCTTCGAAGCAATTCCTTCTGCCATAAAGACCGGCTCTTCCGAATGATGGTTCAAGTCCACATCCATCGCACCATCATCCCCTATCAACTGTACTTTGCCGGTCACTCCGTTGATACGGGCAGGGATTGCCATGCTGCGTGCCATGGAGACGAAGAAAATGTCACGGCTATGGGCATCAGCCACACGGGCCTTCCAGACCCCTTCCGGAGAAATGGGAGCCCCTCCCAAATTACAGTCATTGTCTACCCGGATATTTTGGGCCACCCATGCCACCAGTTTCATCGGTTCTGCCTTGTATGCCTCAGCATCTTCCTTTGAGACGGCTTTCTTGAAAAATCCTTTATAGGGGGTCAGCATCTCGTTGCTTACGCGTGGATTGCGCACATATCTGCGGAAATGGTCGGCATTCTTGCACATACGGGATTGCATGTGGTCCATCAGAACTTCCAGTGTAACGTCGCGGAGGTCTTTTGCCGAAATCCGTTGGAGCAGGTCCAGACCTCCTCTTTTGGACTTTTCAGAGCGCAACCGTGCCATGAAGTCGGCAATGACCCGATGGTTTCCTCTGGAAGCGACCAGTATCCGTGAAACGGCATCTTCGTCGAGCTTGTACCGCCGGGCAAAATAACGCGCCGTCTCATCCGTCATGAACATAGACACATAAGCGTTGCGGATGGAATCTTCATGGACCATGCGGCGGTCATTCGCCGCACGCTGTTCGGGCGTAACCGCCGGCAACTCCGCATTTTCGGGGGGCGGCACAAGTTCAAAATCTACCGCATGGCCGTCGCCGGCAGTCTTATCCATCTTCACAACCAGTTCATGGTCCTTACCGAAAGACAGTTTGGCATAGCCGAATTTTCCGTCTTTGGAAGCCCATACCAGCATGTCACCCTTACCGGCCGTCAAAAAAGCCTTTCCCTCTGCATCGGTCTGCTTCCGGGCTACAGTATAGAACTCCGCATAATTATAGAGCTTGAACTCCACACAAGCATCAGACACCGGATTTCCATGTCCGTCCATGACCGTAACTGTGGCCTTAGCCGTCGGTGCATAGTTACCGATTACATTGATTTCCGTATAAGTAGGAGTGACAGACATCACTTCCTCCGCTCCTTCATAACGTCCGAAGACCTTGGTATGCATCAGCATACCGCGACTGGCCGGAGCATTGAACCAACCAAGGTTGAGTACCGGTTCGGGTTCGCAGGCTCCAAGAAAATACCATTTCCCGTCTGCCCATGCTTCTACCCACGCATGATTGTCGTCGGTATGCGCCCACCGGGGTGTGTAGACCTGACGGGCAGGGATACCCACCGAACGCAAGGCGGCAACCAGCAAGGTAGATTCCTCGCCACAACGCCCGTATGCCGTGCGTACCGTTGCCAAAGGCGAACTGGTACGGGCATCGGAGGGAGTATAGATAGCCTTCTCGTGGCACCAGTGGTTCACCTCCAGAATGGCATCATAGAGGGACAGAGACTTGACACGATTCTTCAGTTCTTCGTAAAACACTATCCGTGCACTGTCCAGATGCTCATTGTTGACCCGCACCGGAAGTACAAAATGACGAAACAAATCCTCAGGAATAACTTTTCCCCAAGGCATCTCATCGGCAGCCTTTTGGGAGGCGCGCACGTTCATCAGATGAAATTCTCCGGAATAATCGGCAATGTCTGCCAAAGGCATATAGGCATAAAGGAACTCCAAAGCTTCGCGTTCGTACGACGTCAAGTCCGTATCGAATATGGCAAACAAATCGCCCTGCGGCAACCTTTCTTTTTTTTGATTGAAGTCTTGCTCCACACGTTGGCGGTAAGAAGTGTCTGTAATGAAAGAACGTTTGCCGCAAGAGGCAAGCAAACATACCAGTCCGAGAAATCCCAGAAGTCGTGCAACTCGTTTCATAACGCAATTATTAAGGTTGAACCACAAAAATAGTGTAAATCGTCCGCAAAAGAAAATTAATTCCCGTTTTACTTACATAATCACTCTACTTCAGATGTATCACCAAAGTCGTGTCTCCGGAAAAAGTGAAGCTGCATTTGTCATAAGACGGCGGACCCATAACGCCTTGAGCATCATTACTGAACCCGTACTTCTCTGTAGGAATGCCGAAAACGGCAGTATCCAGTTTCCCGTTTCCGTTCTCGTCTTGAAACAACGAAATGGCATACGTACCCGTAGGTAACCCCTGGCAAGGAATGGAGAGCGACGTATCTTTCACATCTATCCGGAAGGCGGTCAAGGGTTTCTTCATGAATGTTTCTTCCGAATTGTAGATGGCGACATAGAGATGCCCCTCCACCTTTTCAATGTCACACACTTCAATAGTCAGGTTCTGGGCAAAGAGCAGCTGGGCGGCACTTTGCATTACAAATACTAAAAAAATAATCATTGCTTTCATCTTTGTTCTTTTTTAAAGAGTTATCATTAGAAATTGGATACATCGTAAGCAGCCTTCTTCCCCAAAGTGACGTACACTCCTACATAGAAGAAACGGTCTTTGGAAGCCAGGATAACCTTGTTGTCTACTTTGCCAAACTCATTCTTGCGACCGAGGATATTGCTGGCGGAAGCATGGATAATCACCTTCTTGCTTGCCAGGAAGGTCACACCCAAATCCAGACTGTTATAAGGCTTCACTTCATCGTTCATCAACCCCGGCAGCAATGGATTGTGATAGGGACGCCCCGTGCTGAAACGGTTCGTTAAGCTGATGATGGAGTGAAGACGGGACAAGGAATATTTCACAACCAATGCCGCGTTATGCCGAGTGGCATACTGGGGAATGGTCAGCTCGGAACAACTCTGATATTTACGCTTGGAAATGTTATACGTATAGGACAACTGGTATTCCAGATTCTTTATCGAAATCCGGTCGCGGAAGAACAAGTCTACACCTCTGCTATATCCGTATCCACCGGAAGTCAGAAGTACACTCCCCGTTCCAGCATCTGTTTCTTCCAGAACCAAGCGGCTATAGTCTTTATAATAAAGTTCTGCCTTATAGAAACGTCCTTCATAACCGTATTGCATCCCCAGATTATATTGCATGCACACCTCGGACATTAACTTCCGGTTACGTACCAACCAGTCATTTTCGGGCAATTGCGTGTAGCGGCCCACTATGCCAGAGAGCATCACATCCCCCAAATAGTAATTTACCGCCAGACGCGGAGAAAAATTCATCTTCCGGTTCAGAGAAGTGTACTCCGTACGGAAAGACAATTCTGCCTTCAAGCGCTCCAGCGGATAGTAAGCAGCCGAAAAGAAACCTGTACTGATAGTGGGGGACATTTGGTTGGCATCGTCTATGTCGGAGTACAGATAACAATTCCGATAGTTACGGATATAACTCTCCACCCCCATATCCAGGTGGAATACTGACGAGAAGCGCCTAGACATCTTAGTCTTCAAATGCAACTCCCACTGGCGTTCCAGCCAATTATCTCCCGAAACAGCAGCAGCGTTGACCTCCCGATTATAATAGGAATAAGCAGCCCCTGCAAACCAGTCCCATCCACCTGCCGCATGATAGCGAAAGGTAGCATTGACGTAGATGTTGTCTTCGGCCAGAGCGAACAATCTGCGTTCATCCCCCTCATAGGCAGAAAAGTCTGTCCGGTCGTATTGCGCGTAGATCTTAAAAACCGTCGCATCGCCGGGGGTATGACGGAACTGGGTGGCACCGGAAAACATCCGGTAGGGCCGTTCAAATTCTGTCCGTCCGGAATAAACCTTGTCATATAAGCTCAGATTCTGGTAATTCAGATCGACGGACAAGGAGCCACGGTCCAAAGTCTTGGTACCGCCCCCACCCACACCGACTACGGAAGCATTCACGCCCACCTTATCCACTTTACTATAATCCTTGGTTTCTAAAGGCAGAACAGCCGAAAGCGCCTCTCCGTACTCCTGCGGAGCCCCGCCGGAAGCAAAATTCACCCCACTGAACATGAAGGTGGAATAACGACTACGCGAAGGGGTATTTATTCCATTGGAGGTATAGGGATTCAACACATGGATCCCATCAATGAAGGTCTGTGTCTCATAGCTGCTCCCACCACGTACCAGTAATTCGCCGGTCTCCCCCTGCACCTGCGTACCGGGCAAGGTCTGCAATGCCTTGTACAAATCACCGTTTGCACCGCCCACCGTGACCAGTTCCACCGGATGCATATCGCTCCACCTGCTATTGGCGGCAGGAGTCTTTTTCCCTCTTACCACCACTTCGTCCAGACCTATACTATCGATATTGAATGTCAGACGCACGGTATCCGTTACCGACTTCTGCGCTACGGAAGCTTGTACAAAGAGAAGTCCACCCGTCATTAAAAAGATTATTTTCCACTTCATATCTTCATGTTCGTTATGTTTTCCTGCCACAAACATAAAGGAAGGACACGGGCAAAAAAAATATCCGGGACAGACGACCCGGATATGTGACAGACAACCAACGATTTGTGACGAATGGCGTATCTCTGTGACGAATAGCTACCGCTTTATCTTGTTTTCTATCAGTGCTTTCACCTCCTTGGCATAGGCACGTGAAACAGGAATCTCCTCTCCACCTCCCTCCAGCCTCAACCGGTATCCTTGAGAGTTTCCGTCCACTTTCACCACCTTGCGGGCATTCACCAGAAAGGCTCTATGACACCGGATAATGAAGGGGCAGGCAGCAACCGCCTCCTCTGCCTGCTTCATCGTGGCACGCAACATCTTCCGGGTACTCTCTCCCTTCAGTCGATAATCCACCTTCACATAATTTCCTTCAGCCTCCGCATAAAGAAAATCTACGGCCTTCACTTCCAGCATATCTTTGGTGCCACCGGAAAACACCAACACTTCCTCCGGAGAAAACTCCTTACTTTCCGCCCCAACCTCTTGAGATGCCCTCTTTGAAAGGTGGCAATTTATCTCCATGGCTTCTTGCAGATTACGGGTCAGTTGCAAATTGCGGTTCCACAGCAAGAAAAACACGACTGGAAAAGGTGCCAGTACCATTACCCAAGACAAAGCCAGAAAAAACAACCGCTTGTCCAGCCACATACCCATCAACCATGAATGATAGACCCAAATTCCCACCGCTATCAGTAACAGCATCAGCAACACGTCCAACACGTGTTTACCCAACGTCCAGTTCTGCTCTTTATAATAGGTAGGAAACAATGCCGGAAGCAGGTAAGTGAAGATGCTCGAAGCACCCGCCGCTATAAGTGCCGAACCGGCAACCACCCAAAATACACCTTCCTTTATCCGGGAAACGCCGAAAGGTTGGAGTATATATAGTATCAGAAATATAATGACCGAAGGTATCACCACCGCTTTCCAACGTTGATAAAGCATGGGATAGGGGCTCTGCCAAAGTTCTGTCAGTTTATTCATAAGTATTGCCTCTCTTCTTAACATGGTAGTACATGCAAAGATATGTAATATATTTGTTATATACGGATTGCAAAATACAGAATTTCTAGAGAAAATGAAGAAAGAAATACAAGCTTTTATGTTATAGAACATATTTTTCGCAAACATTTCGTATCTTTGCAGCGTTATAAGATAAAAGAAAGATGTAAAACCCGCTTTCCGAAACGCGGAGAGCACAAAAAGATGAGAATTATGAAAAAGAATGCAAATGAAATTTTTATGTTACAGTACCAAATCAAACGCTATCAAGCAATGGGTAATGGAACAATGTGCCAAACACTGAACGGTAAACTACAAAAACTGCTTGCAAAGCAGCCCCTTGTAACCATGTAAAAAAACACCTTTAAATACAATGAATGAAGGGCGGAGAACTGAAAAGTTCCCCGCCCTTCTTCTTCTCTAGCATATTCCAAACCAGCAGAAAATAACTCAAGCCGCAACAATATCCTTCCCGAAAGGAGTCAATGCCAGCCCTGCCAGCTTAAAGTGTTGGATACCGAAAGGAATGCCTATAATGGTGATGCACAGCAATAACCCAAACCCCAAGTGCGAAAGGCAAATCCAAATGCCGCCCAAGAATATCCAAAGAATATTCATCAGCACATAGAGGCAACCGTTGGAACGTTCCCCGCTACGAACCTCTTTGCCGAAAGGCCACAAGGCAAGGCTTGCCATTTTCAAGGTCTGCATGCCAAAAGGGATGCCAATAATGGTGAACATCATCAATAAACTTGCAATAAGATACTCCACAGCAGTGATGATACCTCCAAACATCAACCACAAAATATTCATAAAACAGCCCATAGCTTTCCTTTTTTTGATACTGAACACAAATATAGCATTATTTATTTGAATGTTCCGTCTCCCAGTCACTAAATTCAAAACTCAGCTGTTCCCAGACTCCTTTCTCCTCCCCCTCTTCACGGGGGTTGGAAACGGAAAGCCCAATCAAACGGATAGGATGATGTTCATAATCCACTTCCTGCAGCAATTGCTTTGCCAAAGGCAGAATCACGTCAAGGGCAACCAGCTCCTTTGTTTGGGTCATACTGCGGGTAATCTGGCTAAAATCATGAAACTTGATTTTCAGCGTCAGCGTATTCCCGCGGAAATTGGCGTGCTCCAGTCGCCCCACCAGCTCCACTGCCGCATGGTACAGCTCTATAATGACGGATGAACGCTTGCTGATGTCCTTCTCCAACGTATGTTCGCAACCCACAGACTTGCGGATGCGGACAGCCTCTACCGGACGGATATCGATGCCACGGGCAAAATCATAATAGACTGTCCCCACTTTGCCAAATTCGCGGGTCAGCATCTCCAAAGACTGCATACGCAGCTGTTCCCCGTTGTGAATCCCCAAAGTGTGCATCTTCTTCGCCGTTACCGGTCCCACTCCCCAGAAACTTTCAATGGGCAGCCGGGCAACAAAGTCCAACGCCTGGGCAGGATGTATGGTGCAAAGCCCGTCCGGCTTGCGGTAGTCCGAGGCTATCTTGGCAAGAAACTTATTATAGGATATGCCGGCGGAAGCCACCAGATTCAACCTCTCCCGCACCTTCCGCTTTATCTCCTTCGCGATGTCTACAGCCAACGGAATGCCCGGTTTATTCTCCGTCACATCCAGAAAAGCCTCGTCCAGCGAAATGGGCTCGATGACATCCGTATATTCATGAAAGATTTCGTGTATCTGGCGGGAAACGGATTTGTAGACTTCCATCCGTCCCGGGATAAAGATAAGTTGGGGGCACAGCCGCTTTGCCTTCAGTGACGACATGGCAGAACGCACCCCGAAACGCCGTGCCTCGTAACTGGCTGCCGCCACCACTCCCCGCTCCTCCGCATGGCCCACGGCAATGGGCTTGCCCCGCAATGCAGGATTATCACGCTGTTCTACGGAGGCGTAGAATGCGTCCATATCGATGTGTATAATTTTTCGTCCGGTCATTCTTCTTTCAACTCCCCGATACAAAGATACACTAATTTTTCTTCATCCGAAGTATCCGCCGATAGACATAAATGAAGGCTGGTATTAAAAAGGCATCTGCAAAAATCCATGCAGTAGGGTCACCAAAACAAACAGCCAGACAACCGAAGGCTGGAACAGCCAGTAGGCTGACCAGTATCCGGGCAATCATCTCCAAGACACCGGAAAGCATGGCAAGATTGGTATATCCCACCCCCTGGATAGTGTATCGCAGGATGCAGAGCAGTCTCCAAACCGGGAAAAAAGAAACGGAAATGTATAGGAACAACTCCGTATTCTTCCATTTCTCTGGATGTTGCCATAAATCTAATACCTCCGAAATTGGGTGTAAAAATAGGGAAAGATAGCGTTTAACTCGCGAATTACCTCTATCAGCTACCGGAAATCTTCGGGATGAACATCTCCGATATTGCCGATACGGAAAGTGTCGGCTTGCGAAATCTTTCCCGGACATTCCGGAAATTTTCACTTTGCAACCAAGTTGCATCTCCTTTCCGCTACCTTTGCTGCAGAAAATAGAAAATAGGAGGAAACAATATGAGTTGCAAATGCTGCTGCACACACGGACATACAGCGATACAAGAAAAAAGAAACAGTCTGCTGAAAGATTATTGGAGAATCATCCTCTCCGCCCTATTGCTCTTCGGAGGGCTCATCCTGAATGCTACTGACGCCACCTTCTTCAAGGGAGAGTATGTACCTTTTATATGGTACTTGCTTGCCTATCTCCCCGTAGGCCTCCCGGTGATGAGGGAAGCCTGGGAAAGCATCCTGCAAAAGGACGTGTTCAGCGAATTCACCCTTATGTCCATCGCCACCCTCGGCGCCTTCTATATAGGCGAATATCCCGAAGGCGTTGCCGTCATGCTCTTCTACTCCTTGGGAGAGCTCTTTCAGGACAAAGCCGTAGACAAAGCCAAGCGTAACATCAGCGCCCTGCTCGACGTACGTCCCGAAACGGCAACGGTCATCAGAAACGGCAGTACACTTGTCGAAGCTCCCCAACGTGTGCAGGTAGGCGAAACCATCGAAGTAAAAGCCGGAGAGCGCGTCCCCCTGGACGGAACGATGCTGGACGAAGTTGCCGCCTTCAACACCTCCGCACTGACGGGAGAAAGTGTTCCCCGCAACATCCGCCAGGGCGGGGAAGTGCTTGCCGGAATGATTGCGACCGACAAAGTCGTACGCATCCAAGTCACCAAACCCTTCGAGAAAAGTGCTCTTTCCCGTATATTGGAACTGGTGCAGAATGCCTCCGAGCGCAAAGCGCCGGCAGAACTTTTCATCCGTAAGTTTGCCCGTATCTATACGCCCGCCGTCACCGGACTGGCGGCATTGATTGTACTGCTCCCCTTCCTCTATTCGCTGGCAGATGCACAATTCTCGTTCATCTTCAATGACTGGCTATACAGGGCATTGGTCTTTCTGGTTATCTCCTGCCCGTGCGCCCTCGTCGTAAGCATTCCGTTAGGCTACTTCGGAGGAATCGGCGCCGCCTCCCGCCTGGGTGTCCTCTTCAAAGGTGGCAACTACCTTGATGCCATCACCCAAGTCAACACGGTGGTATTCGACAAGACGGGTACGCTGACCAAAGGTACCTTCGATGTACAATCCTGCCAGGCACAACCGGGAGTTACGGAAGAGAAGTTGATACAGCTTGCCGCCTCGGCAGAGCGAAACAGTACGCACCCCATAGCCAAAGCCATCATAAGCTATGCCAAACAAAGAGATATAGAGCTGATTGCCACAACGGACGTTACGGAGATTGCCGGCCACGGACTGCAAGCCACTATGGATGGAACGCGTGTCCTGGTGGGCAACACCCGCCTGCTGACTAAGTTCGGGATAGAATATCCCGATGAATTGTCATCAATTGTCGATACGATTGTGGCCTGCGCCATCGGAACAAAATATGCCGGTTATCTGTTGCTATCAGACACATTAAAGGAAGATGCCGTCAACGCCGTCAAAGAATTAAAAGCTTTAAATATCAATAATATTCAGATATTATCGGGAGACAAACAAGCCATTGTTACTAACTTTGCAGAAAAGCTAGGCATCACCCAGGCATACGGAGACCTGCTGCCGGACGGAAAGGTGAAGCACATCGAGGCACTCCGCAGCAACCCTGCCAACCGAATAGCCTTTGTGGGCGACGGCATCAATGATGCCCCGGTTCTTGCCCTTAGCCATGTGGGCATCGCCATGGGCGGACTTGGCAGCGATGCCGCCATCGAAACCGCCGATGTAGTGATACAGACAGACCAGCCTTCGAGAGTGGCCACCGCCATTCATGCGGGCAGGCAAACCCGCCGGATTGTCTGGCAGAACATCTCGCTGGCTTTCGGAGTGAAGCTGCTTGTCCTCATCCTCGGTGCCGGTGGAATCGCTACACTTTGGGAAGCTGTCTTTGCCGACGTAGGCGTCGCCCTCATTGCGATAGTGAACGCCATACGCATACAAAAACTTATTAAATAGAAAAAATGGAAGAAAAGAAATATTTGGACCTATTGGCCAAAAGGGACATACAGCCCACTGCCATCCGCATCCTGGTATTGCGCACCATGATGCAGGCAGGCCGTTCCGTCTCATTGCTCGACCTTGAAACCATGCTGGATACGGTGGACAAATCCACCATCTTCCGTACCCTTACCCTATTCCTCTCCCATCATCTGATACACAGTATAGATGACGGGACGGGTTCCTTCAAGTATGCCGTGTGCAGCGACAGTTGCTCTTGCGACGTAAGCGACCTGCACACCCATTTCCATTGCGAGAAATGCAACAAAACCTTCTGCTTCACCAACATTCCCACTCCGGTGGTGAAGCTGCCTCAAGGATTTACACTGAACAGCATCAACTATGTACTGAAAGGCATTTGTCCGGACTGTGCAGCAGAAGTCAACCGGGAGGCTTAGTTAAAAAATAAAAATCCATGCAGTCATTCATGTTCTTCTCTATCCTTAAGAAATAACATTGAGACAAACACATGGATACAAAAGCTCTTGTCACTTTATGCCAGAAGGGAAACGGGCAGGCCTTGAGCCTGCTCTACGAAAACTATTCAGAGAAAATGCTGAAAGTATGCCTACGCTATATTCCCGACCCAACGATAGCCCAAGATCTTCTTCACGACGGTTTTGTCATCATATTCACTTCCATTCATTCGCTGCGCAACCCGGAGAAACTGGAATACTGGATGAAAAAGATTATGAGAAACCTGGCACTGCAATACCTCAACCATGCCAATGCCAACCCCACCATCCCATTGACAGATATTCCGGAAGAGGAAGAGCCTGCTGAAAATCCTTTTTGTCCGGATTTCATTTCGTACGATAAGATGCTGGATATAGTGGAGAGCCTTCCGGAGGGCTACTGCAAGGTATTTAAACTGGCAGTACTGGAAGGATTGTCCCACAAAGAAATCGGAGATTTACTGGGTATAGCGCCACACTCCTCTTCCTCCCAATTGTTCCGGGCGAAAATTTTACTTAAAAAGATGCTGGCAGGATACCGTGTATTCATTGTTTTGACAGTATTGCTTCTCTTTCCAACGCTGTATGACTATCTGTACAGAGAGAAAAAGAGTATCAGGGAAAACCGTTTGTCCAAAGTTTCTTCCAGGCAAGCCGGGAGTACGCAACAAACAAAGAAAACCGATACTCCCCGAACCGACGAACAATGCCATACCAAAGAAAATCTGAACAAAAGGGAACGAATCATCCCTCCCGTTCCAGTTTCCACAGAATGGCCCCTTGCCATACCCACAATGAAAGATAGTATCCACAAATATCCCATACCTTCTCCATTCACCGGACAGACCATCACCAACCGACAGATGGCTTTCGTCTTCTCCCCTTCCCTGATGCCGCCAACCCGCAAGAAGAAATCCAGAAAATGGAAGTTGATGCTGGCAGGTTCACTCGGACCGCAACTGGCACAGAACTTATATAAGCTGATTGCCACTCCACATACCGACGGCATTTCAAGTGACTTCCCTCAACAAGTCAGCACGTGGGAAGAGTATTATTCTTATCTGCACACCCGCTATCAGCAGGGTACTCTGGGAAAAGATTCCATCGGACTCATGCAGATTGCCCAGAATAACAGCGGCAGGATTGTTGAGAACCAGCAACATCATGCCCCCATCGTCGTGGGACTCTCTCTCAGCAAGAAATTGAATGAGCGTTGGAGCCTGGAAACCGGATTGCAATATACGCTTCTCAGGTCGGAGTTCACTACCGGCGAAGCATTCCGCATTCAAGACAACCAGAAGCTACATTATATCGGCATCCCTCTCCGGCTTTCCTACCGTTTCTGGCATTACAAACGTTTCTCCGGTTATGCCACGGCAGGCATACAGGTGGATATCCCCATAAAAGGAACACTCCAAAGCTTCCATGTCACGGACAGTATTCCACACAAGCTCGACAGCCAGCCGGTAAGTGCTCCCTGGCAGTGGTCGGTCAACACAAGTATAGGCATACAATATCGCCTCACACCCCAGGCAGGCATCTATCTGGAGCCGACTGTAAACTATTATATCCCCGACGGCAGCCAACTGCGCACCATCCGAAAGGAACACCCGTTCACATTCACCCTCCCGGTAGGCCTCCGCATTTCCTGGTAAAAAAACGATGCGCCACGCAGTCTTTTACCCGACTGATTATCTATTTATATGGATAATCAAACTCAAGAAGGAACAAAGAACATGCAGAAACGACATACCGACCGGGAAAGCTACTTTGATGAACAGTCACAGACCAGCAAGAACTATTATATCCCCTACATAAAGGAAGTCATCGGACACATCCCCGATAAAGTGCTGGAAGTGGGCTGTGGAGAGGGAGGCAATCTGCTTCCCTTTGCCAAAGCCGGTTGCCGGGTGATGGGCGTAGACATTGATGCCATGCGAATAGAGCAAGCCAGGACCTTCTTCACCCAAAGGCATCAGCAGGGACAGTTCATTGCCACCGACATTTTCCAGCTTGAGGACAAGGCTACGAATTTTCCCCTGATTCTTCTACACGATGTGATAGAGCATATCAGAGACAAAGAACGGTTCCTCTCCGGCCTACAAAAACATTTGTCTGCCGACGGAGCTGTATTTGTAGGATTTCCCGCCTGGCAAATGCCATTCGGAGGCCACCAGCAGATAGCACACAGCCACATTGTTTCACATTTCCCTTTTCTCCACCTCCTTCCCCGCACTTTATACAGATGGATATTAAGACTATGCGGTGAGCAGGAACGCGTAATCACGGAGCTACTGGATATAAAGAGCACCGGATGCACCATCGAACTGTTCAATCGCATCGCCCGGCAAGCCAACTATCAAATCATTGACCGGAGACTGTACCTTATAAACCCACATTATAAAATCAAATTCGGCTTGTCCCCACGAAGGCTCAACGGAGTTATTGCTGCTATCCCGTACATAAGAAACTTCTTTTGTACAAGTTGCTTTTACATATTAAAGAAAGGGACTAAAACTGTTAATCACTACTGATTTCCCAGCTTTAGAATTGATTCCGAACCATCAATTTAAGATTATATATTCAGAAGAAACCATTAAATTTCTGAATAGCCCTGATGAAAGAGGGTGTGTAGAAACCCTCATAAACTAAAAAATCACCCTCGCTGCAGATGGTTGTAGCGAAGGTGATTTCAATAAAAGGGGAACTTGCACTTCCTCCCTTTTAATGTTTTTACATCGTTACTTGGTTCATTACAGCCTCGTCAGGTGTCGTTCCTATTTCATCGGCAAATAATATGTGGGTGATAGACCCTCTCGGGGTCGGAGTTTCGATTTTAATTCTTTGACCTTGGTACATCTCCGGAATATCAACCAGCTTACATCTATGGGCTTCGTTATTGCCAAAACTGACATAATAGTCTTTCCCTATTACCAGCTTTACAGGTTTACGTTGAGAGAAATGAGTCGGACAAACAGAGCTATCCACTTTTATATCTATCACAAAACCAAGAGCGGATGTTACCTTAGATAGTATATCAATGCTCACATTATAAGCCCCTTTCTCTATCTTGGCTATATTAACACGATTAACACCACAAAGATTAGCCAATTCCTCTTGGGTCATATTTCTCTTCTTGCGAAGAATGGCTAACCGACTACCAATCCGTTCACGTTCTTTCAAAATCTTCTCTGTACATTTTCCTTCGTGAATTTTCATAAATCTGTTGCAGAATTTAAAGTGTTGCCCCCACTTCTAATAGTTATTGGTTTTTGAACAGACAAAAGTAGATATTAATTTTGAATTGTAGCACATTTACTACAACTATTTTCTAAATGAATATAAAAGGTAGGGGGAGTAGAAGAAAAGAAAAAGCCCCTGAATTACTGGAATTCAAGGACTTACAAACTTCTTTTTACTATATCCGTGGAGCTGGAGGGAATCGAACCCTCGTCCAAACGAGGAAATCATAAGCTTTCTACATGCTTATCTTTGCCTAAATTTTCGTGCAGCGGCAGAACCAAAGCCATCAACCGTTGCCTTATCCTCTAGATTTTCACCCGCGCCACGAGGCTGACACGAACTATCCCCGATTTGACTGCACCACTTTATCGGAATGCTTCGGAGCAACAGCTTCCGAGTGATGTCACGTCCCAGCACCTGGTGCCGGGATTAAGCTTCAATCTACTATACTTCGATTAAGCAGCGAGAGCGTAACGAGTTTCGCCAGATAAAATTTTGAGGACTGAGATTAAAGTGCAAATCAACGACGCACTGCATGCTTACTTACCATTTCTGCCCGCTGTCAAATCCAGTCAACCCCATGACTTTGTAACGGTCTGAAATTTAAAAGATTGCGTAACTCATTGCTAAGTAGGGAGGGTGAAAAAGGGATAAATGCTACTTTATTTTTCATCCTCTACCGCTTTCTTTGGCCCAAAGATACATATTCTTTTATTAGCAATCACCATATATTTACAAATATTAGCTAATACTGACTTTTCGTGATAAAAACAATAATCTTCCATACATAGAATATGTGCACCCCATTGTCATCAATGTTCAAACAGCTACCAAAGCCAGTATCCGTTGACAGAATTACCCCCTGCAAGAGGGAATATCTATCTTCTGTAATGGATATTTGCACAAAAGAGATGGGAAGTTAACGGAAAAAGTCTCTGAAGTTAACTGAAAAACCGGAAAGAATTAAGGAAGCAATCTATCCCAAACTTTGGTTTTTCCATACCCAACCTTGGGATGTCTAAACCAAGGTTTGGTTTAGACATCCCAAGGTTGAAAAGAAAGTTCTTCCGTACAAGCAACAATTCCGCCAACAGATTCCTATTATATAAATACACCCTCGTTTAACAGATGTAGCCGTAATACTTGTATACACCGCGATTGCATCTACTTTTCAGGTTATTATAGTGTTCTTTCTTTTTAAAAGTGAATGATATGTTTCGTCTAATAATGATTTGAATTCCCCGGTAGCGTCTTGGAGGATATTTTTAGTAAGAGGAAGACCCTTCGGACAATAAAAGCCGATACTTCGGACTATTTTATCCCTTTATTTCACACATTAGCCGTATTTTTGTCAACAAAAGAAACAATAATAACCAAGAGATTTTTAGAACATATCATGAAGAACCTTATTGCCCTAACCCTGCTGCTTGGAGGAAGCACACTGCTCTGCGCACAAAAGCCTGCCAAAACACCGGCAACCTACAAGCCGGTGAAAAGTGAAATGTACCGCAAAGGTTGGATAGACTTCAACAAAAACGGAGTGAAAGACGTGTACGAAGACCCCTCCGCCCCGCTCGAAGCACGCATCGAAAACCTGCTGCAACAGATGACGCTGGACGAAAAGACCTGCCAAATGGTCACCCTCTACGGCTACAAACGCGTACTGAAAGACGACCTCCCCACCCCCGAATGGAAAGAGCTGCTCTGGAAAGACGGCATCGGCGCCATCGACGAACACCTGAACGGCTTCCAGCAATGGGGGCTGCCTCCCTCGGACAATGCCTACGTCTGGCCCGCCTCGCGCCACGCCTGGGCACTGAACGAGGTGCAACGGTTCTTTGTGGAAGATACCCGTCTCGGCATCCCCGTAGACTTTACCAACGAAGGCATACGCGGCGTGGAAAGCTACCGCGCCACCAACTTCCCCACCCAACTGGGACTGGGACATACCTGGAACCGTGAACTGATTCGCCAAGTAGGACTCATCACCGGACGCGAAGCCCGCATGCTGGGCTACACCAACGTCTACGCCCCCATCCTCGACGTAGGACGCGACCAGCGCTGGGGACGCTACGAAGAAGTTTACGGCGAATCTCCCTACCTCGTAGCCGAACTGGGCATCGAAATGGTGCGCGGCTTGCAGCACAACCACCAAGTGGCCGCCACCGGCAAGCACTTTGCCGCTTACAGTAACAACAAAGGCGCCCGCGAAGGCATGGCACGCGTGGACCCGCAAATGTCGCCGCGCGAAGTGGAGAACATACACATCTACCCTTTCAAACGCGTCATCCGGGAAGCCGGCATGCTGGGCGTAATGAGTTCGTACAACGATTACGACGGCATCCCCGTGCAGGGCAGCTACTACTGGCTCACCACCCGCCTGCGTGGCGAAATGGGATTCCGTGGCTACGTCGTATCCGACAGTGACGCCGTAGAATACCTCTACACCAAGCACGGCACCGTCAAAGACATGAAAGAAGCCGTCCGCCAAAGCGTGGAAGCCGGGCTGAACGTACGCTGCACCTTCCGCTCGCCCGACTCCTTCGTCCTTCCCCTCCGCGAACTAGTGAAGGAAGGCGGACTGAGCGAAGAAGTCATTAACGACCGTGTGCGCGACATCCTCCGGGTAAAGTTCCTCATCGGTCTGTTCGATGCCCCCTACCAGACAGACCTTGCCGGTGCCGACCGTGAAGTGGAAAAAGAAGAGAACGAAGCCATCGCCTTGCAGGCATCCCACGAGTCCGTCGTTCTGCTGAAGAATGCCGATGAGCTGTTGCCCTTAGACATCAACTCCACCAAGAAGATTGCCGTCTGTGGTCCCAATGCCAATGAAGAAGGCTACGCGCTGACCCATTACGGCCCACTTGCCGTAGAGGTGACCACTGTACTGGAAGGCATTCAAGAAAAGACAAAAGGCAAGGCAGAGGTGCTCTACACCAAAGGCTGCGACCTAGTGGATGCCCACTGGCCCGAAAGTGAAATCATAGACTATCCTCTGACCGACGACGAGCAAGCCGAGATAGACAAAGCCGTAGAAAATGCCCGCCAAGCTGATGTTGCCGTCGTAGTATTGGGCGGCGGACAACGCACCTGCGGCGAAAACAAATCGCGCACCAGCCTCGACCTGCCCGGCCGGCAGTTGCAACTGCTTCAAGCCATACAAGCCACGGGCAAGCCCGTCGTACTGATACTCATCAACGGACGCCCGCTCTCCATCAACTGGGCAGACAAGTTCGTCCCCGCTATCCTCGAAGCCTGGTATCCCGGCTCCAAAGGCGGAACAGCCCTGGCCGACATCCTCTTCGGCGACTACAACCCCGGTGGAAAGCTGACGGTGACCTTCCCCAAGACCGTAGGGCAAATCCCCTTCAACTTCCCCTGCAAACCTTCTTCACAGATAGACGGCGGTAAGAATCCGGGACCTACGGGCAACATGTCACGCATCAACGGAGCACTCTACCCCTTCGGTTACGGCTTGAGCTACACCACCTTCGAGTACTCCGACCTCGACATCACCCCCCGAGTCATCACCCCGAACGAGTCTGCCACCGTCCGCCTGAAGGTGACCAACACCGGCAAACGTGCCGGAGATGAAGTAGTGCAACTCTATATCCGCGACGTACTGAGCAGCATCACCACCTACGAAAAGAATCTTGCAGGCTTCCAGCGCATCCACCTCGAACCGGGCGAAGCCCAGGAGCTGTCCTTCACCATCGACCGCAAGCACCTGGAGCTTCTGGACGCCGACATGAAATGGGTGGTGGAACCCGGCGACTTCGTGCTCATGACCGGCGCCTCTTCCGAAGACATCCGCCTGAACGGAACGCTGACCGTAGAAGACTACCAGACCCGTGCCAAAGCCATTGAAGCCCAAAAACCAGCAAAGCGTGTGAGTGCCAGCACCAACCCAGAGGATGCCGAAAACGTGCTCGACGAAAAAATCAATACCGCATGGCAAGGAAATAAGGGAGATTATATTACCTTTGCCTTGAAGAACGGAGCCAAGGTAGATAAAGTTGCCATTGCCTTTACACGTGACAACAACCTGCCGGCAACCTTCGAAATCCAGCTCTCGGGCGGTGGCGGACAGTTCCTCACCGTATATTCGGGCACCGTCAGCGAATACGGCAAACTGATTTCCTATCCGTTCAAAGGCACTACCGCCAGCGACCTCCGCATCGTGCTGAACGATGACCGCGTCAGTATTGCCGAAGTTAAATTTTAATGTGCTAATGTGCCAATATGCTAATGTACCAATGACCATGCAGCATATACAGCGCAGCCAATTAGCACATTAGCATATTGGCACATTAACACATTAAATTAATGAAAACACTTCTTTTCTGTATGCTCGGATTAGGTTTGACAGCATGTGGCTCTTCTCCAAAGGGCACTAACGGTGGCCAGGACGAACTTGCCATGCTGGTGGGTACTTACACGAATGGTTCAAGCAAGGGTATCTATACCTTCCGCTTTAATCAAGAGACGGGAACAGCCGTCCCGCTCAGTTCAGCGACATTGCCCAATCCCTCCTACCTCGTCCCCTCGGAAGATGGCAAATTTGTCTATGCCGTCAGTGAAATGAACGACAGCACAGCAGCCCTCAGCTCCCTTGCCTTCGACCGGGAAACGGGAGAATTGCGCCTGCTGAACACCGTTCCCACCTTCGGCGCCGACCCCTGCTACGTGGCCACCAATGGCCGGGAAGTGTTGACTGCCAACTACAGCGGTGGAACCATGTCCGTCTTTCCTTTACAGAAAGACGGCACTTTGGCTCCTGCAGACACGCTCTTTCAAGGCTCTGCCACCGGTCCCGATGCCATACGGCAAGCCACTCCCCACATCCATTGCACGGTCTTTTCACCTGACGGAAAATACATCTTTGCTACCGATTTCAGTGCCGACCGCATCCTGCGATTTGTGATGCACCCCGACAACCCTATCCCTCATGCTTCTCTGGAAGCCGTTGACATTGAGGCAGATTCCGGCCCGCGCCATCTGACATTCAGCCCTAACGGGAAGTTTGCCTATCTCATCACCGAACTGTCCGGTAAGGTCATTGCCTTCAGTTATGACGACGGCCGCCTGGAACAAATACAGACTATCACAGCCGACACCGTAGCCGCCCGTGGAAGTGCAGACATCCACCTCAGTCCGGATGGGAAATACCTCTACGCCAGCAACCGTCTGAAAAAAGACGGCATCGCCATCTTTGCCGTGAATCCCGAAAATGGGACCTTGACAAAGGTAGGTTATCAGCCCACCGGCATCCATCCCCGCAACTTCAACATCACGCCCAACGGTAAATACTTGCTTGCCGCCTGCCGCAACAGCAATGTTATTCAAGTATACAAACGAAACGAAGTTACCGGACTCTTGGAAGATACTCATCAGGACATTGTAGTCGACATGCCGGTTTGCGTACAGTTCGTCAGCTCTGTTAATAATTTATAAAGCAATATTTAGCAAAGATAACTTCATTAACTTTGTCCCTTAGCTAAATCAGTCTAAACGAATGTACATTATGAAGAAGAATATATTGATGCTCTCAGCTCTGTTCTTGTCTACCACTGCCCTGGCGCAAACAGACGTAACCACCGGCGTGATGCGTGGCAAAGACTACGGAGTGACCTATATGTTACCCAAAACAGAAATAGAAATCGTATTGCAAGCCACCAAGCATACCTACACTCCTGGAGAATTTTGCAGATATGCCGACCGCTATCTGCGTCTCAACAACGTGTCTGCCGAATCCGAGGAGTTCTGGACACTGGATAAGATAGAAACCCGCATAGCCGGTGTACCGGATAAGGACAACATCTATTTCGTGAAGATGAAAGACAAGACCGTAGCACCCCTTATGGAGCTTACCGAAGACGGAATTGTCCGCTCCATCAACATTCCGTTCAGCGACAAGCCTGCTACCAAGACGCCCGAAGCCAAAGCCACCGAAAGCAGCATTGACCCACGCAGTTTTCTGACGGAAGAAATACTGATGTCCAATTCCAGTGCCAAGATGGCCGAGCTGGTGGCCAAGGAAATATACAGCATCCGCGAAAGCAAGAATGCCCTCCTGCGCGGCGAAGCAGACAATATGCCCAAGGACGGCGCCCAACTCAAGCTGATGCTCGACAATCTGAACCAGCAGGAAACGGCTATGACGGAAATGTTCTCGGGCAAAATAAAGAAAGAACCCAAGACATTCACCATCCGGCTGACGCCTAAAGAGATGAAAGATGAAGTGGCTTTCCGTTTTTCCCGAAAGCTGGGAGTGGTGGCCAATAATGACCTTGCCGGTGAACCGTATTATATCAGCGTCACCGACCTCAAAAGTCCCGATGTATCTGCCACCGAGGAAGGCAAAAAGAAAGTGGACGGTGTAGCCTATAACCTTCCGGGCAAGGCACAAGTGACATTGGTGTATAACAATAAGAAATTGTTTGATGACCAACTTCCCATTACCCAATTCGGCACCGTAGAATACCTCGCACCGGTACTGTTCAACAAGAATTCTACCATCAAAGTGCTGTTTGATACGGCAACGGGAGGATTGATAAAAGTGGATAGGGAATAAAGGAATTCTAATTCCGGATTGTCAACTGGATAAATCCATCCTTACGCAACTGCATTACGTAGGCGGTGACCCGGGGAATATAATTCTCTTCCTCCCCAAAGTGCCTGGCAAGCAGAGAGATGATTTCACGCACGGTACGATGTCCATCTATCAGATTCCAGACAGCTGTGCCGTGTTCTTCCAGCCTCACATGGATGTCAGGAGACATCCCCTTCGGCAATAAAAAACGACGCATCCATTCGTATTTAAACCGTGGGTAGGCGAGTACGGCGCACTCACCTTCCCATTCGGTTGTTATATGTCCACAGCGGACCGGAACAGCGTCCAACAGACTTACTTTTCCTTCGGGTATTTCCATCATATGGTATCCGCTTTTCCTATTATTTCTGAATATTAGGCTCTTCCAGCTTATAACCATACTTCTTGTCTGCCTTCTTCAGCAGTAGGGCCACTATAAGGGACAAGCAGGCAATACCGGTAAAAATGCACATAGGCACCGTATAGTCATACATATTCGTTCCATCTGGTTTCTTACCGGATATACAATAGGCATCAAGCACCCACCCTATCAATGTAGGAATACCCCAAAGACCGATATTCTGGATAAAGAAAATCAATGCGTATGCCGTACCCAACTGGCTTACCGGGAATATCTTGGCCACAGCCGGCCACATGGCAGAAGGTACCAGCGAGAAAGCGATACCCAAAATTATCATCAGCACAATAGCTACCAGCCAATAGTTTATATCGGGAATAGCATAAATGAAATGCACACATATCAGCATGGCCGAGCCCAGCAGCATGATAGATGCGGACTTGCCCCGCTTGTCAATGAAACCGCCAAAGACCGGAGTCAGAATCAGCGCTCCCAATGCCGGAAGTCCGGCAAATGTACCGGCCACATTCTCATTGATACCGTATTTGATAATCATCAACTCGGAAGCAAACTTCTGGAATGGGAATACACAAGAGTAGAACAATACACACAGCAATGCTATCAGCCAGAAACCGGGATTGACCAGAATATTCTTCACATCCTTAAAAGAGAACTTCTCTTCCTCATCTTCCGTACCGGCAGCAATGGCAGCAGCTTCCATCTGTTTGTCCAGCTTCTTGTCCATCACTGCAAAGATGAAGAAAGCAATCATACCGCCCAACAACAGAACCAAACCCAACAACACCGGTGTGGAAATACCGAAAGCACGGGCCAAAGGAATGGCTACGGCATAACCGGCTTGCGAACCGATACGTGCTAAAGCGACTTGTACCCCCATAGCCGTGGCAAGCTCTTTCCCCTTAAACCACTTGGCTATGATTTTGGAAACTGTAATACCGGCGACCTCCGCTCCTACTCCAAAAATGGAATAACCGGCAAAAGCAACAAACACACCCGTTTTATAGCCAAATATTTCATTGATTCCGAATAAAGTCGCGTCGGCACCGGCAAGTCCCGTCATTGCATAGTATTCAAGTGCTGTACCACCTACCATCAGGATAGTTGCCAGCTTTCCGGTGAAACGGATACCAAAGCGGTCGAGGATTAATCCTCCCCAAATCAACATCAGGAAAAAAACATTCAGAAAACTATAACCACCGGTAAAGAATCCGAAATCGGTACTCGACCAAGCCAAGTCCGTTTCCAACATTGTCTTCAACGGTGCTACCACGTCGTTTACATAATAAGCTGCCATCATCGTGAAGGCAACAATCACCAATGCCCCCCAACGGGTAGCCTTGGAATCATTCAATTTAAGTTTGAGTTGTTCTGTCATTGTACTATTTGGATTTCAATTTATTAATCAGATTGCATAAATTGCTGACAAAGGTAAATAAATACTTCATCAAAACGAAAAAAGGCTGACACCTTTTCAGTATCAACCTTTCTCTTATTTTTCCAAGCGGGAGTCATCCGCAATATCCTTATCTTATTCTGCTGCAGGGGCTTCTGCTGCAGGAGCAGGAGCTTCAGCCGGAGTTGTAGCTGCAGGGGCCTCCGATTGCGGAGCTTCTGTACCTACGGGCATGTTATAAGGATTAGTTTTTTCTTCTTGTTGCGCCTGTTCCAGAATCACATCACCGCCCTTGCCTGTGGAAGAAGGAATAGTGTAAGCAGAAACAATACTGAAGACTACCATAACAGCTGCCAGAGTCCAGGTTGCTTTTTCCAAAAAGTCCGTAGTCTTGCGCACACCCATAATTTGGTTGGATGATGAAAAGCCTGATGCCAGACCGCCTCCTTTAGAATTTTGAATCAATACAATGAAGCACATCAGCACAGATGCAATCAACATTAAGATAACTAATAATAAATACATTTTGTTATTTTGATTTAGCGTTAATAATCAATTTCTCCAAAAATCTGATTTGGTCTGCAAAGTAAGCATTTTTTTTTGGATAATTCAAACTTAATTTTTTAATAATTTCAAGTGCCTTATCATATCGGTGCTGTTTTATATAGATTTTAGCTAAAGTTTCCGTAAAACAGCTATCGTCCAACTCTTCCGTTACCGGCGATACGGAGGGCTCTTCCTCTTCTTCAGTCTCTTCCTCCTTCTCTACAAGAAACTCCCTTCTCGTATCCGGGGCATCCGAAGACTCACTCTTTTGGATAAAGTCATCTATCAATTCATGCCCGCGCAGTTTAGGCACTTCCGGCTCATCTTCTGCATCCACACCGGGTTCTTCCTGCATTAAATAGGCCGTATAATCCACCGCATAATCCAGCTCCGTATGCTGTGAATGCTCTTCGGGAACAGTAGCCAGAAATGCGTCAATCAAGGAAAGGGTACGGTCCACACTCGGCTCTTTCTCCAAATCGCCGGAAAACAGCGACGAGACCTTCCGGGATTTCAAAGTATAGCGGTCACCCTCTATAAAGTAAAACAGCACACGACGGTCTGCCACATACAACACAGCCTTGCGCAACTCCGCGCCAAAGTTGATGTCGTGCAGTAGATAGAGGTTTTTCAGATAGAGCAAACGGAGCGACTGGAAATAAGGATAGCGTGCCACCAATGTGCGAAGCTCGTACAAAGTATCCCTATTCAGCGTCTCGGGATGCTGAATCCATTGTTGCAAATGGGTAGGCGTCATGAGTTTACCAGTTAGCTACAGTTGCATTGAAAATCTGTTCGGCAATGTCTTTCACCATCAAGGTTATCAGCTGGTCCTGCACTTCGGTCAGCAATTTTGAGGAATCATAGGTCTGGAAAGCCGAGAACTGCTGTTCAAAGTCCTCCTCATGGTTCGTGTTATTGGTGTAGCGCACGTTGACAGTCAGCGTCACCTTCACCTTCGAAGAGTAGCCGCTGGCATCCACCGATTCATTATATTGATTGTAGCCGGTTATTTCTCCGTCTATTTCCAGGTCTCCTCCGGAATTCACCAGTTGCAGGCGAGTCTGCTGAATGAACATATCCTTCATTTTCTGGTTAAATTCTGTTGCCAGCGGTGCATATACATACTCTGCCCGGTTCTGGAAATCGGCAATGGAAATCGTTTTTACCTTTGTATAGTCGATAGAGCTTATCGGAGCAAGTCCCAACTTCATACTACATGAATTCACCAGAAATAACAAGCTTACCAACAAGGAAGCAAATGCCGCTTTTTTAATCCAATCCATATTCTTTTATCTTTCTGTATAACGTACGCTCAGAGATATTCAAATCCTGAGCCGCACTCTTACGCTTGCCGTGATGTTTTTCAAGCGCCTTACGTATCATTTCTTTCTCCACTTCATCCAGGGAGAGTGACTCCTCCACATATTCTTCCGTATCCTGGAAATCATCGTCCACCGGAGTAACCGGCTTTACCGAAGGATGTATAATGGTGGGAACACTGGATGTTACCGGAGGTACCACCGCCGGAGTAGCCGGCGTATAGTAGGCCGATGTGGCAACCGCCGGATTGGCTACCGTTCCCCTTTCAGCCATAATCTCATGCACCAACTTTTTCAAGTCCGTTACATCCTGGCGCATATCAAACAGAACCTGGTAGAGAATTTCCCGTTCACTCCCAAAGCTCTTGTCCTCCTTCACTCCAAACAAGGCAGGCAGGCGCTGCATATTGTTCTGCTCAGGCAGATAGCCCTTCAGTATGGATGCATTGATTTCACGATTGGTCTCAATGATGGATATCTGCTCGGTGATATTCTTCAACTGGCGCACATTACCCGGCCATGAGTAGCCCAGCAACACTTGCTTGCCGTCTTCCGTCAGCTGAATGGCAGGCATACGGTACTTTTCTGCAAAGTCCGAAGCAAACTTTCGGAACAGCAGCACCACGTCTTCACCGCGTTCGCGCAATGGAGGGACCTGAATAGGAACTGTGTTCAAACGGTAATACAAGTCTTCACGAAAACGTCCGTCAGCAATGGCTTGTGTCAAGTTTACATTGGTAGCGGCAACAATACGCACATCGGTCTTTTCCACCTTAGAAGAACCTACTTTGATGAATTCACCGCTCTCGAGCACACGCAACAAGCGTGCCTGGGTAGGCAAAGGCAATTCGCCGACTTCATCAAGGAAGATTGTTCCGCCGTTGGCCTCACCGAAATACCCCTTCCGTTCGCCGATAGCCCCGGTAAATGCGCCCTTCTCATGACCGAACAGTTCCGAGTCAATCGTCCCTTCGGGAATGGCTCCACAGTTCACGGCAATGTACTGTCCATGCTTGCGCCGGCTGTACTGGTGTATTATCTGCGGAAAGCTCTCCTTTCCCACACCACTCTCTCCGGTAATCAGTACAGACAAGTCGGTGGGCGCTACCTGGATAGCGATATCAATGGCACGCATCAGCGCTTCATTGTTGCCGATAATGCCGAAACGTAATTTTACTTGTTGTATTTCCGCTTTTGTCATTCTACAAATCTTCTTCTACACTATCGAGTTTCAGTTTGTCGCTATCGTCACGTTTCTCGTAATATTGCTTGCGCAGCGGATTTGCATGTGCCTCTTTCTCACGCTGGCGGTTACGGAACACATCTATTGCCACATAGATAGCCTGCCGGAATGAATCTTCAGAGGCGATTCCTTTCCCGGCAATATCGTAGGCCGTGCCATGAGCAGGCGAAGTGCGTATCACCGGCAAGCCGGCAGTATAGTTCACGCCCTCGTCCATAGCCAATGCCTTGAACGGTGCCAGCCCCTGGTCGTGATACATGGCCAGGATACCATCAAAATGGGTAAAGTTATCTGAGCCCATAAACCCGTCTGCCGGATAAGGACCATAGCAAAGCATACCCTTAGCAGCCATTTCGTTGATGGCCGGAATGATAATCTCCTGCTCTTCAGTTCCCAGCAATCCGCCGTCTCCTGCATGCGGATTCAGCGAAAGCACTGCAATACGCGGTGCGCTGATAGCAAAATCCTGCTTCAAGGAGCGGTTGAATATCTTCAGTTTTTCTTGTATCAGTTCTTTGGTGATGCTTCCGGCTATCTCTTTAACGGGAATATGTCCGGTCACCAATGCTACCCGGAAGTCATCTTTCATCAGAATCATAAGGGCCTTCTCGCCATCTCCCAATTTTTGCTCTATATACTCCGTATGTCCGGGGAAGGCAAACTCCTCCGACTGGATGGTATGCTTGTTGATGGGAGCTGTGACAATCACGTCTATCATTCCCTCCTTATATTCCTCAATGGCTTTTTCCAGTGCACCAAGTGCAGCTTTACCAGCTTCAACGTCAGGTTTAGAGAACTCAACCTTTACTTCATCATCCGTACAGTTCACTACACTCAAGCGATTGGGAACCGCTTCGGAGGCGGAGTTGACGATACTGAAGTTGGTAGGCAAGTCCAATGATTTACGATGATAAGCTGCCACTTTAGGCGAACCGTAGATAATCGGCGTGCACAATTCCAGCATCACCGGGTCTGCAAACGTCTTTAAAATCACTTCATACCCTACACCATTAATGTCGCCTTGTGTAATGCCGACTCTTATTTTGTTGTCTTCCATTTTTATTACTTATTATTAGTAGTATCTTTTGAGGTTACGCCTACCGGAATTTCCGCACCTTCCTGCTTGCTGCCGGGCAGTTTCAAGGTATAGAGCGAAGCCTCCATCTGACGTACCAGATTACGTTTCATTTTATCAGGTGAATAAATAAATATTTCAGATACGATAATACGCTGATTGGCCTTGTCCAAACGTACATGCGATACGAACGGACCGCCCATGAAGTCACCCTTTATGCGCCACAAGCCGCGAGCCTCCAGTGCATAGTCTCCCTGCACACTGATGGGGCGTACATCGGTCATCAGAGAATCCGTCGACATATACATGCCTTCACGGGCACCAGGGATGTTAGCCTTCATCACGGAATCGCGTTTATGAACAAAATATTCTTTAGTAAACGTATCCTTATCCGTATAAGGATAAGAGTAGATTACAAAGTTCTGGTCGCCGGTAGCTGCATTCGTACCTGCCCAGAAGAAGTTCTCACCCTCCTTGGTAGATGTCAGTTCGCCCGGCACCCATACATCGCAATCGAACTGGCTTTTCACCTTCGTTGCTATATAGTCGCTATGCTTGTCCTTCAATACTGAAATCTGACGATTCATTTCCGCATGGGTAAAGAAATCGATGATTACCTGCCTATTCTCCTCCACAAATTTCTCGAACGAAGCCTCGTCCGGTGCCTGAATAGTGAGAATAGACTGAGGAGCAGCATATACATTCCTTGCATACTTGAATTTAGGCTGGGTATAGAGGTCCTTGTTCACATCGACAATAATGATATTGCGAATCAGTTTTAAAGTGGCATCATAATTGGAAGGGGCAGTATACATGATTCGGAATGAACGTTCTGACTGGGGAAGCCCCGGAACATCAGAATCAAGCACATCGAAAAGCGCCCTACCGGCAGGACGTTCCCACAAGCCGGGCTCCACCACTACCAGAACTTCATACGCACGACCACTGGAGGTCGGAGTAAACACACCCTTTTTACCACCACCGCAAGCGGAAAAAAGTGTCAGTACGAGAACCATACTTAAATAAAACAAGTGCTTTCTCATATCTCTATCATTTTAGTTTTTCACAAAGCTACGAAGAATGCGTAATATCCTCCCTACCTAAGTTAATAATTTATATTAATTCTTCTTTATTCTCCTCCTGCTTGGCAGTGGACAACATGCCACAAGCGGCAAATATATCCTCTCCACGCGATGACCGTATAGTGGTAAACAGACCGTGCGAAGTCAGATAATCACGGAACGCAGTCATGGTTTCCATATCAGCCCCTTCAAGATTCACTCCAGGTATGGCATGAAAACGAATCAAGTTAATCCGGCAGTCCAGCCCGCGTAGCAGCTTCAGAAGTTCCTTTGCATACGGTAACGAGTCATTCACTCCTTTGAAAACAATATATTCAAAAGATAGTCTGCGCTGTTTGCTAAAATCATAGTTTCTTAACAATTCCACAATCTCCGTGATGGAGAACGCCTTCTCTGCCGGCATCAGTTCGCGGCGTTGCAAAGGTATCGGCGAATGAAGGCTGATAGCCAGATGGCAGTCCGATTCCTCAATAAAACGCTGCAAGCCCTTCTTCAATCCCACAGAAGAAAGTGTAACACGCTTGGGACTCCACGCATACCCATAAGAGGCGGTCATTATTTCCAGCGCTTTCAATACCTCGTCCAGATTATCAAGTGGTTCACCCATGCCCATCATTACCACATTGGTAAGCTTGTCCCTTTCGGGCAACGAATTGATTTGATTAATAATCTGGTTGGATGTCAGATTGGCAGTAAAACCTTGTTTGCCGGTCATACAGAACTTGCAATTCATCTTACAGCCCACCTGCGAGGAGACACAAAGCGTAGCCCTGTCTTCGTCGGGTATATAGACAGCTTCCACGAAATGCCCCTCGCCTGCCCGGTACAAGTATTTCACCGTACCGTCTACAGAGCGCATGGCATCTACCGGCGCTTCGGCACCTACCTCATAGATTTCTTTCAGCAATTCCCGATGCTTCAACGAAAGATTGCTCATTTCGTCTATAGAAGTCACCTTCTTGTCATACAGCCAGGAAGCTATCTGCTTGGCAGAGAAACCGGGCATTCCCAGATTCTTCACCACATTCTGCAATTCAGAGAGCGTCAAGCCCAATAGAGGTCGTTTCTGCATATCGTTTTTCATTAAAAACAAAACTCTTTCAAGAATGCAAAGGTAGGAATAAAGTTGCACAAAGACAACGGAGAGTATAGAAAATGAAATGTACAGAGAATGAAAAAGCCGCCCGGGAGTACCGAACGGCTTTTCAATATGGGTTTTCTATTCTTAGAAGAATAAATAACGTTGGTCTTTTACGTTGGCTTTCAGATACAAGTCACTGATGAACTGGCTTGCCATGCGTGCGTGCATGTTAGCCAAGTTAGCCTCTTCAGTTTCCTTGTTGAATGTTTCGTTCAGCTTCTCTTTTGCATAAGGTTGCAGAACGAATACACCACCGTTACCCTTGATAGGAGCACTCAGCTTGTTCACTTCGGCAATAGAAGCGTATGCGCCTACCAGAGGTTCGCTGCTACGCAATGCCGGGATATAGGCAGGAGCAGAGAAAGTAACGTGCTTTACAGAATCACTAACAGCATTTGCCATATTCTTGTACTGCTCGAACGAAGTTGCATTGGCAGCCTTCATATCAGCCATAATCTTCTCTGCTTTCTTGTCACGGAGAATTTCAGCTCTCAACTGGTCCTTTACCAAAGCCAGTGGGCGATAACCTTCAGGAACAATACTTGCAACACCTACTACCAGCATACGGTCGCTCTCGCCACATTCGTACAAACCGGAAACTTCACCGGCTTTTGCCTCAAACGCCCATTTCAAAGCATCTTTGGTTCCTCTGATACCACCGATACCATGTTCAGAGCTGTACAAGTCGGCTCTATCCAGCAACTTGTAACCGGCATCTTCCGCATTGGCAATCATTTTCTCTAAAGTATTGTTTGCAGCGATGAACTGGCTAAACTCATTGTATGCCTTGCTGTAAGTTTCCTTGCTGAATTCTACCGGACGCTTGATAACGGCTACCTTATATTTATCCTTGACAGCCTTCTTGTTGGTTACTTGCAAAATGACATTTGCTTGTCCCAACGCCAGATTGGTCAGTTCGTTCTGTCCCAAAGTTGTGACAGCGGTAATGTATTTCAAGTTGTCACCGTCAATCTGTGCGCCTTCGTAGTTAGCAGAAGAAATCCAGGTAGGCTCACCGGTCTGACCGTACTTCTTCGCAATTTCAGCAAAGCTGGCACCACCCTTAATAGCATTGTAGATGCTGTCGGCTAAAGTCTTCGTCTTTTCAGCATCTTCGGCAACTACCTGAATCTGACGGAACTCGATAGAGTCCGGCATAGCAGCAGTAGCCAATTTCTTGAAAGAGTTAAGAGTATTGTCCGATACGTTATAATAAGGTCCGAATACACCACCCACCGCAACAGAATCCAAACGGGCTGTCACATCAGCAGGCAGAGACTTAGTAGTGTAGAACAAGTCTGTATAAGGAGCTTCGGAACCGGTAGAACGGATGAAGGTAGTATAGTCAGAAGGATTGGCAGTAAGTTGTTCGGTGTATTCTTCCATTTCCTTCTGGAGAGCAGCTCTGTCTTCTGCACTTGCAGTAACTTGCACATCAATGAACTTGATATTGCGAGTTTCCACATATTGCTTGAACTGTTCTTTCTTCTTGTCGTATGCAGCCTTCAAATCAGAATCCTTGATAACGATGGTAGAGTCAACGATAGAAGAATAGGGAACTGCAGCAAGCAGCAGGTCTGACTGCTCTACTCTTGCATCAAAAGCGTCCTGAGCTTCTACCGGGTTGGAGAAAAGAGATTTTGTAATCAAAGCCTGATACTTCTCCTGAAGACGTGCCTGGATAAGAGACTTTTCGAGGAAAGACCAGAACTTGTACATGGATTCATAGTATTCTGCATATTGTGAAGGCATCTGCGCCTTATTCATTTTTGAATAGTCCACCAAGAACTTCTTCAACATATCCTTATCAAACGCACCGGTCTGAGGATTACGGAACGGAGTCTGTTGCAGCATCGGATGCACACCGGCATTAATGATAGCCTGAATCTCAGCCTTCGATACAACCAGACCGAGTTTCTTTGCTTCCTTTTCAATCAGCTTATTATTGACGTATGTTCTCCATACTTCATCTTTGATTTGGTTTGTCTGCTCATCGCTCAATGCACTGTTGCCACTGGAGAACTTGATGACTTCTGTATATTCTTCTACCAATGCTTGAAAATCCTGAGCGGAAATTGATTCCCCGTTCACTTCACCTACGTCTTGTGACTGGTGTGGCTGAAGCACTTTCCACGCGTCACCTGCGATGAAAGCAAACAGCGCCAAACCAATAACAATCACCAATAAAGGTCCTTTAGACCGAATGTTTTGTAATGTTGCCATTTTAGTTAATATGATTTATTTGTTTATTATTATTTTCCTAACACGTTCATTTTAGCGCACGAAGATACAAAAAATGCTAATACGCATCCATTTATTCTTTAAAAAATTATGCCTAAATGAAATTATTCAATGACTTTCAGTCTTACCAACTCAATTTTAGTGGCTGTTACCTTGATTATTTTAAACTGATAATTATCCACTTCAATCACTTCATGCAGCTTCGGGAAACTTTGATAACGGTTCAGAATCAGACCGCCCACTGTCAGATAATCATCCGATTCCGGCAGGTCGAGCCCGAAAGTCTCATTTACCTTTTCTATTTCCAGACGGGCCGAAAGCACATATTCACGTTCACCCAGCTGCTTACATACATAGGACGTATTATCATGCTCATCCTCAATATCGCCGAAAATTTCTTCCACCAAATCCTCCAAAGAGACGATACCCGCCGTACCACCGAATTCGTCCACCACTACAGCAATCGTTTTTTTCTGCTGCATGAACAGTTTCATCAGTTTGTGGGCCGACATCGTTTCGGGTACAATAGGCACTTCCTTCACGTTATTCCTCCAGTCCACCGGATTCCTGAACATCTCCGACGAGTGAATATATCCCACCACATTATCTATATTTCCATCATATACTATGATTTTGGAAATACCCGACTCCACAAAAAGACATTTCAATTCTTCCAATGTAGTGGTCAGATCTACAGCTACCACCTCTGTACGCGGTACAATACAGTCGCGTATCTTTATATTCGAAAAGTCAAGCGCATTTTGGAATATCTTTACCTCTGCATCCAGTTCTTCTTCACTTTCCGCATTCTCTATGCTCGACTGGATGAAGTAATCCAAATCCACTTTGCCAAAAGCCTTGGCCGACGCCTCCTTGTTTACTTTCATCCCAAATATCCGAAGGAACAGATACGACAATCCCGATGCAAACTTTGAAACAGGAAACAGAATGACATAACATATGAATAAAGGAATGGCACATACCCTCAGCATCAGATTGGGATTGATTTTAAACAAAGTCTTCGGCAAGAACTCACCGGTTACCAAAATAATAAGAGTGGAAATTACAGTCTGCACCAACACCATTACAAAATGATTGGAAATAATTCCGGCAAGAAGATTCACCTCTATGATTTGTGCCATCAAGATACCATAAATGACAAGCGCAATGTTATTGCCCACGAGCATGGTCGAGATAAAGTTGTTCGGGTTGCGAAGGAAATAGGAAATGATACTGGAAGTGACGCCTGACTTCCTTTCCATCTCAAAACGCAGTTTATCTACGGAAACAAAGGCAATCTCCATTCCTGAAAAGAAAGCGGAGAAAGCCATGGTTATCAATAAAAAAATAACGGTATCCATTTTATCAATTTATGGTATCAGTCTGCAAGCTGTCTGCTGCGGCAGCTTCCTCGTCAACATAGAAGATGCCCTCCGGCTTGCGAATCGTGTAAACGGTCATCTGCTGGTTGGATTCAAAGCCATGTCCCGTAATGATACGGTCAGGCTGTTCGATACGGATAAACTCATCCGAATAAATTCTTTGTGTCCGCTGGTCCCAATACAGCAGCTCTGTATCAAACTGCTCACCTTTCAAATTCTGTATATGCACATTCCCCATCAGTTTCCATAACTCTTCCTTATTAAAGAAGTAGGCTGTATCAGCCTTGATACTCGCCTCCACTTGGAAGATAGAGTCGAACTTCTCCAAATAGACCCCCTTTTCAAAAGCCCAGTAAGGAGGATTCTTCCGGTCAAAGACCAGCCACTCTTCCGTATTGATGCGGTAACGCGTTACACCGGAATCAGAAACCAGTGTAGTCACCCCGCGGGTATCCATCACTGCCATAGAGTCACGCTCGGTAATGGCATCTCCCAGCTCCTTCTTCTTCCCGGAACACGAAGAAAATAAAAGAAGCATAACCATTGCCCCAAGGACAATGGTTATGCTCGCATTTTTATGATAAACAATGTTGATGGGTTGTAGCAACATGATTTTATCTGATAGTTGTAGATTCACCTATCCATCCACCGATAGTGATACGGTCACCAGCTTTGTAACCCAACATAAAGAGGTCTTTAGCCTGGGGAGTGTGGCGGGAATAAGTACTAATCAATTCGTTAGCACGTTCTGTAACTGAAGGATCTACAGCTTTAGCTCTCTGCAGCTTGTCAATTACTACAAAGTAAGTACACTTATTCAGAGCAGGCTCATCGGTCCAGTTAGGATTGGAGCCGTAAAGCTGTGCCAGTAAAATATAAGGCTCTCCATAGTTCTCCTTAAAGCTCATAGCCTTTTGGCAGTAGCTTCTTGCCTGAGAGAGTTTCTTGGCCTGCATCAAGGCTGCGGCAGTAGCGTATGCCATTTCAGCCTTCTTGTCATTATCTGTTTCTTTAGCCAATGCTTCATCAAAATACTTCACGGCATTGTCATAGTCACCTTTCTTATAGTACATGTATGCTACACCTACAGCTGCATCGGCAGTCGGGTCAATCTGATACATGTACTCAGATGCCTTGAAGTAAACTTCGCTTTCGTTGCACTTCATCAATTTCAGGATGTTCAATGCCTTCTTCAAGAAAGCGGAGTCAGTCTTGCTTGCTTCCACCTTAGGACCATAGATATTCTGCAAAGATTCACAATCAGCTACACCACTCTGAATGAACATGGCCACGAGGTTATCCTTGATAGCTTGCAAGTTAGCCTTCTTAGCTTCCTTGGTTTCAGCAGCAAGTGCGTCATCTGCATACTTGGAAGCATCAATATAATCCTGGAAGAACTGGTCGGTATGATTATCATCAGCCTTTACCTTCTGCATGGAAGTATCCAGGAAATAGTGCAACACCGCACCTTTGGAACCACCCTTTTCAGCATGAACAGATTCTTTCAGCCAATTATAAGCCGTATTAAGGTCCGGAGCAGGAGCGAACTGAAGATAATCCACAGCTTTGGCACCCAAGGCATCAGCCACACTCGGCACGCCCTTCATTCCCTTACCAATGAATTCAGGAATGTACTTCATTCTCAAATCATATACATCCATCAACTCATCAAAATACTTCTTGTAATCAGCAGAATTTCTATCCTTAATCTGACTCAAGAAACCCACTAAAATCTTCTGAGCATCTGTAAATGTGTAATACCGCAGTGTAGGACAATCCTTCAATACAGCCATACAAGGAGCGTATGCATCCTTAAAGTTACCAGCTCTCACTGCTTCATGAGAGATACTACTGTTCGAATTACAATTTTCAGTCTGTGCGAAAGTGCTGGTCACTCCACCCGAAAGGAGCAAGACAGCCACAAGCGTCTTAATTTTCATTGTATTTAAATTTTAGTTGTTATATTTTTTGTCTATTCAATTTCCATTAATCCACTTTACGCTTGAAGAACCAGCGTTCGTTAAAGGTTACTCCGATACAAATACGCAATGTATTTTCGTTCAAGAACGCTGCTTGGGTTCCTTTAGTCCGCACGTATTGTGCAGAAAGACTCAATACGGAACGGGTTCTCGGTATGGGCAATCCAAAACCGGCAGTAACGCCATATTCATCAGCGGCACGTACACCGTCTATCTTATAATAAGGTTTGGAATAATAAGCTCCCAAACGATACTTCACATGAGACAAATAACTTCGTCCCATAGGATTCGGCAGATACTCTGCACCAACGGATATTCTTCCACGGTCGCAAAACGCCTCGTCATTGTTCATATAACTCACTTTACTCCAATTCTGGAACATTACATCCGCGCCTACAGTCAGTCGGTTGTCGTACACGTAGGTCACACCTGCGCCAAATGTTGTCGGAATGCCACAAGTAACGACAGTATCCCTTGTTACCGAAGTAGCTCCCGTATTGCTATTACCAGTCTGCGTAACTTCGTACGCATCGTTACTCAGATCATGCCCCGGAGAAAAGACAACTCCCAACGTTGCAACATGTTTTTTCCCAAACTGGTGAGTGTACTGCGCTCCAAAATCCAACTTATAACTCTTTACAGCCACATTAGACTGTATTGTAATAGGAAATACACTTGAACTGGACGGAAAGGTTTCCGCAGCGGTTCTTGTTATATCTCCCCAAAGATACGAAAAATTCGCACCAACAGAAAGATTTTTAATTATTTTAAAGCCCGCACCTAAATAAAGCTGATGCAGACCTCCTTCTCCCGAATAGCTTACCGTCGTAGATTTGTCTGGGAATTCCGTATCTTCCCGGTACTCTCCCATGCTGTATCCCACATTCGAATAAGGCAACAATCCCAAGCTTATGGCAGCCCATTTACTTGCACGAAACTGCATCGTGATGTAATCAAAACTGGAATTCTTGGCATTTCGTTTCAGAGTACCGTTACTGAGGTTTGTATTCTGTAAAGAGACTGCTCCATCAAAGATAAAAGTCAGCGAATCTACCGCCGTATAGGATGCTGGATTAGCGAAGTTTGTCTGATACTTGTCTCGTAAACCATAGGCAATACCACCCATCGCCCTGCTGTTACTTGAGCCTTGTTCAGATAACTGTCCATATCCATATCGTGTATAGGGAGAATTTGTATTATTTTGAGCGACTGCCACTCCTGATAATATCGTGAGCAAGAGCACTAACAGTGTTTGTCTATAGCCTGTCATTATTATAGTTTAAAATTCTATTTAATCCTTTCAACACTAAAAATCTGTCTGCAAAGATGATACTTTTTAAGTTTGTATCAAAAGAAAAATCATCCCCGCCCGTTAAAAAAACCAAAAGTTCAGGATATTTATGCTTCATAACCGTAATGTAACCTGAAATTTCATATTCAATACCCTTCAGTACTCCGGCACGGATAGCCGTATCGGTATCCTTCCCCATGGGCACCATCCGCCCCTCAAGAGCCACCATTGGAAGCCGTCCGGTAAACTGATGAAGCGCCTTGAAACGCATCTGCAGGCCGGGAGAGATATTCCCGCCATGATAGCGGGCAGCAGCATCAACAAACTCATAAGTGATACAGGTACCGGCATCAATCACCAGTATATCCCTGCCAGGAAATTGCTCATTGGCTCCTACCACCGCCGCCATACGATCATACCCCAGCGTCCGGGGAGTTTCATAGAGGTTTTCTACCGGAAGAGAAGTCTTTTCATTGAGCCACAGAATGGGGACAGCCATATCTTCCAGTTGCGACAACACCTCTCTACTCAAATCAATGACAGTAGCCACTATCGCTTTTTCAATCGTATATGTACGGCATACTTCAGGCAACCGTTCCAACGTCAGATTGGAGTCATACACCACCTCCACGATACGTCCACCATCAAACACCGCCATCTTGGCGATTGTATTTCCTATATCAATAATGAGATTCACCGTATTGCATAAATTTAGCGGCGCAAAGATATAACATTAATATTGAAATTCAGCAGAAACCATCTCTTTATTAGAAGAACAACTGCACAAGAATTCTTATTCACATCCACACCAAACAACCACAATGCCACTTTTACATTCTGTTGAGATTTATTAAAGCCGCAACATCATACCACAACCACCTGATTATCAATACAACTAAATGCGCTACATTCAGTATACGACTGAGCCCTATTCAGTATACGATTGAATGGCATTCAGTATACGACTGAATCAGGTTCAATATACCACTATTTCTTGCACCCGTATCGTTTGTAAATAGAAAATACCTACCACTCGTACTCGACAGTTGATTCAAAACAACCAATAATGCGAATTAAGAATTGTATCAAGTTCATAATTAAAAAAGATTCTTCGGACACAGATGACCGGAATAACGCGAATAACCGCTTTAGTTCCTAATCACAAATTGGGATAATATTAGTTTTTTCCGTAAGTTTGCAGCATGAAACGAAGCCTACTTATACATATATATATAGTAATCTTTTTCTTCTGTTTGCCTTCAGCAAATGCCCAGGTGACACAACAGCAAAAGACTGCTGCAACAGACTCCGTACGCGTCAGCCTACTGACTTGCGCTGCAGGAGGAGAGATTTATTCCCTATTCGGACACACTGCCATACGGTACGAGAACTATACACGTGGCATTGACGCCGTCTTCAATTACGGCATGTTCAACTTCAACGCCCCTAACTTCATCTTCCGTTTTGCCTTGGGAGAAACGGATTATCAACTTGGAGTAACCGATTATGAGCATTTCGCCGCCGAATACAACTATCTGGGACGCGATGTCTGGCAACAAACGTTAAACCTAACAGAAGAGGAAAAAGAACGCCTGATAGCACTATTAACAGAAAACTACCGCCCTGAAAACCGAGTATACCGCTACAATTTTTTCTACGACAATTGTGCCACCCGCCCGCGGGACCAGATAGAGCGTGCCATCAACGGCACTCTGCAATACGCTGACAATATGACTGCTAACAGTACGGGAATCTCTTTCAGGGATTTGCTGCATAAATACAGTGAAGGCCATTTGTGGTCACGTTTCGGCATGGACCTATGCATGGGCAGCAAAGCAGACGAACCCATCAACCGGCGGCTGGCAATGTTCGTCCCCTTCTACATGCAGGAGTATTTCAATAAAGCGCAGATTGTGGACAAAGAAGGACAAGCACGGCCACTGGTTGCCAAAGAAGAAAAAATCGTAGTAACGGGTAAAACACCAGCCGACTTCGTCAGCAGAGGCATCACACCGATGCAGTCGGCTTCGCTATTACTGATACTTGTAGCAGGCATCAGCATTTACGGCATACGAAGAGGGAAAACTCTTTGGGACATAGACCTCATACTCTTCTTGGTTGCCGGAATGGCTGGATGTATACTGGCATTTTTAGCACTATTCTCACAGCATCCGGCAGTAAGTCCCAATTATATACTATTTGTATTCCATCCATTTCACCTTTTCTGCCTTCCATTCATGCTATCCAGGGTACGAAAAAGGGAAATAAGCCGCTATATGCTGGTTAACTTTGCAGTTTTAACACTTTTTATAGGGCTTTGGGCAATAATTCCGCAGAGAATTCCGCCAGCAATATTACCTTTGGCACTGTGTTTGCTGATACGTTCTGCAAGCAACCTCATTCTGACATACAAACGAAAGTAATGAAAAAAGGACTGATAACTTCCATACTCGCACTTACATTCAGTGGTTTGCAAGCCCAACCGCTGCCTGCCTCCCCAAAGCTGGTGGTAACATTGACCATTGACCAGTTGCGTACAGACTATATGGAAGCATTTTCGTCCTTATACGGAGAAAAGGGGTTTAAGCGCTTACTGCGTGAAGGTAAAGTCTTCCGTCAAGCAGAATTTCCTTTTTGCGGAACGGACCGAGCCTCGGCCATTGCCGCCATCTATACCGGGACAACACCGTCCATGAACGGCATCATTGCAGAGCAGTGGCTGGATGCAGGTACACTACGCCCCATAAACTGTGTAGAAGACCCCAACTTCATGGGCAACTATACCGACGAAAGCACTTCCCCCTCCCAATTACTGACCTCTACTATTGCCGACGAGCTGAAAATAGCTACCCGCAACAAAGGTCTGGTCTATGCCATCGCGCCTTTCCGCGATGCCGCCATATTGGGTGCCGGGCACGCGGGGAACGGTGCTTTCTGGCTTAATAACAATACCGGAAAATGGTGCAGTACGACTTATTATAATGAATTTCCGTGGTGGCTGAGCCAATACAACGACCGGAAATCTCCTGACTACCGTATCAAGGATATGGTATGGACACCTGCACTTCCTTTTACCAACTATACATTTCTGCCCGAATGGCGCAACGAGCCATTCAAATACAAGCTGGATGGTGAACGGACAAACAAGTTCCGCCGCTTGATAACCAGCCCTTTCATCAATGAGGAAGTCAACCTGCTGACCGAAGAGCTGCTGAATAAGAGCACTATCGGACAAGATGACGTGCCCGACCTATTATCGCTGACTTACTACGCAGGAAATTATAACCACCGAAGTACGCAGGAATGTGCCATGGAAATGCAAGACACCTACGTGCGACTGGACCGTAGTATAGCTTCCTTATTAGAGCTCATAGAACGTAAAGTTGGGCTCCACAACGTACTTTTCTGCATCACCTCCACCGGCTATGCCGACCCGGAAGCAGCCGACCCGGGCGTATACCGGATACCGGGTGGTGAATTCTACCTGAACCGCTGTGCCGCCCTGCTAAACATGTACCTCATGGCATCCTATGGCGAGGGACAATATGTGGAAGCTTATTATGACCAACAAATCTATCTCAACCATAAACTTATTGAGAACAAGCAGTTGAGCCTGACTGAAATTCAAGAAAAATCTGCCGAATTTCTGGTTCAGTTTAGTGGCGTGAGCGAAGTATATTCAGCTCATCGCCTGCTTTTGGGCCCCTGGTCACCGCAAATAGAACGTATACGCAATAGTTTTCATCGCAAGCGCTCTGGCGATTTGCTCATTGAAATACTCCCGGGCTGGACTATCATGCAGGAAAATAGTACTGATAACCGTGTAGTACGTACGGCCGATATTCCTGCTCCCCTCATTTTATTGGGAGGAGGAATGAAGGCTGAAACCATCCGTACCCCCATCAGTATTGACCGCATTGCCCCTACCTTGGCAAGTGTAATGCGCATCCGCGCCCCTAATGCAAGTACAGCATCTCCCCTTGACTTTTGATTCTAAAATAATCTGTGCAAATCTGGATAATCTGTATAGAAATCAGTAACTTTGCACGCTCAACTAACTCAGCAATAATAATAAAAACAAATATATAATGGGATTTAATGAATTTTTAAGCTCGATTTTCGGCAACAAATCCACACGCGACATGAAAGAAATACAACCGTGGGTGGAGAAAATCAAAGCCGCTTACCCGGAAGTAGCCAAACTCGACAACGACGCCCTACGCGCCAAGACAGAAGAACTGAAAGCCTACATCCACGATTCGGCAGCCGAACAACGCGCCAAAGTGGAAGAACTGAAAGCCAGCGTTGAAGATACCGAACTGGAAAAACGCGAAGACCTCTTCAACCAAATCGACAAAATCGAGAAAGAGATATTGGAGATTTATGAAAAAGCGCTGGACGAAGTATTACCCACCGCTTTCTCTATTGTAAAGGAAACAGCCAAACGATTCTCTGAAAATGAAGAAATAGTGGTTACAGCTACCGATTTTGACCGCCAACTGGCTGCCACTAAAGACTTTGTACGCATCGAAGGCGATAAAGCCATCTACCAGAACCATTGGATAGCAGGTGGTAACGATACTGTATGGAACATGGTACATTATGATGTACAGCTATTCGGTGGTGTGGTTCTACATAAAGGTAAGATTGCCGAAATGGCAACCGGTGAAGGTAAGACATTGGTAGCTACCCTACCGGTATTCCTCAATGCCCTGACTGGTAACGGCGTGCACGTGGTAACAGTGAACGACTATCTGGCAAAACGTGACTCCGAATGGATGGGTCCTCTTTACATGTTCCACGGTTTGAGTGTAGATTGCATCGACAAGCACCAGCCCAACTCTGATGCCCGTCGCAAAGCTTATCTGGCAGATATCACGTTCGGTACAAACAATGAATTCGGTTTCGACTACCTGCGTGACAACATGGCTATCAGCCCCAAAGACCTGGTACAACGCCAACATAATTATGCCATTGTCGATGAGGTGGACTCAGTATTGATTGATGATGCCCGTACTCCGCTGATTATCTCCGGACCGGTTCCCAAAGGCGATGACCAACTCTTCGAACAGCTCCGCCCGCAAGTGGAACGTCTGGTAGAAGCTCAGAAAAAACTGGCTACCCAATACCTGGCCGATGCCAAGCGCCTGATTGCATCAAACGATAAGAAAGACCAAGAAGAAGGCTTCCTCGCTTTGTACCGCAGTCACAAGTGCCTGCCCAAGAACAAGGCACTCATCAAGTTCCTCAGCGAACAAGGCATCAAGGCCGGTATGCTGAAGACCGAAGAAATCTACATGGAGCAGAACAACAAGCGCATGCACGAGGTGACTGACCCGCTGTACTTCGTTATCGAAGAGAAAATGAACAGCGTGGATTTGACGGACAAGGGCGTAGACTTGATTAGTAGCAATGTAGAGGACCCCACTTTCTTCGTACTCCCCGATATCACAGCGCAACTCTCTGCCTTGGAAAACGAAACAGAGCTGACAGACGAACAGCGCCTTGAAAAGAAGGATGCCCTGATGACCAACTATGCCATCAAAAGCGAACGTGTGCATACCATCAACCAACTGTTGAAGGCATACACCATGTTCGAGAAAGATGACGAATATGTGGTAATTGACGGCCAAGTGAAGATTGTGGATGAGCAGACGGGACGTATCATGGAAGGACGTCGTTATTCTGACGGTTTGCACCAAGCCATCGAAGCCAAAGAAGGCGTGAAAGTAGAAGCTGCCACCCAGACTTTTGCCACCATTACATTACAGAACTATTTCCGTATGTACCACAAACTATCCGGTATGACCGGTACGGCAGAAACAGAAGCCGGCGAGTTGTGGGACATCTACAAACTGGATGTAGTGGTTATTCCGACTAACCGCCCCATTGCCCGTAATGACATGAATGACCGCGTTTACAAGACAAAACGTGAAAAATATAAAGCAGTCATCGAAGAGATAGAAAAAATGGTGGCAGCAGGACGCCCCGTACTGGTGGGTACCACTTCTGTTGAAATCTCTGAAATGTTGAGCAAAATGCTTACCATGCGTAAGATTGAACATAGTGTATTGAATGCCAAACTGCATCAGAAGGAAGCGGATATTGTGGCTACTGCCGGTTTGAAATGTGCTGTAACCATCGCTACCAATATGGCCGGCCGTGGTACCGACATCAAGCTGAGTCCGGAAGTGAAAGCTGCAGGCGGTCTTGCCATCATCGGTACAGAACGCCACGAATCACGCCGTGTGGACCGTCAGTTACGTGGTCGTGCAGGACGTCAAGGCGACCCGGGTTCTTCTGTATTCTTCGTATCTTTGGAAGATGACCTGATGCGTTTGTTCTCCAGTGACCGCATTGCCAGTGTAATGGACAAACTGGGTTTCAAAGAAGGTGAAATGATTGAACACGGCATGATTTCCAAATCCATTGAACGTGCGCAAAAGAAAGTTGAGGAAAACAACTTCGGCATCCGTAAGCGTCTGTTGGAATATGACGACGTGATGAACAAGCAACGTACAGTAGTCTACACCAAACGCCGCCACGCTTTGATGGGCGAACGTATCGGCATGGATATCGTGAACATGATTTGGGACCGTTGTGCCAATGCCATTGAAGCGCCCGACTACGAAAACTGCAAGATGGATGTGCTCCAGACACTTGCCATGGAAGTACCTTTCACCGAAGAGGAATTCCGTAATGAGAAGAAAGAAAAACTGGCAGACAGAACTTTTGACGCTGCCATGGAACTCTTCAAACGCAAGACAGAACGTATGGCACAGATAGCCTATCCGGTCATCAAACAAGTATACGAAACGCAGGGACACATGTACGAAAACATACTTATCCCCATCACAGACGGAAAACGTATGTACAACATCTCCTGCAACCTGAAGAGAGCTTATGAGACAGAATGTAAGGAGGTGGTGAAGTCATTCGAGAAATCCATCTTGCTGCACGTCATCGACGAAGCATGGAAAGAAAACCTGCGCGAGCTGGACGAGCTGAAACACTCCGTGCAGAATGCAAGTTACGAGCAGAAAGACCCGCTGCTGATTTACAAGCTGGAATCTGTGAACTTGTTTGATGCCATGGTGAATAAGATTAATAATCAGACTATCTCTATCTTAATGCGTGGACAAATCCCGGTACAAGAGGCTCCGGCTGAAGCCCCTGAGGCTCCCCAGGCTCCCCGCCAAGTAGAGGTGCGCCAGGCTGCTCCGGAACAACGCCAGGATATGAGCAAGTATCGCGAACAGAAGGTTGATTTGAATGACCCGAACCAGCAGGCCGCTGCGGCACAAGATACACGTGAACAACCAAGACGCGAACCTATCCGTGCCGAGAAGACCGTAGGACGCAATGATCCTTGTCCTTGCGGAAGCGGTAAGAAATACAAAAACTGCCACGGACGGAATGCATAAAGCAAAGCTATAAAATGATAAGGCGATAGGGTGATAAGATGATACCGTCAGGTATCTTTTATCACCCTATCACTTTTTCTCCTACCACATTATCACATTTTTTATTCGTTCCAGCTTTTGAATATTCAGCTAAAAGAGTACTTTTGCTCCAAAGAACAAAACCAAAGACTATGACCAAATATCACTATTGTCTGTTATTGATGGGGTCTCTGCTGTTAGGCAGCTGCCAGAGTGTAGAACAACTGTCCATTGATTATATGCTTCCGGCAGAAGTCAGTTTCCCGGCAACACTGAAACGTGTGGCTGTTGTCAACAACATGCCAAACGTACCGGACAACAAACTCATCATCACTGAGGAAGAACAGAAAAAAAGCGAGAATGAGGTGGCACGCCTCACCAACTACTACAATGGAGACGCCGCAATAACAACCGAATCCCTTGCAGAGGCCCTTGCCAACGAAAACTACTTTGAAGAGGTTGTGATATGCGACTCTGCCCTCCGGAGTAAAGACATCAATCCCCGCGAAAGCACATTATCGAGAGATGAAGTACTGGAACTTACACAGAATTTGGACGTAGATTTCCTGATAGCCCTGGAAAACATACAAATGCGTTCCAATCGCAAGATAAGTTATATGCCCGACTGGGGTGTGTTCCTCGGCACAGTGGATGTAAAGGTATATCCTACCGTCAGAATATATTTACCTAACCGCAAAGGTCCTATGGTGACCGTCAACAGCAATGACAGTATTTTCTGGGAAGAGGCAGGAAATGGTGAAGCGTCAGTACGTTCCCGCCTCATCAGCGAAGAAGACATGGTGAAGCAAGCATCTGAATTTGCAGGAACGGTTCCGGTAAGACATCTACTCCCCTATTGGAAAACCAGTAACCGCTATCTCTTCAGTGGTGGTTCTGTAAATATGCGTGACGCAGCCGTATATGCCAAAGAAGAAAATTGGAGTAAAGCAGTAGAGCTCTGGAAGCAGACCTACGAAACAAAAAAAGGAAAACAGAAAATGTATGCAGCCTATAACACCGCTTTGGGCTACGAAATGCAAGACAGCATAGATACTGCCTTGGAATGGGCATTAAAAGCGCAAACCCTTGCCCGTGAGAAAAGCAAGACAGACAAAAAAGAGACAGGCGAAATACATGATGGAACCATCTCCTATTATATCTTTATCAGCATGTATGTAGACGAATTGGAGAAACGAAAAGAGGGAATGGCACGCCTGAACATGCAAATGAACAGATTTGATGATGATTTTTAGTCAAATGATGCAGAGATAACCGTTTTTTTTATACCTTTGAACAACCATTAAGAAAAGAAAGTTATTATGAAGCTCAGTCAATCGTCATTAGCACTCTTGGAGGACACTCTTAAAAAAGCAATCGGCAAATACACCTGCGGTTGCGAACAGACTATCGTTACAGACATTCATCTGCAACCGAATCAGAATTCGGGCGAACTGTCTATCTTTGATGATGAAGATGAAGAGCTTGCCAATACTTCCATTGAAGAATGGATGACATACGAGGGGGATGATTTCTACGAAAATGTAGAGCGTATCTTGTCCTCACTGCTCTGCAACATGAAAAATGAAGGAAAGTTCGACAAGCTGACTATTCTGAAACCATTCTCTTTTGTACTGGTGGATGATGATAGAGAAACAATAGCAGAACTGTTGCTGATGGATGATGATACTCTATTGGTCAATGAAGAGCTACTGAAAGGATTGGATGAGGAACTGGATTCTTTTCTGAAAGAGCTGCTGGAAAAATAATATTCCAAACAATCAGCCTATAAGGAAAAGAGACCTTCTTATAATAAATTAGCCCCTGCGATATAAAACGACCGCAGGGGCTAATTCTTTTTTACCTATACAATACCTAACGTATCTTAATTCCATAGAAAGAACTTGAGGTGGTAACAAAAAGCATATCCTTCTGCCTTCCACCAATTGCCAAGGAAATCGGGCGTTCTTCTATCTGAATACGTCTCTGCTCTTTACCAGATTTGTCATAGACAAATATTTCACCATCAGCAACATAAACATTCCCGTCAGCATCAGTCACATTACTGTATTGGCCATAAGGACATATTATTCCTTGTTCTGTCAAACGGCCATCCACACCAACAGAAAGTTGTACTGTCGTTTTATTCATCTCATTTACAATATAAACCGGTTCTGACTGACCGGGCACTGTAACAGTCAAAGCACAAGAACGCCCCAAATCATAGGTATCCGGAATAATTGTCACGCCATCCGGAGCGACAAAACTATACTCAGGCATACTGGCAACCACCTTGTCAAAGTCACCTCTCCAACGACTGGAAGGGTGAATGACTTTCTGTATATTCTTCATACTGGCTGTAACGACACGTGGCATAGGCTTCATCGTAGCATCCACGTTATCCGGATTAAAAGAATACCCCCAAGCACTCCAGCCACTGTTACCCCAACCACTGTACATCGGATTATCATCCGGCAAGCGCACTACCGTTTCCTGCTTGCCGTTCACCAGATAACCCGGCTGAGGGTCATAGCGGAAAATAACCAGTAGATTGTCTTGCGTATCAGTAGCCAATGTAAAAGGCTTCCAGGGATAATCGGCTATCAAAGTAATCTGCTCCGTGTCTGCCGACCATTTATAGATTTTCTTCAGACGGTTTTCACAGAAGTAGATATTTCCTTTACTGTCGGTAGTAGCTCCGGAGGCCAGTTCAAAACCGGTAGCCAGCTTCACTGGCTTGTCCATGACCGTGCAGGAAGGGCGAAGGCTCTTCTCGCTACCCGAAACAGTGAGACGGGCAAAGTCCCACGAATAAACGGGCAACTTCTTATTCATATCATATATAGGAAACTCTATGACTGGTAATATCTGCGTATAATTGTGCATATTACGGAAAGTGATATTCTTGCAATCCCATATGCGGAAACCTATCCTCTTCGGCATAAAGGCACGGATAACGCGATACATCCACACATTTACCATTTCGATATTTTGACAATTGGACATTTCTGCCATATAACAATCAGGCCCTTCACGACCTTCTTCCTCAAACTGGAAAGCATAAATTTTCCAGTTGGCCACATTATGGAAACGGGCTTCAGTACGGACATGATGCTCCAAAGACATGGCATAAATACGTCCCGGAGTCTTCGTTTCGCTAATATAAAGCCCACTGGCAGCATACGTACTGGCTGTCCAAACATCCTTAATTGTCCCGCCGCCATTGTTTGTAATCCACAAACTCCAATACTGGTTGTCCCAAGCCATATCCTTACCGGTTTCCATGACCGGAGAAGACGGGGAACTAATCCGACGCTCGTCCCTGCGGTAAGACGACTGTCCGGAAGCATTCGGAGCAGGTTTGCGCAAGGTACCGTGCCCGCCTACAAACTTCACATCATTCAAGTACGAGCGCTCACCCGCCATCCATTTACAGCCGACAGCACGGTAATTATACGCACCGGTATTAATACCTATGCCATTCAGCATGTCGTCGCCACCTTCGGAAGATTCAACCAAAGGCACAGGCACGCCGAAACCACTGAATGCAGGCTCGCTTTCCTTCAACAGAAATTGAGTCCCAAAAGGATGCAGCCCAATCAGCTTAGTACCGGGAGACAGCTTCAACGTTCTCGTCAGGCGATACCAACCCTGGGGCACATAGATGTTTTTATGCAAAGAGACAGCTTTCTCAAAAACTTCCGTATCATCAGTCTCGCCATCACCTTTTGCCCCTAAGTCTCGGATATTGACCCATGTCTCCATTGCCGGAAGAACCGGAAGGTCCTTGCCAAGTGTAACCGGCAGTTTTGCCACCGGCTCTATTTCACATATTTCCCTGAAAGAAGAAGCATCATTCAAATCCTGATACACCAGACCGTAAGTAAACTCCTTGACTCTGTACATTTTTGCTTTTCCGGCAACTTTCTTTCCACTTTGAGCATAGCCCACCAGTACGGGAACATTCCTGCAATCCACATTCACCAGATTCAATTGCGAAAAAGTATTTCCCTCTACGCTTACCCTGACACCGGCTTCCGAAATATTCTCCCACAACGAATTCTCCACATGAAGGCGGTCTGCCAGATTCTCTGCCATTTCAAAGGCAACGGGCGTATTCTTCACATGCATATTGACGATGGCAAACCCCACCTCTTTTGAATAGACAGCCGCCTTTCTCTGCCCCTCAAAGTAAGTATCGACCATCATCATAGGCCATCCCGGAGAAGTCCTGGAGGAAATTATCCCATATTCACCGCCATAGAACCTGACGTCTTCCAGTTCATTGCCAACATCATACATGCCGGCTTTCCCCGAACCAATCCGAATGTCGCAATGATTGATAAATCCATGCTGGGCAAAATGCGCACGAATGGCGACGGCTTGAGGATTACCTTTGTCTATACGGAAATCTACATTGGACACCGCACTATAGAAAGTACCTGCACCGGCATCCGAAGGCTTCCTGCCCTCTTGTGCCAGCCCTCCCGTAAACCATATCATATAATTTTGAGTAGTCTGGAAACCGGGTGTATCGGCTCCCAAATAAATCACCGGCCGTTTCTTCCCATAACCAATCAGCCGAATGGATGAGGGAATTTGAATCGTCTTGCTAATGCGATAATTTCCTTCCGGCAGAAACAGTATCCCAAAGTTCTTTTCGCGCTTCACCTGATTGATTGCCTCTTGAAGTGCATCGGTCACGTCGGACTTTCCATCAGCCTTGAAGCCGTAATTCTCCGGGGTAAAGTAGAATGCTTCCGGATCGTCCGGTCTTTGCGTATAGGTGGAACCACCCTCTGCCGCCCACCCGGACGGCATATTACCGATAATCCAACAGACTATCAGCAGGTATCTCATTATTTGATAATTTCTCATTACACAGTTTGTTTTAATATGGATTTTCCTTATTTAATACGTACACCAAAGAACTTGGAACGGCCTGTGACAAACAATGTATTGCCATCCTTACCGCCAAACTGTAATGTGGACGGACGTTCGGGAACACGAATCATCCCTTTCTTCTTGCCATCCTTATCAAAAATATAAATTTCCCCATCCGCTATATAGAGGTTTCCTTCCTTATCTACCGCTGAACCAAATTCGCCCTGCTCCACAAAATAGCTCAAGTTGGAGAGCGTGCCGTCATTGGCCACATCCATCTTCACCATTCTGCGGTCATATTCATCAGAGGTATAGAAAGGCTTTCCCGGATAGGCTTCCAGCAGGGAAGAACTACGTGACAAGTCGAAATAATGAGGAATGATGGTTTTTCCATCCGGTGCCAGGAAGCACATTTCAGGAACATAGACCGACACCGCATTGAAATCGTGGAAGTCTCTCCAACGGTTAGAAGGATAAAGAGCCTTATACACGTTCTTCACTTGACCCATCGGAACACGCGGCAACAGTTTGATGGTCTCTTCCGGATTTTCCGGGTCAATGGAGTAGACTCTCATTGTATATGCGGAATTACCATATCCGCTGAAAGAAGTACCTTTTGTATCAGGCATTACCGGCATTTCCTCCGGCTTACCATTAATCAGATATCCCGGCTGCGCATCATATCTGAACAATACCAATAGATTATCTTCTGAATCAAAAGCCAGGTTGGAGGGTTTCCACGGGAAATCTGCCAGCAGCGACAAGCTGTTTGTCTCTACCGACCACTTAAAGATACGACGCATCCGATGGTCGCAGAAGTAAATGTTACCTTTACTGTCGCGCGCAATGCCTTCGGCAAATTCCAAATCGGAAGCCAATTGGTTCACCTTACCTATTTCATTGCCTAACGATTGCTGATGAGGTTCTTTTCCGGTTACAATCAAGCGAGAAAGTTCCCACGGGCGGATGTCAATGTCTTTGTTGACATCGAACACTGCAATGTTATTCGTATATTTAATCTGAGAATAGTTATGCAGGTTCAGAAATGCGATGTTCTCGCAATTGCGGATACGTACAGAACTGTGATACGGTTCATTGACACGGATAACGCGGAACATATACAAGTTTGCAAAGGTCACATCTTTGCAGTCGTCCATCTCTATCGGTTGGCAATCGGTACTTTCGCGGCTCTCTTCCTCGGTTTGCATGCAATACACCTTCCAGTTGGACACCTTGCTGAAACGTACTTCATTTCTTACATGATGCTCGATGGACATGGCATAGATACGCCCCGGAGTAGAAGTATTGTTGGCATAGAAACCATTGGTGGCATATGTGCTTGCTGTCCAGATATCTTTAAAGGTGCCACCACCGTTGTTGGTCACCCACAGACTCCAATACTGGTTGTCCCAAGCAAGATCCATGCCCGAAGCCGCTACCGGATTATCGGGAGAACTGATACGAGCCGGTCTGTTCCACCGGCCACGTGGTTCCTCAACACCCGGTTTAGGTTTCCATAAACCGCCATGCCCGCCTACAAACTTCACGTCATTCATATAAGAATCTGCATTTGCCATCCACTTCACACCTACAGCACGATAGTTATAACCGCCGGTATTGATACCAATGCCCATCAGCATATTTGCACCGCCTTCCGAAGATTCCACCATCGCTTTCGGACCGCCAAAACCACTGAATGCAGCAGTACTTTCGTCCAGCCGGAACTGAGTGCCAAAAGGATGCAGGCCTATCAACTTGGTATCGGGCTTCATCTTCAAAGTTTCGGTAATGCGATACCAGCCCTGGGGCACATAGATATTATCGTACTTGTCAATAGCCTCCTGGATGGCCTTCGTATCATCCGTTTCCCCATCTCCCTTTGCACCGAATTCGCGCAGATTTACCCATGTTGCCATTGCAGGCAGTGCAGGGATGTCCATCAGTTGGGCAACCGGCATCTTCTGTATCGGTTCAATATCAACCAACGTTTCATATTCCGGCATATCCACCATGTCATCCATCTGCAAGCCGTGGTCGTATGACTTTACCTTATAGATTTTATGAGAAACATGGGTGGCCGTATTGCTACGGGTATATTTCGCCAAGGTCGGTACATTCTTACAATATACATTGCGAAAGGTTATCTGATTGTTGCTGTTGTTCTCGTTGGTAATCACCACTGCCGGACCACTTACATTTTCAAAATAGCTGTTTTCCAAAAATAACTTGTCGCAATAATTAGGGTCAATATCAAATACAGCCGGAACATTCTTGGCATACAGATTCACCATTGCCAAACCGGACTCCTGACAACGAAGAGCAGCTACACGTTGTCCCTCAAAATAAGAGTCGACCATCATTACCGGCCATCCGGGAGAAGCTTTTGTCGTATAAATGCCATAATCTCCCCCGTAAAAAGCAACGTTTTCCAACTCATTGCCCACATCGAACAGACCAGCCTTGCCTTTACCTATGTATACGGCCACATAACTGATAAAACTGTGTTGGGCAAAGTGTGTGCGTAGCGCCACTGCATGCGGATTACCATCTTCTATGCGCAAGTTGATATTCGACATGGCACTGTAGAACGTACTGGCACCGGCATCACGGGGTTTCTCACCTTCCTTGACAACGGCTCCCGTAAACCAGAACATGTATTTAGCTTTTCCTTTATCATCAGCTACTTCCTCCTGAAAACCCGGAGAATTCTTAGCCAGAATAAATTCCGGGCGATTCTTTCCATAGCCAATCAAACGAATAGCCGTAGGAATATAAATGGTCTTGCTGATTTTATATTTACCTTCAGGGATAAAAAGGATTCCGAAATTCTTTTCTTTCTTCACTTGATTAATCGCTGCCTGCAAAGCATCCGATACATCCATCTTTCCATCCGCCTTTATAGGATAGTTCTCGGGAGTGAAATAAAAAGCTTCGGAGTCATTGGGTTTTAGAGGATAAATCGAATTCAATTGTACAGCATACAACTGAGTACATATCATCCCCAGCAAAATTAAAATAATCGTGTTCAATTTCTTCATGGTCTTATTTTTAATGTATGGATAAAAAAAGACGTTCTGCCGTCAAGCAGAACGTCTCCCTCTGCTATAAATTACAATTTTATAACTACTACCGGCGCATAATTATGCCGTACAGTGCCCACACCCGAAACATCAGCCAGAGCGCCAATACGGAAATAATAATTCTTGCTGTATTTCAAGACATCAGCATTTTGTCCCAGATCGATGGACAATGTATAAATATCAGCGCTATTTATAGCAGTACTCGGACTAAACACTTGCTTATCAGTCCCTCCATTCAACGTCAATTTCACATTGTTACCTACCCACATATCTGAAAAAGCAAACAACTGAATCTCTTTCAATTTCACTTCTTGTTTACCAGCTTCCAACGAGAATGTAGCAGTAATTACATTGCCATTCTTTTCTACTTTTGGACTTTTGACGCGAATATAAGGAATAACCTTGAAATCATACACATTATCCCCTGACTTAACAACAAAATCCTTCACTTCAAATGGATAAAAATTCCCATTTTCAAAACGAACATCATAAGTGGCAGCAAAAACCATATTGTTACGATATTCTCCGGTATTTGTGATATACCAGGTTTGATCCGTAGCATTAGTAAATCCATGCTCCCTCACTTTAATTGCATTACCGTTTTCCATATCAGAACCTACAAGTTCACCTGTCTGTTCGTCAAGGATAGAACCATGTATGGAAGCATCCGGTCCCTCATAATTATCAATTTCACAAGATGTCAATGCAAATAAGAAGCATGACACAAATAACAATATCTTTTTCATAACTTTCTACTTAATATTATTCAAATTAATGACCTGGATTCTGAACTAAACCATTCGTGGCAATATTAGGTATGCCCCTATAGTAGTTGATGTTCTGGAAAGTACGCCCTCCTCTTGTTTCGTCACCAAAGTAGTTCACCCTTGCAAAGACATATTTAGGCTCTGCACCACGCAAGTCAAGCATCGGCACCAAAGCTTTACGAATTCTATTATTGCTGAACTCAGTATGGAATTCCCTACGACGATTCATATCCCAAAAACGCTTTCCTTCAAACGCCATCTCCACACGACGTTCCTTCAAAACACTCTCTAATGTCAAAGATATCCGGTCGGTATGTCCGGCTCTACGTCGCAAAGCATTCAAATAGTTCTCAGCCAATTCCTTATCGCCAAATCCACTACCATTTTCCACAACAGCCTCAGCATAATTCAGGTAGACTTCTGCCAAACGCATATCAATATAAGAGGTAGTGGACGAAAGACGGTCGGGAGACATGCTCTCGCCCTCGGGCATATACTTACGAACTCCAAAACCTGTAGCAGTCCAATTAGCATCCTCACCACTGTTCACATTATTAAATCCAGAGAACATGGTTTCACCTTCGGCTCCTAAAGCATAATATGTTGTTCCATTTTTCTGAGTAGACTCGTTTGAATAAGCCACATAGCTATTATTGTCCTTAATAAATCCGCCCTGGATAATAATCTCAGTGCCGGCATAAGATGAACCCGGCACAACCACACTTGCCAACAGACGTGCATCCTTGTTGGCAAACGGTTCATACAAATCGTTATATTTAACAAAAGGTACTGACATCAAGGTGTTCACTACAGAAGCATTATTCATATTATGGAAATTAGGGATATAAGCATCTTCATTCCCATCCGTACGAGTTACAATCTTTGCACTTTTTCCCGTGCCGTCATCCGTATAATCTTCAAACAAATCAACGATTTCCAACATCGGATTGAAACGTCCATATTTCAGAGCGCCCGGATTGACTTGAGGAAGGATATTAAACTGAGCATAGCTATGTCCCTGATTAGTATTGGTTGTTCCATTAAGATACGCTTTACTGAAAATGACCTCTTCATTCTGGTCATTCAGGAACAAGGCCTGGAAGTTTGATGCAGCCTCCTTAACAGTAGCCGGAGCAGGTTTATAAAGAGATTTACCGGAATTCTCTATAAGGAACTTAGATGCTTCAATACATTCTTTATAGAATGCATCGGCATCGGCAGAAGTCATTCCACCCACCAGTTTCTGAGTGACAGCCTCACCAGCCAAAGGTGCCAGATTCCAATACTTGGCTACAGAAGCTGCATGAAGTGCAACTCTTGACTTCAACGCATAAGCTGCCCACTTGGTTACGCGATACAAATCCGAACCAGAAGTCGCATCGGGCAAAGTAGCAGCAGCAAGGGTGCACTCATTCAATACAAATTTCCAAGTATCCAACTCTGTACTGCGGGGAACTGCCACAGCGCCCGGTCCACCATCGGCATAATCATCGTCCTGCACTTTGTCAATCAGAGGAACGCCTCCATATCTTTTTACAAGCCCATAATACATATAAGCACGTGCAAAATGGGCTTCACCAGTCATACGATCCGCATCTGCAACAGAAATTGTTCCTGCTTCTTTGGCTTTTTCTACATTCTGCATAAAAATATTCACCTGACGAATATCTCCATAGGGCCAATAATTGAATCCTTCGTAACCTATATCCACTCCTCCGTCACTACGGGTAGCTTCGTCGGTAAGAAATGCTAAATTAGTAGTTTCATTCACACCATCATAACCGCGTTGATTAAAACCAGCGTTCGGACGATAATTAAAATCTTCCATAGGAATCATGGTATATATGTTTGCCAATAGTGCCTTTACACCACCTTCTGTCTCCAATAACTGATCGGGAGACACTTTATCTAGCGGTTCAAGTTCCAAGAAGGCATTACAACCGGACAATCCCATCAATGCACATAACGAGAATATCGATAAAATATTTTTTTTCATGGTATTTCAGAATTAAAAGTTTATGTTTAACCCAAAGTTATAAGTTCTCATCAACGGATATGCCAGGTTGGCTCCCCAATCCCTTTCCTCACGTTCGGGGTCAGCATCCTTCAAAGCCTTGTTACAGAACGTAAGCAGATTTGAACCATTGACAAAGATACGGGCACTGTTCAACCCGATTCTTTTCATAAATGATTTTGGCAGATTGTAACCGATCTCCATACTCTTCAAACGGAGATAAGTAGCTTGCGGAAGCCAAACGGAAATACCATAATTCCATCTACTACCATTATCCGAAGTATTAGAGAAATTGTGGCGTAATGCCGGATAATAGCCGGCTACCCATTGTGTGGCAGGATTATACGGATCATCTGTTATATTTGCAGGATGCCAACGATCTACATATTTCGCAATTAAATAAGATTTATTTGTCTTGCCACCATATCCCCAAACATCATCATTGGCATATCCGATGGAATAACCGGAAGCTCCTTGAAACAGCATATTGAGATCAAAATTCTTATAAGAAGCCGCCAAAGTCAACCCATACTGGATAGGAGGATTTGCACCGGTTGCCCAAAACTCCGGAACACGGTCACTGCTGTTAATTCTACCATCACCATTCAGGTCAAGCAATCTGTAACTACCCGGAAGCATCTTAGAGTTACCCAAGTTCCCACCAATCAAAGGAGCCGTTTCATACTGTTCCAAAGAAGTATATTGGCCATCGTATTTATACAACCACATCACATTACTGTTACGGTTTTCCTTTCCATTCAGCCATCTATCCATAGAACTGGTATATTCTGCATGTTCCACATGCAGACTTCTTTCACGGGCATACGTAAAATTAGCACTTACTGAATATGAGAAGTCCTTACCGATTTGTCCTCTGTGTCCCAATTCAATCTCAAAACCCCGGTTCCGGTTAGAATTCAGATTTTCCTTCGGGAAACTTGCACCAAATGTATCAGGAGCAGATTGTGCACGGTCGGCCAAAATGCCTTCATTCTTACGATTGAACCACTCGATAGTACCACTCAACTTACCGTTCCATAAGTCAAAATCCAGACCTACATTGGAAATAGAAGATGTAACCCAAGAAAGCCGGTCAGTCACTACACCAGGAGCTACCATACCCATAATCTGGCTGGCACCATCAAAAACATAACCATTAGAAGCCGAATTATAAGCAGATACATATTGGAAAGGATCACCGGCATCATATCCACTTTGTCCAAAAGAACCCCTGATTTTCAAATTAGTAATAAACGGCAAATTGTCCTTGATGAAACTTTCTTCCGAAAGTCGCCATCCGGCACTTACCGACGGGAAGAACGTCCAACGCTTAGAAGGAGCATAACGATAAGAACCATCATAACGCCCTACTACTTCCAACAAGTATTTACCGGCATAATCATAGTTCGCACGCATCAGATAGGCTGCCAAACGGCCAAAACTACGATACCCTGAATTGGTAGCTGTACCCGGACTTGCCTGATTCAAAATATCATTAGTAAACAACTCTGAATATTGCCGGGAACCGGATAATTCATCGCGTCGTGTACTGTTCAACTCTGCCACAGCTGTCACATTCAAATTGTGCTGATTGAAAGAACGCATATAATTAGCCTGCAACCTGCCATAAATCTTCTGATATATTCTCATCGTATTGGAATAAGCATCAGTACTACCTCCCGTACCGGCAGGCGCATCTGTATAATAATCATACAACGGATAAGAACGATTTAAAGAAGAGTTGTTACGATTGTTACCGTCAAATGACCCCAAAAGACTCAATGCCAACCCTTTTACAAAAGGAACTTGCCAATTCAATTCCACATCGGCAGAATACGTCAGGCCTCTGTTCTTGCGATAACCGTCTATATCCGGATCAACCAACGCAAAAGGATTCTTGTTTTCAGGACCGATTGCAGACAAATGATTGGGATTATTAATCGTATGAGTACCGATACCACGGTCATTAACCATCAAAGTCTTAAAAGTCCACATAAAATCCTCTCTCGGCCTTTGGGTTTCATCCCAACGCCCGGACAGATTCACATTCAGTTTCAGCCCTTTCGTAAGCTCTGCAGTCAGGTTACTTCTCAGATTATATCTATGATAGTATTGGATACCACTCTTCAGCAAACCATTATCGCCATTATAGCCGAAGCTCACATAATATTTCACCTTATCCGTTCCGCCTCTCACAGAAACAGTATGCGATTGCTGGAACGCCAGTTTATTCATAAACATGTCAATCCAGTTATTGTCTGTATAACCCTTAGCCCCGGTTCTATACAGTTCCAGAATATCGTCAGTGTATTCAGGGGCAGCCTGGTCATTACGTGCCCTTTCATTGGCCAACATGCGATAAGTATAAGCATCTACCGTTTCTTCCATACCCGTGGCATTCTTCATACCGAACAATGCCGAGTAAGATACTCTGGTCTTTTCGGCCACACCTTTTTTGGTAGTAACAATGATTACGCCATTAGCCGCATTCATACCATAAATAGCGGCAGAAGCATCTTTCAAAATAGAGATACTTTCTATATCCTCAGAATTCAGCTGTGCAAGTTCTTCAGTACCTTCACGCGTGATACCATCAATTACCACCAACGGGTCACCATAACCGCGAATGCTCACCATATTGTCGAAAGTTCCCGGCTCTCCGGTTTTCTGGCGAATCAATAGTCCCGGCATCTTACCTTGAATATTGCTAATCAGATTCTCGGTCTTGGTCGTAGCTATTTCATCAGCACCAATGGCTGCAATGGCACCGGTCAGTGATTCTTTCTTCTGTACACCATATCCTACAACAACCACTTCATCCAATATCTCAGCATCTTCTACCAAAACTATCTTGAACGAATTTCGGCCTGCAACCTTTATGTTTTGTGTCTTATAACCTACATAGCTTATTATAAGAGTAGCATCAGAGCCCACATTGGTCAGAATGAAATTACCGTCAATGTCTGTTATGACACCGTTGGTAGTTCCCTGCACCAAGATACTGGCACCAATCACCGGTTCACCGGTTGCATCGACCACAGAACCTTTCACCGTCGCAGCCTGCAAAGCCATCTGTACCCCATCAGCTCCTACAGCTTTATCATAAAGGATTATATTACGGTCCAATATCTTATAGCCTATATTGGTTCCTTTGAATACATCATTCAGAACCTTGAATATGGTTTTGTTATTTGCCCGGACCGATACACGGCGCTTAACGTCAATCTGCTTGTTGTTGTAGAAGAAAACAAATTCGGTACCTTGTTCCAGCTCCGTCAGTACTTCATCAACAGTCTTGTTCTCAAGAGCAATGTTTACCATTGTCTTTTGAGCATAACCTTCATTGGCAAAAGTCATACCAACCAAACAAAACAACATAAATAATGTGCATCTCATAGCAAGAGGAATTTTTTTCATGCATCTCATCAGGACACTTTTTGCCCTAAATGATTGGATACAATAGTGTTTTTTCATAATTTTGTATTGATTTCTAGTGAAAAAATAAAGTTACTTTATCTGTCGCCAAACAGATATTTAAAAGTTACTGTGTTTCATGCAGGAAAATGCGCCAACATTTTCCTGCATGTTTTTCTAAACGGACTTGTGTTTCATCATACTACTTTTTAAAGGGTTAATAAACTTCTATTACCTGTCTCTCGGCATCCACATCACCATCTTCAACAAACTTGAAATGAATATTCGAGGATATTCGGAAGTGCTCCAATATTCGCTCCAAACGTTGTTTGGTAAATGTAGCCGTAAAGGAATTCTGCTTCAATGAAGCCTTTTTCAGAATGAATTCCACATTATATCTTTTGCTCAAACTCTTCAATATATCTTCAAACGGAGTGTTCCTGAAAATCAAACGTCCGTCCTTCCAACATGTTTCCACGTCTACATTGACTTCTTTCACAACGACCTTTTCCCGCACTATATCATAAATAACCTTTTGCCCCGGTATCATCATTACATTATTTCTCCTGCCGTTATTCACATAGGAGAAACTGACTTTACCCGAAACCAAAGTGGTCTGTACCGTCCTGCTCCCTTTGTAAGCCTCTACGTTGAACTCCGTTCCATGTACCACTATCTTGGAATTGTTCAGCGTGCCGACAATGAACTTCTTTTCATCTTTTGCGACAGAAAAGAATGCTTCACCCACCAACTTCACTTCCCTTTTATCATCGGCAAATCGGGAAGGATAGCGCAACGACGACGACGAGTTCAGAACGACTTCCGTTCCATCCGGCAATTCGACAGAAGTAGTCATTCCCGGATTTGTCCTGACTTCCATCATATGTATCTCTTCTTTATCCTTGTCCCAATAAAGGATAGACCACGATACCATCAAAGGGATGAATAAAATGGCGGCCGCCCGTTGCATCCCTCTAAATAATACCTGATACCTATTGACCTTTTTCTGTTTCATCTTACGATGTACATCCTCCAAGGCCTTCTTTACATCCAGCCTGGATGAAATCTGCGCCATGTCCGCCGCCAGACCGAGTGTCTGAACCTGGCGGGCTGTCCTACGGTTCTCTTCCGATGCTTCCAGCCACTCCTCTACCAGAGCAGTTTCATCCTCCGTTGTCTCTCCTTCATAATAGCTGAGAAGCAGGTTCTCCATTCCCTCTCTTTTTACCATAATTTTTATTGCTAGCTTTAATCTAAAGACAAACGGGTGAAAAGAACTCCTAAACAAAAAACTAAAAATATTTTATATACTTAGATTATAATAGGAAAAAAAGCTATTTTTGCCCAACAATAATGAACCCCCACCCTATGAGAAACATACCATTAGAAGATACATCTTTATTATCCGCCATACAAAAAGGAGATAGAAGTGCTTTTGATGTGTTATTTCAAAAGTACTATTCAGTGCTCTGCACCTACTGCTATCGTTTTGTCCGGTTGGAAGATGCAGAAGAGATTGTTCAGGACGTCATGCTATGGCTTTGGGAAAACCGCGAAAGACCCGTTATCGAATATTCGCTCAAGCAATATCTGTTCAAGGCTGTCTACCATCGTTGCATGACCCGGATTGCCCAAAATGAAGTGAAGCAACGGGCAGACACCGCTTACTATGAACGAATGTTCGCCATGCTGCAGGAGGTGGATATCTATCAAATCAACGAATTAAGCAAGCATATACAAAGGGCCATCAACGAACTGCCGCCTACTTATAGGGAAGCTTTCATCATGCATCGTTTCCAGAATCTGAGTTACAAGGAAGCTGCCGAACTACTCAACGTTTCCCCCAAAACGGTAGACTACCGCATTCAGCAGGCTTTGAAGATATTAAGGGTCAAGCTGAAAGATTATCTGCCACTGATATTGATGCACCTGCTCACCTCGCATTAAGACCATACACAAGCAGAACGTCCCCTATACCGTGCCGGCTACACACCGGGACTTAGCCCTAAAGAGTATAGGACTGAGAGGTCAAAACATCCGAATGTTTTACCCCAATACATGGGGATGTTTTCACCCAAAACACCCGGATGTATTACCCAAAAACATCCGGGTGTATTACCCAAAAACATCCGGGTGTTTTAATGGAAAGGATGCGGATGTTATGACCTCTCAGTATACGGGTCAGACCGGTTCAGTCCTGATGGGAGAGGCACTAAGTCCCTATATATCCCGTATTCATTAATTATTCTAAAAAAAGTTAGGGAAAACTCCGGGCCACCGGTCATATAAGCAAGAAGTAACCCTATTATTATCATAACCTCAAAATGCACGCAATGAGAAAACTGATTATCCTATTGTCGGCGCTGGTGTACGTCATCCATGCACAAGCGCAATTTTCAGTGACAGCCCATCAGGAAGGATGGGACAATATCCCTCCACAAGTACAAAAACCGGGATTTTCCTTTCAGCAATCCGTACTTGCCAATATGGACGGGGACGATGCCCTTGAAGAAGTAATGCTTTTCGGACGTGACAACGGGCACTACCCCACTTTCGACCTTTTCAAGGCCTACTATGCAATCGTAGACAACTATACCAAAGAAATACAATACATTTCCGACGAGATTTATGTCACCGACAAGTACAATCTCCTTGTAGAAGACCGCAACAAGGACGGCATCTCCGAGCTCTACATATCCTACTTCAAAGACGGAAAGTTCAGCGTAGACGAACAAGGTTACAATCTGCGCACCACACGCTGCTACGACCGTATAGAATGGAACCCTACTGGCAAAAACTTTAAATCTTCCGGAAAATGAAAACAAGACTGACACTTATCCTGGTACTCCTTATTTATATAGGAGCTGCCTCGCACACACACGCACAGCAAAAGAAAGTAATCAAAACCATGATGATAGCCGGGCAGGACGGCAGCCATTACTGGCAAGGCGCCTGCGAAGCCATGAAGCAGATATTGGAAAACAGCGGAATGTTCAAAGTGGACTTTGCCTTTACACCCGACTTTGGTGGAGACATCGCCACCTTCAAACCCGATTTCCACCAATATGATTTAATCGTCATCAACTACGGCGGAGCTACATGGACAGAGCCCGTACGCAAGAATTTCGAGAAATACGTTGCCGATGGAGGCGGTGTGGTAGTGATACATTCTTCCGTCGTCCCGATGGCCGACTGGAAAGAATACAACGAGATAATAGGCATGGGAGCCTGGGACGGACGAAACGAAAAGGACGGTCCGTATCTGTACTGGAAAGACGGACAATACGTCTACGACTACTCTCTGGGGTATGCCGGCTACCACGGCTTGCAGCACGAAACCGTCATAGAACACCGCGCCCCCCATCATCCTATCCTGCAAGGATTGCCTCCTCAATGGAAACACTTCAAGGACGAGATATATACCCGCCTACGCGGTCCGGTAAGAAACATGGAAATATTGGCCACCGCCTACGAACGCGGACGGCATGAACCGTTGATGTGGACAGTAAGCTACGGGAAAGGGCGCATATTCGTCGACCTCCTGGGGCACTGCGGCAACGACCCGAACATGACTTACTCCATGCGCTGCACCGGTTTCCAGGTGACTTTACTCCGGGGATGCGAATGGGCTGCCACCGGTGCCGTCACCCAAGAAGTTCCCACAGATTTCCCACTGAAGGATACTTATACATTACGTCCGGAGTTCAAGGCTCCTTTTCATGCTTACCCTGAAACCAAACACTGAATACCATGAAATACATCATCCGAACACTGCTGCTGGCATGCTGCTGCATGCAGGCACAAGCACAAGCTCCGTGGAAACCCGATACGGAACTGGAGAAACAATTACAGCAAAGCAATCATGTGCACCGCATAATGAAAGCTAATCCCGCACACGCCGGACTGACGCGGTGGGAAAAGAAAAAGGTATTGAAAAGCAGGGTACTCCCCCTGGCCGAAGATTTCGGCGCTCTGCGCCACACCGGACCCGGAACCATACATGTGGACCGTAAAGTCACTGTCTCAGGCAAAGGAAGTGTCCGTCTGGACACTCCTGCCTCCCTGGGCAAGAAGAATCCAACAAACCGGAATTACGCCACCCCGGAGATTATCCGTCCCCTCGACCGGGAAGACTTGCGGGAATACAACCGCTTTTCCGTTTGGGTATATGTGGATGCACCGGGCGTTTATCTGACCTTTGCCGGATTCACCCTATACAATGAAGGAGAGAAAATCATGCCGACTCCCGGACGCTTTGAAGGACAACACTTCGAGACTGTCTATCCCAACAAATGGCAACACATCATATGGGAAATACCGGACCTATACCGTGACTGTGTCACCGGCTTTTCGGTAAACATCATGCTGGCAGGTGCTCCTGCAGGAGCCAGCGAACACATGAGCCTATACATAGACGACATGCGCATCGAAAAGGTAGAAGCGGAAAACAGCCGGGGATTCGACCTGCGAAAAGATGCAATGGCCTACTGCCACAGCGGATACAAGCCGGGAGCACGCAAGCAGGCTTTGGTGCAGCACATGCCGGAAAGGGCTTTCAGCCTGCACGATGCCGCCACGGGACAAACCGTTTATCAAGGTACGGCCAGTCCTCTGAATCAGGACAAGAAGCAGGACAAAGGATTTCTTGTGCTGGACTTCAGCAGTTTCAATACGCCCGGACAATACTTCCTCTCCATCGGCGACGTACAATCAAAGCCTTTCCCCATCGGAAATGATGCCTACCTGTCTACCGCCTGGCACACGCTGAACTTCTTCTTTTCCGAACGTTGCGGTTTCGACCAGCCCGGCATTCATCAGGAATGCCATCAGGATGTATTCGCCTATCATCCCGACGGACGGAGCATGAGCATTGCCGGAGGATGGCACGATGCAGCCGACCTGACTCAAGGAACGGGAAATACAGCCGAATCGTGCATCGCCCTCCTCGATATGGCCGGTGCCGTACAAGGCAAAGACAGTATCTTCTACGAACGCCTGCTGGAAGAGGCACGCTGGGGAGTGAACTGGATTCTGCGTACCCGCTTCGGTGACGGCTACCGACTGGGTGGACTGATTATCGGCATTTGGACAAAGAATATCCGTGGTGACAAAGACGACATGCAGACAGAAGCACGAAATACGCCTACGGACAATCTGAAAGCCGCTTCCAGTTGCGCACTCGCCGCCCCTCATTTTGAAAAGAAAGACCCAGTGTTTGCACGGTGGTGCCGGAACAGTGCCATTGAGGACTTCCAATTCGCCATCGACCTGCTGGATACGCAAAGGACGGAACAGAACGAAACCGAACTTTATGCCCTTGCCACCGTCACAGCCATGCGTTTGTACCGCCTTACACAAGATGTTTACTATCTGGACTGGGCAACCCGGCTGGCACGTACCGTCATGGCGAGCCAACAGTTGGAAAAGCGTACCGACTGGAAAATCCCCCTACGAGGTTTCTTCTATGAATCTTCCCGGAAAAAACGTATCCTGGCCTATTATCACCAAAGCCAAGAGCACTTGATGACCGAAGGACTCTCGATGCTACTGACAGATGCCCCTACCCATCCGGACGCCCCGTTGTGGAAGGTATCTTGTGAAGCCTATGCAGACTATCTACGCGGGATTTCACAACTGATTGAGCCGTATGGCATACTGCCAAGCGCCGTATACGAGGTGGATAATACCGATTATAAAAATCTGTACCACGAAGGTGAGCAGGTAGGACTTCCCAGCCTGGAAGAATACAATGCGCAAGTACGCAACGGTATCCCTCTCTCGAAGGATTTCTATCTGCGCCGTTTCCCCGTTGCCTACCAGTTCAGGGGATTCCACGCCGTTGTCATGGGCAAAGCCAAGGCTGCCTTTATCCTTGCACGCCTATTCAATGATAAAGCGTTAAGGGATATTGCAACCCGCCAGATAGAGTATATATTGGGCTACAACCCTTTTGCCATGAGTACCGTTTATGGAGACGGATATGACTATCCGCCGCTTTACGGGGCATACGCCGGAAATGTTGTGGGAGCCGTGCCCGTAGGAATCGAAACATTCGAAAATGAGGACGAACCCTACTTCCCGATGCAAAATAACTGCACTTACAAGGAAATCTGGACACACACCACCGCACGCCTGATGTGGTGCGTAGCAGAACTGTTCAAATAAACAGTTCATTATACCGCTAAAAAAAACTCCGGAGTTGAAGGTTCCGGAGCTTTTTCTCTGTTTTATGTGATGGACAGTTATGCCTTTTTCAATGCTGCAATACTTTCCTTGAGAGATTTGATGATACTTTCAGCATCTGCCTGCTTCTTGCGTTCCATCTCAAGAACGGCGGCAGGAGCATTATTCACAAACTTCTCGTTACCCAGTTTCTTCAGCACACCCTGCAAGAATCCTTCCTTATGCTTCAGTTCGGCCTCCATACGGGCTATCTCGGCTTCCACGTCAATCATATTACCCAAAGGTACGGCATATTCCGTAGTACCTACCATGAAGGAAGCAGCACCGTCGGCCTTGTTCTCCACTATATTGATGGAGGAAAGGTTACACATTTTCATGATAACCGCGTTGAATGCCACAACCGGATTCTCACCGATAACCTGCAACTCAAGTGTCTCTTTTTGGGCGATGTTCTTCTGCAAACGGATGGAACGGATATTGCTGATAACCTCTTTCACCACTTCAAACTCCCGGATGATATCCTCATCTACCAATGCCGACATTGACAACGGGCTTACCATCAAGCTCTCACCGTCTGTACGGTCGCAAAGATGCTGCCACAACTCCTCTGTAATAAATGGCATGAACGGATGGAGCAGATGCAACAAGTTATCAAAGAAACCGATAGTTGCTTCATACACTTTCCGGTTGATGGGCTGGCCGTATGCCGGTTTAATCATTTCCAGATACCAGGAAGAGAATTCGTCCCAGAACAGTTTGTAAACAGCCATCAGCGCTTCACTCAAACGGTACTTGCTGAACAAATCAGCCACTTCGGCAGCCACTTCATTCTGCTTGGCCTCAAACCAGCGTATTGCCAGTTCTGAAGCTTCCGGTACCGGAACTTCCGCACTGACTTCCCAACCTTTAATCAGACGGAAAGCGTTCCATATCTTATTATTGAAGTTACGTCCTTGCTCACACAGTGCATCGTCAAAGAGGATGTCATTGCCAGCAGGAGCTGAAAGCATCATGCCCATACGTACACCATCGGCACCGTATTTCTCAATCAAATCCAGCGGGTCGGGAGAATTACCCAACGACTTGGACATCTTACGTCCCAGCTTGTCACGGACAATACCCGTAAAATAAACATTCTGGAACGGCATCTTACCTTCATATTCATAGCCTGCCATAATCATACGGGCTACCCAGAAGAAGATAATGTCCGGACCGGTCACCAAGTCGCTGGTAGGATAATAGTAGTTTATCTCCTCGTTACCCGGATTGTTGATACCGTCAAACAAAGAGATGGGCCACAACCAGGAGGAGAACCAAGTATCCAGGCAGTCCTCATCCTGACGAAGGTCTTCCAGTTTAAGGTCTGCATTACCCGTTTTCTCTTTTGCCAATGCCAAGGCTTCTTCGGGAGTGGCAGCCACTACATAACCACCTTCCGGCAAAAAATAAGCAGGAATGCGATGCCCCCACCACAACTGGCGGCTGATACACCAGTCCTTGATATTTTCCAACCAGTTCTTGTACGTATTCTTATATTTGGCAGGATAGAACTTCAACTCATCATTCATCACCGGCGGCAAAGCCATGTCGGCAAAGTGCTGCATCTTCAAGAACCACTGCATGGAAAGTTTCGGTTCGATGGGCACGTTGGTACGTTCGGAGAAACCTACCTTGTTGGTATAGGCTTCCACTTTCTCCAACAGACCGGCAGCAGCCAGGTCCTTCTCAATCTGCTCGCGCACATCGAAACGGTCCATACCGATATACAAGCCGGCAGCTTCACTAAGCGTTCCGTTATCATTGAAGATGTCGATGCTCGGCAGATTGTACTTCTCACCCAGCATGTAGTCGTTCACATCGTGGGCAGGAGTTACCTTCAGACAACCGGTACCGAACTCTATATCTACGTAATCGTCCTCGATAACCGGAATAACACGTCCTACCAACGGAACAATCACCTTCTTACCCTTCAACCAGGTATTCTTGGGGTCATTCGGATTGATGCACATGGCTGTATCTCCCATGATGGTTTCAGGGCGGGTGGTAGCAACCACTGCATAACGTCCTTCGGGGTCACCTTCTACCATATACTTCAGATAGTACAGCTTGCTGTGCTCTTCTTTGTAGATTACTTCCTCGTCACTAAGTGCGGTCAGTGCCTTAGGGTCCCAGTTCACCATGCGGACACCACGATAAATCAGACCTTTGTTATACAAGTCAACAAAAACCTTGAGCACGCTTTCACTGCGTTTCTCATCCATAGTAAAAGCTGTACGATCCCAATCGCAAGAAGCACCCAGCTTGCGGAGCTGCTTCAAGATGATGCCGCCATGTTCGTCAGTCCATTCCCAGGCATGCTTCAAGAACTCGTCGCGGGTAAGGTCTGTCTTCTTGATGCCTTGTGCGGCAAGTTTGTTCACCACCTTGGCCTCGGTAGCAATGGATGCATGGTCGGTTCCCGGCACCCAGCAGGCATTCTTGCCTTCCATGCGGGCACGGCGTACCAGAATATCTTGTATGGTATTATTAAGCATGTGTCCCATGTGCAACACACCGGTGACGTTTGGAGGCGGAATGACGACGGTGTAAGGCTCACGACCATCGGGTTTCGAACTGAATAATTTGTGGTCCAACCAATACTGGTACCACTTTCCCTCCACGTCAGCGGGATTGTACTTACTTGCTAATTCCATGTTTTTAAATCTCTATAATTAATTTATTGCGAATAACGGGCGCAAAATTAATGAATTAAAATTTAAATATATATTTTTGTCCCTACAAAACAGTATATAAAATGAGGGGGAAGCTAAAAATCCGATATATCATATTAATTGTATTACTGTCTGTCGTATGGGCAACGCAGCTCATTCCAAGCTTGGGAGAAGTGTATGCACAGTCCGTATATCCGGTAATTTCCCATATCCTGTCCTCCTTTTCAAAACTCATACCTTTTGCCGTAGGCGACTTGTTCATTTTCCTCAGCATCATCGGGCTCCTCTTCAATCCCATCAGGGCACGCTATATCCAGAAGAAGAAGTGGAAACAGATTCTGCTGAACGAAATGGAATACTTGCTGTGGATATATGCATGGTTCTATCTGGCATGGGGACTGAACTACTCACAGAAAGATTTCTATGGCAGGACAAACATTCCTTATACTGCCTATACTCCCGAAATCTTTCAGTCATTTGTAGACAACTATATAGACAAGCTGAATGCTTCCTATACAGATGTCACCTCCATTGACGAACCATTGGTCTGCCGGGAAAGCGTACACGGATACAACCAAATCAGCGATACGCTGGGGATACATCGCCCTCCCCACTCCTCTCCGCGCGTGAAGACCATGCTTTTCACTCCGTTCATTTCCATGGTCGGTGTTACGGGAAGCATGGGACCTTTCTTCTGCGAATTCACGCTGAACGGCGATTTGCTTCCACCACAATATCCTGCTACTTATGCCCACGAGCTGGCACACTTTTTAGGCATCACCAGCGAGGCAGAAGCCAACTTCTACGCTTACCAGGTCTGCACCCGTTCGCAGGTGAAAGAGATTCGTTTCAGTGGGTATTTCTCCGTACTCCCACATGTGCTGGGCAATGCCCGCCGACTGATGAGCGAAGAAGAATACGCAGAACTTTTCAACCGGATACGTCCTGAAATCATAGAACTGGCCCAAAAGAACCAGCAATACTGGATGGAGAAATACAGTCCGCTCATCGGAGACATCCAGAACTTTATCTACGACTTGTACCTTAAAGGAAACAAGATTCAAAGCGGACGCAAGAACTATTCGGAAGTAATAGGCTTGCTTATCTCATACGAAGAATGGAAAAACTAAATTTCAAAATCATGCATACAAGAAAAGAACAGATGGAAGCCTTCGGCCGCTTCCTCGACATACTCGACGAGCTGCGCGAGAAATGTCCCTGGGACCGCAAGCAGACCAACGAAAGCCTGCGCCCCAATACCATCGAAGAGACTTATGAACTTTGTGACGCCCTGATACGCGATGACAAGAATGACATCTGCAAAGAGCTGGGCGATGTGCTGCTGCATGTGGCTTTTTATGCAAAGATAGGCTCCGAAACCGGTGATTTCGATATGAAAGACGTATGCGACCGTCTTTGTGAGAAACTTATTTTCCGCCATCCCCATGTCTTCGGCGATGTAAAGGCCGAAACCGCAGGCCAGGTTTCTGAAAACTGGGAACAGCTAAAATTGAAGGAAAAAGATGGGAACAAAACAGTGCTGAGCGGTGTACCCGCTGCCCTACCCTCGCTCATCAAGGCCTACCGCATCCAGGACAAGGCACGCAATGTAGGATTCGACTGGGAGGAACGCGAGCAAGTGTGGGATAAGGTAAAAGAAGAAATCCAAGAATTCCAGGCTGAAGTCGCCCACATGGATAAAGAAAAGGCTGAAGCTGAATTCGGCGATGTCATGTTCAGCCTCATCAATGCTGCCCGCCTCTACAAAATCAATCCGGACAATGCACTGGAACGCACCAACCAGAAGTTCATCAACCGATTCAACTATGTAGAAGCACACAGCATCAAGGAGGGTAAAAATCTCCATGACATGACGCTGGAAGAAATGGACAAGCTATGGAATGAAGCGAAAGCATTGGAAAAAGAAAGCAAACAAGATGATTCTTCTAAAGGTCAGGTTTAGCTGGCTAAAGCAAAGGTTTAGGGAACTAAAGTAGAGGTTTAGCCAGGCTAAAGCGAGGTATCTATCATTAACAAAAGAAGGTTGCTCACATCATTGTGGCAACCTTCCTTATTTGTATTCATTCACTATTCATCTTTTTCCTTGTGTTTTTCGTGGAGAAGCATCCCCCTTTTTATGCATGCCTTTCAGTAATTCACGGTGGAAACGCATTTCAGCCCTTTGCACCAGATAAATCTTTTTACAAGGCAATATTTTCTTGAACTTATCAAAGTAGGTCTTGTCCAACCGGTCAGAAGCGATACGGGCATCATATACACCTTCCATAATTTCCTCATACTGGGCTTCGGTTGTTTTTTCATCTTTCCCTTGTCGAAGCAACTTCCAAGCCTCGTCATTTAGCTGCTTTTTCCGGTCCTGCAATTCAAAATACAATGGGAAGAACTTGGCTGCCTCCTCACTCGTCAGTCCGGCTTTCTCCGTTATAAACGCTTTTTGTTTGGCACGAAACTCTTCAGGTGACAGATGCTGGTCACATCCATCGCTAGCCCAAAGCAGAGGCATAATGCCACATATCATAACCAATAAAACAATTAGTTTCTTCATTTTTAAATAGTTGAGTGTTGTTACCTTATTCTGCATCAGAGTCTGCCAAATAAACATACAATGAATAATCATCCAGCATGGAATTCTCTACAGCCATATTAATATATTCCATTTCTGTTTCCGTATCATCAGCAGCCATACGCTCTACAGATGGAGTATGCTCCGAAGAAGCTACACGGATAATCAATGCCGCACCTATAAACATGGCGGTCATATACAACCAAGGCCTTACCTTCTGCCACATTGTAGGCTCTGTCTGCACAGCAATGAGTTTCTCTTTTTCGGGAAGCCGGTTCATTACCTCTGAAGTAAGATTCTCAAAGTAGCCTTCAGGAACGCGGAAAGGATTTTCCGTCCCTATCTTTTTCTGTATTTTATCTTCTTCTTTCATAAGCTTTCTCCTTTCTGTTTAATTAGACATTGTTTTGTGGCAAAGGTTTAATACTCCTCACCCAAAAACTTTTCTATTTTCTTCACGGCATGGTGATAGGAAGCCTTCAAGGCACCTACGGAAGTACCAAATATATCGGACATCTCTTCGTATTTCATTTCCTGGTAATACTTCAGATTAAACACCATACGTTGTTTTTCCGGCAAGGCAAGCAAGGCTTTTTGCAAAGCCATCTCTGCTTTATCACCGGAGAAGTAAGGATCACTTTCAAGCTTTTGAAGTGCATCTGCCTCGGGGTCATCCAAAGAGACTGTGGAAGCAGCCCGTTGTTTGTTCAGAAAAGTGAGGCATTCATTCAAGGCTATGCGATAGAGCCAGGTAGAGAGTTTAGCCTCTGCCCTGAAATAATCTATATTAATCCATGCTTTAATGAAAGTATTCTGAAGTAAATCATTGGCATCTTCATGAGAGAGGACCATACGACGAATCTGCCAATACAACTGCTCGCTATATTGGGTAACAATCATCTCAAATCCCCGCTTTTGTGTGCTTTCTTCTTGTAGAAGAGCCAACACTTCGCGTTCATTATAGGAAGGAGTCATAAATTTCTATTCGCATTTGTTGTTTTAGACTGCCAAAGATACGAAAAGTTTAATTCATACCGATACACAAAGTGTTTCTTTGGCAAGCTGAGTATCCGGAAAAATAGCGGATGCTTCTTGAAGCAAGACATTTTCATCTTCGTATCGTGCCGAAAAATGTCCTATCAACAACTTCTTCACCTCAGCCCTCCTGGCTATTTCGGCCGCTTGTGCAGCAGTTGTATGAAATGTTTCTTTGGCACGTGGCGCATCCTCATTCGCAAATGTCGCCTCATGAAAAAGTAAATCAACCCCTTTTATCTGCTCCACGATAGAAGGAAGATAGATGGTATCCGAGCAATAAGCATAACTGCGGGACGGAGCAGAAGGACGGGTCAACAAGTTGTTGGAAACAGTTTTTCCCTCCGGTGTCACGTAATCGGCCCCATTCTTTATACGATTCAATTCGTATACCGGCACTTGGTAGAAATCGACCATTTCACGGATAATATGGTTAGGACGCCGCTTTTCTGCAAACAAAAAACCACAACACGGCATACGATGACGCAAAGGAATGGTAGTAACCGTCAACGAACGGTCTTCACAAATCAGCATCGGTTCTTTCGTATCAAACTCATGGAAAAGGACCTTGTACGTCATCTGCCTATTAAAAAAATCCAGCATAGGTGTCAGTAATGTTTCCAGCCCTTTGGGAGAATGGATATGCAACTCTGCTGTACGTCCTAAAAGGTTAAGTGTAGAAATCAGTCCTAATAAGCCAAAACAATGGTCTCCATGCAAGTGAGAGATAAAAATATGATTCAAACGTGAAAACTTCAGATGTGATTTACGGAACTGCAACTGCGCCCCTTCCCCACAATCAATCATAAACAACTTGTCGCGCACGTTCACAATTTGAGACGTAGGGAAATGACGCGTTGTGGGTAAAGCGGAACCACAACCAAGAATATGTAACTCAAATTTTTCCATTCCAAACCTTCCGAACTGATTTCTACTCCTTGATTTATAGAAGAGCCTTTATCTCTGAAACTCCAAAAGATATTTCAAAAGTTTCTCCGGATTTATTCCCTTTATACAGATAGCCCACCCCTTTATCACACTTCACACATACTTCCAAGAACATGCGCAAGGCTGGATCGGAGGAGTTCAAAGAGTTCTTCACATTTGCCTTCATCTGTTCGGCATTTTCCTTCAAAGCAGACATCTGTACTACAGATTCGTCAATCGTATAATGATAAAGCACCTTATCCGACTCGATTGTCAGTTTATTGAGCATAGTGGCTTCATCCACCTGCATCGGGCACGATACGTTGGTCATCTTCACTTGCTCTTCCAGTTTCTTCTTATCACTGCTTTCAGCAGTTGAACCGCCATTCAATATATCTTTCAAGTCCTGAGTAGTCAGATAACATTCCACTTCGTTACCGGATGTCTTTCCTTTATATATGAACTTTATACCGGAATCAGTACCGACAACCAAATCCAGCATCTCTTTAATGGACCCTTGTGGATTACCGAACATAACAGTCACAGCAGACTTCATTGCATCAGGATTCTCTTTCAAAGCGTCTATATTGAGGAAACTTTCATTCATAAGCAGTACATATACCACATCCGACCCATCAAAAGTAATACTGGATATTTCGCCGGAAGCTCCCATATCCATGGGACATTGTTTGTTGGCAGCTGCGATAGCCAGCTTGAGTTTGGACTTCTGGCCGCATGCGGTTAGTAACATCAGCGACAGGCAAGTGAACAACACCATCTTCCCTGCATTTTTGAACATGTTTTTCATAATAAATGAAAATTAAATTATTGAATATTTCTATGATTGCAAAAGTAACCACCCTGCAAAGATAAACATTTATGGAAAAACCATCCTTAATTCCATAAAATTCTATTGACAAATCATAAAAAAGAAGGGCACTTGTTTGCGCAAGTACCCTTCCTTCATTTATAGAACGGAGTAATTATTTCTTTCCAGCTTCCATCTGTTCCTTCAAGGCAGCCAAAGCGTCGATGTCACCCAGAGTAGTAGATGCAGCCTGGTTTTGGATAGCAGGAGCAACGTCTTCTCTCTTACCGGTTGACTTCTTAGTAGCAGCCTTCTTTTCAGCTCTTTCTTCTGCCTTTGCAGCATCTTCGAAGATACGGCTGTGAGAAAGGATGATACGCTTAGCGTCCTTGTTGAACTCAATTACCTTGAATTCAAGCTTCTCGTCCAACTGAGCTTGTGAGCCGTCTTCCTTAACGAGGTGCTTCGGAGTAGCGAAACCTTCTACACCATAAGGCAGAGCAACTACAGCGCCCTTATCCAGCATTTCGATGATAGTACCTTCGTGTACCGAACCTACTGTAAATACAGTTTCGAATACATCCCAGGGATTTTCTTCGAGTTGCTTGTGGCCAAGGCTCAAGCGACGGTTTTCCTTGTCGATTTCCAGAACTTGTACGTCGATGTCTGCACCAATCTGAGTGAATTCAGACGGATGTTTAACCTTCTTCGTCCAAGACAGGTCAGAGATGTGAATCAAGCCGTCAACACCTTCTTCGATTTCAACGAATACGCCGAAGTTAGTGAAGTTGCGAACTTTTGCAGTGTGCTTGCTGCCGATAGGATACTTCTCTTCGATAGTTTCCCAAGGATCAGACTTCAGCTGCTTGATACCCAAAGACATCTTACGCTCTTCGCGGTCCAAAGTCAGGACTACTGCCTCAACTTCGTCACCTACCTTCATGAAGTCTTGTGCAGAACGCAAGTGCTGTGACCAAGACATTTCAGATACGTGAATCAGACCTTCAACACCCGGAGCGATTTCGATGAATGCACCGTAGTCAGCCATAACTACAACTTTACCCTTCACGTGGTCGCCAACCTTCAGGTTAGCATCCAGTGCATCCCAAGGATGCGGAGTGAGTTGCTTCAAGCCGAGAGCGATACGCTTCTTCTCATCATCGAAGTCAAGGATAACGACGTTGAGTTTCTGGTCGAGTTCAACCACTTCTTTCGGATCGCTAACACGGCCCCAAGAAAGGTCTGTAATGTGAATCAAACCATCTACGCCACCCAAGTCGATAAATACACCATAGGAAGTGATATTCTTAACGGTACCTTCGAGAACTTGTCCTTTTTCGAGTTTACCGATGATTTCCTTCTTCTGTTGTTCCAGTTCGGCTTCGATAAGAGCCTTGTGGGAAACAACCACATTCTTGAATTCCTGGTTGATCTTAACAACCTTGAATTCCATAGTTTTGCCAACGAATACATCGTAGTCGCGGATAGGCTTCACGTCGATTTGAGAACCCGGCAAGAAAGCTTCGATGCCGAATACGTCTACAATCATACCACCCTTTGTGCGGCACTTGATGTAACCCTTGATAATTTCTTCGTTTTCCAAAGCTGCGTTTACGCGATCCCAAGAACGGGTAGCACGAGCTTTACGGTGAGACAGAACGAGCTGTCCTTTCTTGTCTTCCTGATTTTCGATGTATACCTCAACAGTATCACCAACCTTCAGCTCAGGATTGTAACGGAATTCACTCATCGGAATGATACCGTCTGATTTGTAACCGATGTTCACAACTACTTCACGCTTGTTCATTGCGATTACGGTTCCATCAACTACCTCGCGGTCGTTAACCTTGTTCAACGTATTGTCATACGCCTTTTCCAGTTCTTCGTGGCTTGCACTGGCTACTGATTCGCCGTTCTCATAAGCATCCCAGTTGAAGTCTTCAATAGGAGCTACATTCTTTAAATTTTCCATTAATAAATAAATTGTTTAACTCGTTAATTAAGTGAGACTTTATGTTGACTCATTGTAAATCGGGCGCAAAGATAGAAGTATTTTCTTGAACTACAAAACAAAAAGCATTCAAAACAGCAGTGGAATAATCAATTAAAGAATAAAAAAAATGTTACCTTTGCATCGTTTCATTTATACATAATCTCAATAATTTATCATGAAAAAGATAATCGCATGCATTTCCATCATTTGCTATACATTATTATGTTATAGCCAAAATCAGACAACGGACAACAACTACCGTACGCAAAAGAACATTTCCTATCTTCATCCCGGCGAAAAGGACAGTTATAAGCTGGAGCGTTGTAAGCTCGACCTCCATTATCCTACTGATAAAAAAGGATTTGCCACCCTTATCTGGTTCCACGGCGGAGGACTGGAAGCCGGAGAAAAACATTTTCCGAAGGAGTTCCTGGAGCAAGGCTACGCCGTGATAGCCGTAAACTACCGACTCAGCCCGCGTGCCCAAAACCCTGCCTACACGGAAGATGCCGCAGAGGCCGTTGCTTGGACTTTCGAGAATATAGAAGAATTCGGAGGAGATAAAGACAAAATATACATAGCCGGTCATTCAGCCGGTGGTTATCTCTGTCTGATGCTCAATCTGGACAAGAGTTACCTGGCAAAGTGGAATATTGACGCCAACAGCCTGGCAGGCGCTTTCCCCATCAGCGGACAGACCACTACCCACTACACCATCCGCAAAGAACGCGGGCTGCCTTCCGACACTCCGATTATAGATAAATATGCTCCTTCCAATAACGTAAGAAAAGACGCTTCACCCATGATACTTATCACTGGCGACAAAGAGTTGGAGATGCTGGCACGCTATGAGGAAAACGCCCATTTGTATGCTCTCCTCAAAGCATTGGGACAAAAAACCACCCTCTATCAGATGGAGGGATTTGACCACGGTACGGTGGCCGCTCCCGCATGTACCTTGATAAACAGCTATATGAAGAAGGCAGGCAAGAAGTAACCACTACCCTTGCCTTTCTTTTACGTATGCCAATGCCGCTCCTATTGCTGTTCTATATTCAGCATAGGGCGGTATATGAAAATGTACATGATAGATGGCTTCCATTTTAGAAAACACCTCCCGGCACTGGGGCAGTTGGGTGAGATTTCCTATCAGAACGAAATCCTTGATAGGACTGTTCAAAGCTGACAGTACAGCAGCTCCTCCAATGGTTTGAAGTACCGTATAAATTATACCGCAGGCAATATCTTCTTGAGAAGCATTGCTATCTGCTTTCCCGAAAAGAGAGGCGGTAGCACTCACTGGCAAGTCAGGCAAAGCAGTGTTGCAAATATCACCTATCTGCAAGTTGACACGAGTTACATCCCCTTTCTCAGCCAACTCGGACACCTGATGAATATCATGAGTTTTCAACAGCAACCTCGATAATCCCTGCAAAGTACCTCCACCAATCCCCAAGCCGCCAATATGCTGCACCTTGTCTCCGTCTATTTTCACAAAAGAAGTGCCGGTACCCATGCTGACTACAATCAGTTGGTCTATATCCGTTGCATGTCTGGCTCCCAAACCATTGGCAATAAACTCATCCGTTTTGCGAGTAGGCAGTCCATATAGAGGGCTGTTGACAAATGCGCTTCCCACTCCCGTCAGCATCACCTGCTCCACATCGGCCAGCTGTATACCATTGTCATAAATATACTTACCGAATGCTCCGAATAAGGAAGTCACCGGGTCGGTAGCCGTAATAAACATTGGAGACTGTATCTGTTCTCCATTGATTCCAACGATTTTCGTGGTACTTCCACCCACATCTATTCCTATTACTATACCCATAGCTCCAAGTAATTTGCAGCAAAGTTACAAAAGAATCAATAATTGACAATTGATTAATGTGATAATGTGCCAATATGCTAATTGGCTAATTGGCTGCGCTATGTTTATGCTACGCCATCACGTCCTGGTCATTGACACATTGGCACATTAATCACATTACCACATTGCTATCTGTTAAACAGTTCGAAGGTAAATTTGCAACCTATTTCCTGATACTTCCAGTTTGCAAAGCTGGCAAACAAGCCAAAGTCAAATATATGTGTACCAATGCCATATCCTACTTCCAGATAAGGTTTCAAGTGAGGAACCACCAATGCATTCAGATACAGACGTTCATTCAATACATATTGGGTATATTTCATCAGATGGCGGAGCAGGAGGAAAGGAGCTTCATAGGTAAGGTGTCCGCGGATATATTTACGGGAAGAGTTATACCAGCGGCCGTCCAGCAACTGGAACACCCCGCCAATATCATCACTCCAACCCATAGGAAGATTGGAACGCCGCAAATTGGCAAAGTCCACAAAGTACAGTTCCTTCTGATTGGTAAACTCTCCCCAACCAAAACGCCAATAAATATCACGCATCAAGCCCAAAGAAACCTGATGCTGCAAATCAATCTCTACACGCTCGTACGAACCACTGCTCTGCAACACTCCACTGAGTCCCCGCTCCCAATCTACTGAGATGGAAGGATACTTGGAATGAAGATTTACTTTACGGTCGCCATTCATATAATAGTATTGTCCCGGAGTCCAGGTGAGGCGGACGCGGGGAGCAAAACTATTATAGGTATGGCGGAACTTGTTCAGGATATTCGGGTCAAAATTCGGAAAGAAGGATGAACCTCCGGAACCGGCACGGGTGGCCGACTTGGTAGGCGGCATGCTCGGGTAGTTCAGTTCAAACCGGGAGCGGTTCACTTCCGTACGTCTGTGCATGGATACACCCACTTCCAGCGACAGACCGTTTACTATTTCCCAGCTATGACGCAGATTCAGATACAAATCCTTGAAATAATCCAAGTGTATCTGGTTGAAGTCAAAAATACTGTCGGGGATGGCTTTCAGGTCGTCCAGCACATCACTGCTGTAAATCCGGTTACCGTTACCAAACTCCAGATGCAATGCTGCACGCTTACGGGGCCAATAATCAAAATCGGACCTCACCCTCCAGTAAAACTCTTTTTCCTTAAAATTATAACCTATCCGGGGAACGATGCGCAGCAGGCGATCACCGGTAAAAATACGGTTGTACTTGAACTCCTGCCGATACGAAATTCCATGCTTGCCGCTATAGCTCAAAAGAAAAGGATTGATTAGTGGTGAACAGCGCACACTCCCCAATTTATCAAGGTCTACCGTATAGCGACTGATCAATGCATCTCCAATCTGCCCCCAAAACTCCAAGTTCTTATTCACCGGTTTCTTTTTCCGGGCGAGCGTATCCCGACGCAAGAAGAAATCCTGATACAGTGTCTCCTCATGCGGAGTCAAAGGAATGGGACGCAAAGTTTTAAAGTAAGCAGTATCACGTAGATAAGCATTCGTATCAGTACGCAACGTGTATGAATCGGACAAGTCATATTTACTTTTCTTCACCGACCTCCGTATATCACTGCCAGAAGTTTTCTGAATGATGTTCTTATAATCGAGTACAGCTTCATAAGTGCCATCTACCACATTTCCCAAAAAACGAAACGTTGCATCCACATCATACTGCAACGGAAGAAATTCGTCCGAATCGCCCACATTACCCATCTTCACCAGATTATTGAACCGCACCATCTCATTACGTCCGGAAAAACGCATCTCGCGTACACTCCACACGTTATCACTCACAATCAGATAACCGCCCACCAGCTGAAAGCTTTTGCTTTTTGGCATAAAACGGATTTTATACTGAAGGGCATGCCGTTCCCCCATCACCGTATCAATCCGATAGGTATAATATTTTTTGGCATTGGGTGCTAAAGGAGAGAGTAGTTTGTCATATAATAAGGTAGAAGAATAGATGTTGATGTGAAAATATTCCGGCAGCCGTCCGTCCATTTCCCAAAACTCGGAAGCAGTACCGACACTTGCCTTTACCTTCTGGTCATAGATGTCGGGAGCAGTAAAATGCAAATCGCTATAAGTTTCCATCATATATTCCCGCACCCCTTTCTTGGGCCGGAACATGGAAGGGATGTAGCGGAGAATATGATTCTTCTTACGGATATTCACCCAGCCCTTTATGTAAAGCTCAGCCTTGTAACTTTCAATAATACGTTCATAAAGGGGGGCAAAGAAGATGACTTTCTCCATGATGGAGTCTGCCGAACTCACATGTTTGTCAACCGGATAAGATACACGCTCCGCCCCTGCCTTCTGTACAAAAGAAAACAAGAAGCAAATCCAAATCCATATAAACAACAAACGTTTCAACCGCAATTTCTCCTTATAGAATCGGGACAAATATACGGAAGAATTTGTGTAATGCAAAAACATGTTCCATAAAGAAGCGGGAATGACACTTGTGACACCCTTTATTATAAAACATATGTTACGCGCGCGAGACAATAATACACAAGCACACATAGTTTGTGCGAGATAAATACGAACCTATATTAATTGTTATAAAAAGGGTGCCACAAGTGTCATATACAGAATGATTCGTAATTGTGACACATGAAAATTACTAATCACGACGCACTAAGATTACTAATCGTGATGCGGAAAGATTACTAATCATGGCATGTAACAAACGCAAGCTTTTGGTCGTTTTTCCATAACAAGCAGACTTTTTAGGGGGTCTATTCTCAAAAAACACTAATATTTTCGAGAATACCCCCTAAAAAAGAGGGGGTAGTTCAGAAAAAACATGTATTTTTGCGCCCAACAACCAATAAAAGGAGAGACTTATATGTCAAAAATGCGATTTTTTGCTTTGCAAGAACTTGCCAATCGGCAACCTCTTGAAGTGACCACCCCTTCAAACAAACTGTCCGACTACTACGGCAGCCATGTCTTCGACCGTAAGAAAATGCAGGAATACCTGCCTCGTGAAGCCTACAAAGCCGTGACCGACGCCATCGAAAAAGGCACTCCCATCAACCGCGAAATGGCAGACCTGATTGCCAACGGCATGAAAAGTTGGGCAAAGTCCCTCAACGTCACCCACTACACGCACTGGTTCCAGCCTCTGACGGACGGAACAGCCGAGAAACATGACGGCTTCATCGAATTCGGAGAAGGAACGGAAGTGATTGAACGTTTTTCCGGCAAACTGCTCATCCAGCAGGAACCGGATGCATCCTCTTTCCCCAACGGGGGTATCAGAAACACATTCGAAGCACGAGGATATACTGCTTGGGATGTTTCCTCACCTGCCTTTGTGGTAGATACCACACTTTGCATCCCCACTATCTTCATCTCTTATACCGGCGAAGCGCTCGACTACAAGACTCCATTGCTCAAAGCCTTGGCAGCCGTAGACAAAGCAGCGACAGACGTATGCCAGTTGTTCGACAAGAATATCACACGCGTTTATACCAATTTAGGCTGGGAACAAGAATATTTCCTCGTCGACTCGGCACTGTACAATGCCCGCCCGGACCTTTGTCTGACCGGACGTACCCTGATGGGACACTCCTCGGCCAAAGACCAGCAGCTGGAGGACCACTATTTCGGCTCCATCCCCCCACGTGTCACAGCTTTTATGAAAGAACTGGAAATCGAATGTCACAAACTGGGTATCCCGGTCAAGACCCGCCATAACGAAGTAGCTCCCAACCAGTTTGAGCTGGCGCCTATCTTTGAGAATGCCAACCTTGCCAACGACCACAACCAGCTTGTGATGGATCTGATGAAACGCATCGCACGCAAGCATCACTTCGCCGTACTGCTTCACGAAAAACCCTACAACGGCGTGAACGGCTCCGGCAAGCACAACAACTGGTCGCTTTGCACCGATACGGGTATCAATTTGTTTGCACCGGGCAAGAATCCGAAAGGAAACATGCTGTTCCTTACCTTCCTGGTAAACGTACTGATGATGGTATACAAAAACCAGAACTTGCTGCGCGCCTCCATCATGAGTGCCGGAAACAGCCACCGTCTGGGAGCCAATGAAGCGCCTCCCGCCATTCTGTCCATCTTCCTGGGCAAACAGCTGTCTTCCATCCTCGACGAGATAGCCCGCCAGATAAGCAGCAGCAAGATGACATCGGAAGAAAAGACAACACTGAAATTAGGCATCGGACGTATTCCCGAAATATTACTGGATACCACCGACCGTAACCGTACTTCTCCATTCGCCTTTACCGGCAACCGCTTTGAATTCCGTGCCGCAGGTTCATCTGCCAACTGCGCCGCCGCCATGATTGCCATCAATGCGGCTATGGCCAATCAGTTGAACGAGTTCAAAGTATCCATCGACAAACTGATGGAAGAGGGAGTCGGCAAGGATGAAGCCATCTTCCGCATTATGAAAGAGACCATCATCGCCTCCGAGCCTATCCGCTTTGAGGGTGACGGCTACTCCGAACAATGGAAGCAGGAAGCCGCCCGCCGTGGGCTGACCAACATCTGCCACGTTCCCGAAGCCCTGATGCACTACATGGATAACCAGTCCCGTTCCGTACTCATCGGCGAACGTATCTTCAACGAAACGGAGCTTGCCTGCCGCCTGGAAGTAGAACTGGAGAAATACACCATGAAGGTACAGATAGAAAGCCGTGTGCTGGGCGACCTTGCCATCAACCACATCGTACCGACTGCCGTTATCTACCAAAACCGTCTGCTGGAAAATCTCCGTGGCCTGCGCGAGACCTTCTCTCCCGAAGAATACGAAGTCCTCAGTGCCGACCGGAAAGAGCTTGTACGCGAAATTTCCAAGCGCGTAACAGCCATCAAGGTACAAGTACGCGAAATGACCGAAGCCCGCAAAGTAGCCAACCACATGGATAACTACAAAGACAAGGCCTTCGCTTACGAAGAAACCGTACGCCCTTATCTGGAAAGTATCCGTGACCACATCGACCACCTTGAGATGGAAATTGATGATGAAATCTGGCCGCTTCCGAAGTATAGGGAGTTGCTGTTCACTAAGTAGGCCTCTCCCCTAACCCCTCCCCCGCAGGGAGGGGGATAGAGATACTACGATAAACAATTAAGTTACTACGATTTACGATTTGACGGTTTACGGTTGGAGTTACTCATACAATCATAAACCCACCTGCTAATGAGCAGTTGTTTAACAATACAAACTTCAATCGTAAATCGTCTAATCGTAAATATATAGATTTTCCTTTATCTCCCCCCCTACGACATCTTTTTGTCATATTTGTGCAATATTTAATTTTTTCTTTTTACATTTGTGCTGTATAACACAGTTTTGCAGCAGTTATGGTAAAAGTAAACTTGTCTGATATTAATGTTCCGGAGTTGATTGCAGATATATGGTCTCCCTTGAATGACGAACAACGGGAATTCCTCGCCAACCACTTCACACTCCAGAACTACAAAAAAAACGAAGTCATCCATTGCGAAGGCGAGACACCTACGCATTTGATGTGTCTGCTGAGTGGAAAGGTCAAAATCTATAAAGACGGAGTCGGTGGTAGAAGCCAGATTATCCGTATGATTAAACCTGTCGAATATTTCGGTTACCGCCCTTACTTTGCAAAAACAGACTATGTCACGGCAGCATCTGCATTCGAGCCGTCTCTTGTTTGCCAAATCCCCATGACTGCCTTGATGACTCTGCTCACACAAAACAACGACCTTGCCATGTTCTTCATCAAGCAATTGTCCGTTGACTTGGGCATTGCCGATGAACGCACTGTAAACCTGACGCAGAAACATATCCGCGGAAGACTCGCAGAATCCCTACTATTCCTCAAAGAAAGTTATGGTTTGGAGGAAGACGGCTCCACCTTGAGTATCTATCTCTCGCGTGAAGATCTGGCCAATTTGTCAAACATGACCACTTCCAACGCCATACGTACGTTGTCACAGTTTGCCACAGAACGGTTAATCACCATCGACGGACGTAAAATCAAAATCATAGACGAAGAAAAGCTGAAGAAAATCAGCAAGATAGGATAAGGAATAAGTGACAAGGGATAAGCGATTAGGGGTTAGCATAATAAAAACACATTGTTACCATCCTAACCCCTAATCACTAATCACTAAATCAGTCCTTTCGCAGACAAATATCTTTCCGCTTCAATGGCTGCCTGGCAACCAGTTCCGGCAGCGGTGATGGCTTGACGATAGTGAGGATCAGCAACGTCTCCGGCGGCGAATACGCCCGGCACTTTGGTACGCGGTGTTCCCGGCTCGGTGACGATATAACCTACTTCGTCCGTATCTACATAAGGTTTGAAAATATCTGAGTTGGGTTTATGGCCGATAGCCAAGAAGAAACCGTCAATAGCCACATCATAGCGCTTCTCATCAGGTTCACCCATACGCTGTACCAAATGTACACCTTCCACACCGTTCTCTCCAAACAAGCCTACGGCATTATGTTCGAACAGTACTTCAATCTTGTCATGCTTCATCACACGCTCCTGCATAATCTTGGAAGCGCGAAGATAAGGTTTGCGGACAATCAGATAAACCTTGGCAGCCAGTCCGGCAAGGTAAACAGCTTCCTCGCAGGCAGTATCTCCACCCCCTACAACAGCTACCGTTTTCTTGCGGTAGAAGAAACCGTCACAAGTGGCACAAGCGCTGACACCCATTCCCGCATATTTCTTTTCATCCTCCAGCCCCAGATACTTCGCAGCGGCACCTGTAGCAATAATCAGCGTTTCAGCCTCAATCATCTTTTCGTCATCAATCGTAATCTTGTAAGGTGCTTCAGCAAGATTGGCTGCGGTAGCAACTCCATAACGCAAATCTGCACCAAAACGTTCGGCTTGCTTCCGCAGGTCTTCCATTAATTCCGGACCTCCGATACCTTGGGGATAACCGGGGAAATTCTCCACATCAGTAGTGGTTGTCAACTGGCCACCGGGCTGCAATCCTGCATAAAGTACCGGTGAAAGATTGGCACGGCCTGCATAAATAGCGGCAGTATAGCCGGCAGGACCCGAACCGACAATCAGACATTTTACTTTTTCTGTTTCCATCATTATATTATTTACTATTTGACTATTTACAATTTACTATTTAGCGCATGTCGATGACTTCAGCCGTGGGATAGGCTTTTTTGTCAAAGACAAAGAAACTATCCGGATAGGATTGTCCGGTCTGGTAGTTATTAATAAGGATAGTAGTCATATACTTACTCCCCCGTGGTGCCAAGTCCACTTGATGCAGACGATACGTATCCTTTGTCACAAACAGATAGACACTTTCAGGGTCTCTTCTCTTGTCGGCAGCAGTCATGGTGATGTAATAAACAGACTTGTCTTGCTTACCACCGACACTGCTCAACTTCAATCTGTATCCCTGCTTGTAGAGGGACAACCAAGCATACGGATTAAGAGTCTGCAATTCCTCCTGCGTAGGTTCCGATACATTCACCTCATCTGCCGAAGCCACATAGCTCCACTGCGTATGTCCGTCAAACCAAGTCTTCATTCCCTCGGTCTCAACCACAAACTTCTCACCTTCCAGATAGAGAACTCCCGCATAAGAGCCTTGTTGTTCGTTCACGGTAAACGCCAGCTTCACCCCTCCCGCTTTCCGAAAGGCTTCGGCTGTACGCTCCAATATATTCTTGGCATCCGGTTGTTGTGCCGACATCGGCACAGCAAACAACAGCAATAGCACACCAAGTAAAAGCTTATCAAATTTCATCATTCTATAAATAACCATTCCTTATTGCAAATTGTTTAACCGCATTTCCAGGTCGCTCTCATCTATACAGAACACCTCACGCGCCTTACTACCTTGCGCCGGTCCCACAATCCCCGCTTTCTCCAACTGGTCCATGATGCGGCCGGCACGATTATAACCGATGGCAAACTTACGCTGAATGAGCGATGTGGAACCCTGCTGGTGAATAACAACGAGACGGGCTGCATCCTCGAACAAAGGATCGAGACGTCCCATATCCACATCCCCCAAATCACCTCCTGCATTTTCATCCACATATTCGGGCAGATAGAAAGCAGTGGGGTAACTCTGCTGGCGGGCGATAAACTTCGTAATCTCCGCCACTTCGGGCGTATCGATAAAGGCACACTGCACACGCACCGGGTCAGCTCCCTGCAGGAATAACATATCACCGCGGCCTATCAGCTGGTTGGCTCCCGGACGGTCGAGGATGGTACGCGAATCGACCATTGCCGATACACGGAAGGCGATACGCGCCGGGAAGTTGGCCTTAATCGTACCCGTAATGATGTTTGTTGTCGGTCGCTGTGTAGCGATAATCATATGTATACCCACGGCACGCGCCAACTGGGCGATACGTGCGATGGGCAGTTCCACATCCTTACCGGCTGTCATAATCAAGTCACCGAACTCGTCGATAACGACTACGATATAAGGCATGAACTTATGCCCCTTTTCCGGATTCAGACGACGGTTGATGAACTTCTCGTTATACTCCTTGATATTGCGCACATGGGCAGCTTTCAGCAAGTCATAGCGAGTATCCATCTCCACACAGATGGAGTTCAAAGTCTGCACCACCTTCGTGACGTCCGTAATGATGGCATCTTCCCCGTCGGGTAATTTCGCGAGGAAGTGATGCTCAATTACGGAGTAGATGCTGAATTCTACTTTTTTGGGGTCTACCAGCACAAACTTCAGCTCTGCCGGATGCTTCTTATATAATAAGGAGGTGATGATGGCATTCAACCCCACGGACTTACCCTGACCGGTAGCACCGGCAACGAGCACGTGCGGCATCTTGCACAAATCCACCATAAACACTTCATTCGTAATCGTCTTACCCAGTGCGATGGGCAAGTCGTAAGTAGACTCCTGGAACTTCTTGCTGCCGATAATACTCTGACCGGATACAATCTTCGGATTGGAGTTGGGCACTTCGATACCAATCGTACCCTTTCCCGGAATGGGAGCGATGATACGGATGCCGAGCGCCGAAAGGCTGAGGGCAATATCATCTTCCAGACCGCGTATCTTCGAAATGCGGACGCCCTGCTCGGGAGTGATTTCATACAGCGTCACCGTAGGACCTACCGTCGCCTTAATGGTACTGATTTCTATACCGAAACTACGCAGAGTATTGATAATCTTATCCTTGTTCGCGTTCTGCTCTACCATGTCAATGGTCGGACCATTGTCATCGTAATGCTTCATCAGGTCTATTGTGGGGTAATGATAGTTTTCCAAATCCAGACGGGGATTGTACGGCTCCTTCTCCGTTCCCACATACTCCTCCTCTTCGGCCTTTTCAACCTGGAATGCCGGCTCCTTCTCTACCGGCTGTTCCCGAAAAGGGGGCACCGGCTCCGGTGCAGGAGTCTCAAAAGTCATGGTAACGTCCTCATCCGCAGACTTGGCTGGCTTTACCTTTCCATCACTTCCACCCAAGTCAAGGGTGATTTCATTCAGCGGTTCGTCCTCTTCTTCCTCTGTAGCAACCTCCTCCTCCTTTTCAAGAACCTTTTCCGGCTCCGCAGCTTCCGGTGTCGGAGCAGTAGTCTTTTCCTTTGCACCCCAAGAGGTCTTGAACTCTTCCGGCGTTTCACCCAGCACGCTTTCCGCCTTCTCCTTACGCTTCAAGAAGCTGAGACTAAACAATCTGCGCAACCAGATGACAGTCCGTGCACTCAGATAGATGAGGAAGCAGATGGCAGTTACCAACAATAGCAGCCATACTCCCGGCACACCGACTTGAGACACAAGCCAGTTGCTGACATTGTATCCGTGCATACCGCCCAGATAGAGGAAAGAGTCCTTGTACTGGTCTACAAACACAAAACCGAAAAATACCGAGAACCACACCAGCATCAACGAACAGCCGATGAACCACTTCCACAAGCGCACCACACGCACCCGCATCAGCTTCAATCCCGCCACAGCCAGGAACACGAGAATCAGGAAAGACGATACGCCGAAACAATCATTTATCAGATAGCTGGCCAACTGCGCACCGCGGCTACCGGCGTAGTTCTTCACCCCATTATTGGTGGAAATCAGCTCCTGCGCACTGCCTCCGTCAATGATGCTCTGGTCTGCCGCTCCCGTGAAAAAGAACGACGAAAAGGCGAGCAACAAATAAACCGAAAAGATTACCAGTACCAAGCCGATAACGAAATGAACAGTTTCACTTCTAAATAACGCTGCCACTTTCCCAAAAAACGAGAGTGACAGCTCCGTATCTTTAGCTGTTGAATTTTTCTTTGCCATATTTTTTAAATAACTATTGAGAATTGATTGCAAAAATAATAAAAACTATCCTTCTGCCGCGTTGTTTTCATTCTTTAATTTCTCGTCTGCCGATTATAGGTATTCCTAATCTACAACTGTAGTTTTATCGCATGTTTTACTTACATGCTTGCATGAAATGACATAGCGCACTAATTTACAACAGATTGCGCCATGCAAGCAGACCTCATGCAAGCATGCAGGCAGATTTTGCCTACATGACGCAATCCATGCAAGCCCTATACGCATCAACCTACTCTTTTTCCTTCAAAAAATAAATCGGCTGTTTCTGCAACCCTTTGTTCACCAACACATTCTCCTCACAAAGACGACGAATCTGCCGCGTCGCAGTCGTGCGGGTCATGCCGCAAATCGACTGTACAACACTGCGGGTGATGAACTCATTCTTACGTAGATAGTTCACCACTTTTTGCTTCACCTCATCATCCGTCAGCCTCTTTTTCGTGAGATTCCGCAATTTCAGCGGCTTTACCTTCAATACTCCTATCTCACTGCGCAGCGCCTTGTCCGGTCTGAAAGTGATGTTTTTCAACTTTACCTTAGTACTTTTCCGCTTTGTCTCCAGTGTCACCGGTTCCGTGCAGGTCAGCGTAGGAACAAAGTAACCGATGCCGTCCAAATGAACCTGCCTGCCCTCCCCCAGCTCGCGTCCCACAAAATGCGACAAAGCATCGAGTACCGCCAGTACATCCGTCTCGGTCAGCGAGCAGTATTCTTGTATATGCCTGCGCAGCTCATCGGTCGTCGTGGAGCCGTTCAGTTTAATCCGGGGATGCAGGGTCAGTTCTTCCCCTTGTTTATCCTTCGTTTTCGGGTTTTCGTACCAATCAAATAAAATTGCCATATTCTTTCCTCCATTTTTAGATTCATTTCTGTTGCTGTCTGCAGGTTTCGCTCATGCAAAGTACCGGCTTTCATTAGGCAGAGCATGGGTCTTCCTTACGCAAAGAAGCGTTCTTCCTTCTGCTGAAAGCTTATCAAAAAAAGATGCGCACAGCTGTGGTTTACCTTCTTCATATTTGTGATACACCTTCTTCACAACTATGAGAAAGACATTCCACGACTGTGCGCAACTACAAACTACAGAGGCAAAGATAATGAAAAGCAGGGGGCTTGGCAAAGGAATGCTAATCTTTTTCAGATTGAAGCATGTAATAATGCGGTAATAATAGCGCTATTTGCCCAGTTCCATAATTGCAATAATTAATCTTCATCATCATCGTCATAATCTTCATCGTAGTCATCATCGTCACCATCCCATCTACACCCACAAGCATCACAAGCATAATCATTAATACCACTTGAATCAGGATAGACCAAATGCGAGCCACACTCAGGGCAACGCAACTTGTTGTTATCATCATCGTCATCCGCAATTTCATCACATGGCCATTCTCTTCCACAATCCGGACAAACATAATTCACGCCATCGAAATAGGCATTCTCATTCAAACAAAAAATACATTCCATAACTATCTTATTTTTAATTATTACTTTTATTCATTATTCTTTTTGCATATAAGCAGCATTTAATCAGCACAACTCCCACCAGCATAGAACAGACAATGCCAATTGCAATGAAAAGAGGACTTCTATCAGCGGAAGCAATGCCGTTTTTTGCCAACACCAAAAGTCCCGTCTGAAAACAAACGGCCGACAACAAGCAGAACAGCAGCACATTGCGTTTCCAATGTTTTGGCATCGGTTCATTTTTTTCTACCTCTTCTACCATTTCCTTCATTGCTTCTTCAATCCATATCTTCATCTTCATTGTCTTGAGGATTTATTTCATATTTGGGGTCTAAATCATATCTGTACGCAAGCAAAAAATCGGCCTTTTTATCTTTGGGTTTACAAAGAGAATACAATATGGCCCCTACTACCAATGGGGCAGCCGCAACAACTGCAATCCCTGCCAGCATACCACCTCCTATTATACCGCCAATTGCAGCCAATCCGGAGGTTATTCCTGCTGCCGACAACCCAGCAACAACACCTGAAGCCGAAATCAAGCTTATCATTCCTGCCACCGTACAAACAGATCCTCCACTTGCCATTATTTTGGCAACCAAATCATCTTTGTCTTTTCTAGTCATCTTTTTGTAAGCATCAAAATCTTTGCCTAATACAACGGTGAACATGATACAGAATTCTGCATAGCACACGTCAGTAGGATAGCTCTTGCCCTCGGCCAAACGTGTAATTGCGTACTTCGACATTGTCATAGCCACTGCAAGTTCATCAATAGAAATAGAAGAATTACTCATGAATGAACGCAAAAACGGAGCGAAACCGACTCCTTTTGGAAATTCTTGATTTTCCATAATCTTTTTTTTAAAGTTTATATTATGGCGCCCTCTGCCTATAAAAACAAAAAGCAACCGTTAGCATTAACGATTGCAAAAATATGGGGGAAGAATCAAGCACGAAATAGACGTCTACGAAAAAGGCAATCAACCTCTTTATCCATTCCTCATGTTCTTTTTAAATTCTTCCCATTGCCAGTCAGGAAAGTTCAATGTATCATTTACGATTCTCCACGCGTCCTTTGGCAGGTCTAATAGAGTTTGCAATATTTTCCATGCATTTATTATTATAGATGTAGCATCGCCCTTTGTACACACCTTTCTTAGTGTTGCCCCGAAAGATCTGCCGTTCATTGTCATCAGAATCTTGTTGATATGCGTGTAAGGAGGTGAAACAGCCACTATTCTATTATTTTCTTTACCACACTTAGAAGTATCTAATGTTTTCAAATAAAATTGCATATACCCCAGAAGAAGTATAATCACATAGACAAATTGTTTATTAGTTTTCTTCTGGAAATCTCGCTCTTTCACATCTCCGTTTCCTACTATCCGCCACGCTGCCTCATAGTGTTTTTCTTTTGTTAAGTATCCACTTTCAGTGGCCTTTTCCAGCAGCTTCTCAAACAATTTTTTATTTGTCTTCCCCTTTCCCTTTTTCGACATTCGGCCTATCTTTTCAAGCAGTTCCTGATATGCCTCTTTTGTAAAGTTAACATCAGCAGAGAAACGTATCTTATCCTCTTTTTGAGACTCTTTCCGGGAGTCAGAACGTTTTCTCAGAGCCTCAACATCTTCATTTTCAAGATACCCCTCATATACACTTCTTATAAGACGAACCGCCCTTGCACCCACCTCCACAATATCCTCATCTTCATGAAGAGTAATCCAAAAGGGCCAATAAGTATGGTTGTTCGCATTATTTGTAGGCTTAAAGCGGTGAGTGAAAAATTTCCCCGGAAATGTATTTTCAAGAACAGCAGTAACATAATAACGAATATCTTCCCATTCTTCATTGAACATGGCCATCCCATCTTTATCATTCTCATCAAGAATCAGTCCCTTACACCCATAATAAATACCGACAACCGGTTCATACACATCATATTCTATCAGAAATTCATACCCTCTGCATCCATCCTTACTATACAATGTCTCCAGCTTATACATCATGTGATGCGGAGCCTTGTTTCCATGAAAAGAAGCATCCGCTTTAAAATCCTCCACTTCATCCAACAACCTCATCTTCTTTTTATAAAACTCTGAAGCTATGCCATTTAGTTCTTCCCAATGCTTCCGGTTCCTCTCTCTGATTTTATCTTTCTCCATCTCAGAGACAGCCTCCTGACAGTTCACATCACATTCGGCCCCATCAAAATCAATGCTAACACTGGAAAAATATTCAAGGGCTGCCTGCACTTCTTTCTTTTTAGCATAGACCTGCCTCGCTATAAAGATGCAAGCCTCCCGCGTAAGGTGATAGTTTTCCACGCTCCTACATGCACCAGAGCCTACCCCAACCATTTCAACCATCAGGTTAAAATGGTCATCCACATTTATGCCATCCGCTTCGGCGGACTTCATGGCCTTTGCCAATGGAACGGAAAATTTCTGGTACGTACTATACCCCAAAGCAGCGCACAATTCCCTCGAAGTCCAGTATGACCGTCCTTGCCCATCAAACTTCCTTATTTTCTCAAAAGGTGATTTATCACTGATTTTCAATTCTTTATTCATAAAGACAGAAACAAATTACATGATATAAAAATCCTCATCTATAATGACGAACACTCAACAACACTAATATCAAGCATGAAGATAGCAATAAAAAAACATCCCGTCACATAATTGGAAACATTTTGTATACAGAGAGACGGGAGCAATGCCCTATATTTGCAACCGGTCAATCAATCACCGGCCATGAAAAACAGGTAGTTTATGAGAAATTTCATTGTATTATGCTTATTGGCATGTCTGGCATCATGTACAGACAAAAAAGAATTCCAGACAATAAGAGAACGAATCGATTTATCAGGAAATTGGAACAGTTCATTAGGGAACTGCACATTGCCCGGTACGACGGATGAAAACAAGTTGGGAGACGGCAGGCATCCCACCAATGTAACCTCCCAGTTGACACGGACTTATCCCTACTCCGGCATCGTAGAATATGAAAAAGATGTTGAAATTCCCGTACAGATGGAAGGGAAACGCCTGATACTCTTCATGGAACGTACAAAGCCCAGTACTCTCTGGATAGACGGGGACAGCGTCGGCACGTTGGGACATATCTATGCACCTCACTGCTATAGCCTGCCGGCCTTGGCACCCGGCAGCCACCATATAAAGATACGCATTGACAATTCCCCCAGCTCCGTACCAGCCGAAATCCAAAGCTCGCATGCCTGGACCGACGGCACACAAACCAACTGGAACGGCATTCTGGGCGATTTCTACATCGAAGCGACCCCACACACCTATCTCGAGCAGGTACAAGTCTACCCGTCTGTAAAGGAGAAAAAGGCCCGCATCCATGTAAACATATACAGCGATTCGGAGCAATCGGGCGTAGTGACCCTTTCTGCCAAGACGTGGAACACCCAACAAGAACACCTGTTACTGGACATGGAAAAACAAGTCGGCTTAAGCAAAGGTGAAAATAAGATAGAACTGACGCTCGACATGGGCAACCGGATGCAGACATGGAGCGAATTCCACCCCACACTTTATGCACTGAACGTGACCCTTGCCACAAACGAGGGTAAAGACAATATAATAACAGATTTCGGTATGCGCGACTTTGCCACCGAAGGTACTCAGTTCACCATAAACGGCTTCAAGACCTTCTTGCGCGGCAAACACGACGCTTGCGTATTCCCACTTACCGGATATGCGCCGATGGATGTAAAGTCCTGGCGAAAAGTTTTTCAGACAGCCAAGAGTTATGGCATCAACTACTACCGTTGCCATTCCTACACCCCGCCCCGCGCCGCTTTTGCCGCTGCCGACATCGAGGGTATCTATTTCCAGGCCGAGTTGCCTTTATGGGGAAGCATTTCACCGGACAACCATCGCCTGAATGACTTCTTGCTGAACGAAGCCTATATGACCCTCGACTACATGGGCAATCACCCCTCATTCACCATGTTGGGACTGGGCAACGAGTTGGGTGGCGACGTTGACCTGATGCGCAATTGGCTGGACGGATTCAGAAAACATGACAACCGCCATCTCTATTCGCTCGGTTCCAACAACTTCCTGGGTTGGGGAGGTGCCATAGACGGTGAAGATTATCTGACAACCTGCCGGGTAGGAGGAGGCGAAGGCTATACAACGCACGTACGCAGTTCGTTTGCCTTTGTCGATGCCGAAAAGGGAGGTATCTTGAACAACACCCGTCCCAATACCCGTGCGGATTATACTGCTGCCATAGCGAAATCTCCCCGACCGGTCATCAGTCACGAAACCGGACAGTTCCAAATTTATCCCGACTACAAGGAGTTGGAGAAATACACCGGCGTATTGCATCCATATAACTTGGAGATATTCCGTGACCGGCTCAATGAAAATGGACTGCAGAACCAGATTGACGCATTCCATCAGGCCACCGGCCGGTTTGCCGTCGAATGCTACAAGGCTGATATTGAATACGGCCTGCGCACTGCCGGTTTAGGTGGATTCCAGATGCTCGACCTTCAAGACTTTCCCGGACAAGGCTCGGCACTGGTAGGCATTCTGGATGCTTTCATGGACAGCAAAGGCATTGTCACTCCCGAAACATTCCGCGGCTTTTGTGCTCCGGTGGTACCGCTGGCGCTTATGGACACCTACTGTTACAGCAACAAAGAAGAGCTGAACATAGGACTCGCCCTGACAAATTACGAAGAGCAACCATGGTCTGATGCATTATGCTGGCGTCTGGAAAGCCTGAGTGACAGCGTAACTTTTGTTCGCGAAGGCAAAGTCCCCGCCCATGTAGAGCAAGGAAAAGTAATGCAGGTGGGCGAGTTGAAAAGCACCCTTACCGAAATAGACAAGCCTGCCCAATTGCGACTGACACTGACCACCGGGAATTATCATAACTATTATAACTTATGGGTATACCCCGACCGGACACCGGAAAGCGAAGCGGACATCTTCATCTGTCAGTCCTTGGATGACGAGGCGCGAAAGAGACTGAGCCAAGGAGGGAAGATACTGCTTATACCCGACCACAAAGCCATTGAAGAACAGAGTGTAGGTGGACTTTTTACTCCTGACTACTGGAACTATGCCATGTTCAAAAGCATTTCGGAAAACGCCGGCCGCGAAGTTTCGCCGGGCACCCTCTCCTTGCTGATGGACGAGAAACATCCCTTGTTCCGGCAGTTCCCCACCGAGTGCCATAGCAACTGGCAATGGTGGAGCATCGTACGCCATGCCCGCCCCTTTATTCTGAACGCTACACGCCACGAATACAAGCCGCTTATCCAAGTAGTAGACAATGTGGAACGGAACCACAAGTTAGGCTTGCTGTTCGAATTTGCCGTAGACAACGGTAAGGTATTGGTTTGTATGAGCAACCTCGAAGCAATTCGCCACACTCCGGAAGGAGGTCAGCTGCGCAATGCCATTTTAAGCTATATGAAGTCGGCTGAGTTCTCTCCCACCGAGACGCTGACCTCACAGCAGTTGCAGCACATATTAACAACCGAGGTGAGGAAGCAAGACATTGTCGGCGTGAAAAACCAGTCGGATTACGACGTACAGCCGGAATAAATATGAGAAGTTTCATCATAATTCCACTTTTCCTCGGCTGTCCCGTCATTTTTCAGTAGCTTTGCGGACTTTAATACAGCAAGCACCCCATGAAACTTACCCTTATACGCACCGCTCGTGAAACCGGCAAAGAGACATTCAGCACATGGCCCAGCGACACCTTGATGGAGAAGATGAAAACCGAGAACAAAGCCGGACACATATCCGCCTTGCGCAGCCTCATTCCCCACATCACCGGAAGCAACGGACACTACCCCTGCATAGACAAACTGCCACGCATCTGCCCTGCCGCAGAATATGCCCGCAGCAAAGAGGGGGAAAGATACCTGAAAACCTACAACGGACTGGTACAGATTGAAGTCAACCACCTGGCCAATGCCGTGGAAGTGGAGCAAGTAAAGCGCCAGGCGGCCCTGCTGCCACAAACTTTTGCCGCCTTTTGCGGAAGCAGCGGACGAAGCGTAAAAATATGGGTACTGTTTGCCACCCCCGACGGTTCGCGCCCCAGGCAGGAAGAAAAAATCAGGCTGTTTCATACCGCTGCCTACCGGCTCGCCGTAAACTGTTATCAGCCCCTGCTCCCCTACCCCGTCACACTGAAAGAACCTGCCGTGGAGCAAAGCTGCCGCATGACGCTCGATGACCGTCCCTATTACAATCCGTCTGCCGTCCCTTTCTGTCTGGAACAGCCTTTGTCCGTGCCCGACGAGCCCACCTTCGGCCAACGGAAACAGACCGAAGCAAACCCGCTGATGCGCATTGCCCCCGGCTATCCGGCCTCCCAAACCTTCTCCATCCTCTTCGAAGCCGCCCTGAACCGTACCTTCGAAGAGCTGGAAAACTGGAAACGGGGCGATGACCTTCGCCCCCTGCTCTACCTGCTTGCCAGGCATTGCTACAAAGCCGGCATTCCCGAAGAAGAGGCAGTACGTCAAGTCATGATGCACTACTACCGCGAAGCGGATGAACAACTGGTGCGCATGACCCTGCACAACCTCTACCGCGAATGCAAAGGCTTCGGCACCCGCAGCAGCATGACCCGCGACCAAATCACCGCCTTCCGCCTGGAAGAATTCATGAACAGACGCTATGAGTTCCGCTGGAACACCGTGCTGGGAGAATTGGAATTCCGCCAACGGGACTCCATACACTTCCATTTCCGCCCTGCCGACCAGCGGGTAAGAAGCAGTATCGGACAGAATGCCCTGAAAGAAGGAATCAGCGTATGGGACAGAGATGTGGCACGCTACCTCAACTCGGACGCCATTCCCTTGTACAACCCCATCGAAGAATATCTGAACAGCACCGGACATTGGGACGGCAAGGACCGTATCCGCGCATTGGCCGACCTCGTCCCCTGCAACAATCCGTACTGGCGGGAACTCTTCTACCGCTGGTTTCTCAGCATGACGGCGCACTGGCAAAACATCGACCGTCAGCATGGAAACAACACGTCTCCCCTACTGGTCGGAGCCCAAGGCTATCGTAAAAGTACCTTCTGCCGCATCCTGCTGCCACCCGAACTGCGCTTCGGATATACCGACAGTATCGACTTCAAAAGCAAGCAGGACGCAGAGCGGAGCCTCGGCCGCTTTTTCCTGATAAACATCGACGAATTCGACCAAATCAGCGTCAATCAGCAAGGTTTTCTAAAGCATCTGCTGCAGAAACCCGTGGCAAACCTGCGCAAGCCTTACGGCACCGCCATCCAGGAAATAAGACGCTACGCCTCCTTTATAGCCACCAGCAACCAGAAAGACCTGCTGACAGACCCCAGCGGCAGCCGCCGTTTCATCTGCATCGAAGTCACCGGCCCCATCCATACCAATGTCACCATCAACTACCGGCAACTCTACGCACAAGCCATGGATGCCATAGCCAAAGGTGAACGCTACTGGCTGGACGATTCCGACGAAGCCATCTTGAAACAGACCAACCGGGAGTTTGAACAGCCCACACCGTTGGAACAGCTCTTCCTCTGCCACTTCCATCCCGCCGAAAATGAAGAGGAAGGAGACTGGATGACCCCTATGGAGATTCTCTCCTTCTTGCAAACCAAGACCAAAGACCGGCTGTCCATCAATAAAGTGGCTCTGTTCGGACGTGCACTCCACAAACTGGGCATCAGCAGCCGCCGGAAGACAAGAGGAACAGAATATCATGTAGTGAAAAAAGAATAATCCTGCCAATTAATTTGCTTCTACTTTCGGTTTGCGCTATCTTTGCGTTTCAAATCAAGAAGATATGAAAAAAGAAAGTCAAGTGATATTCGACCGGAATGCCGTAGAGTTTGTGACCGTAGCCGCCGAGTTTTGCAAGTTTCTGGAACAAGCGGAAGGGGTGAAACGTTCCGCGTTCGTCGATACCTCCTTAAAAATACTTCCGCTGCTCTACCTGAAGGCCTCCATGCTGCCCGAGTGCGAAACCATAGGAGACGAGGCGCCGGAAACATTCGTCACCGAAGAGACCTATGAGGTACTCCGCATGAACCTCGCCAATATCCTGGCCGAGAAAGACGACTACCTGGACGTATTCGTATCTGACATGAAGTATAGTGACCAGCCCATCACCAGGAACATTTCCGAAGACTTGGCCGACATATACCAGGACATCAAGGACTTTATCTTCGTATTCCAGCTGGGTTTCAACGAGACGATGAACGATTCGCTTGCCATCTGCCAGGAAAACTTCCGCCTCCATTGGGGACAAAAGCTTGTCAACACCCTGCGTGCCCTGCACGAGGTGAAGTATGCGCAAGGCGAGGATGAAGAGGAGGAAACCGCAGACTTTGAATATTAAATTATGGTTATCAAAAGAACAATAGATAAAGAAACAGTGAAAGACCTGCCCAAAGCCGCCTTTCCGGGACAGATACATGTCGTACAGACACCGTGGGAAGCGGAGAAGGCAGTCGCCTATCTGAAGTCCTGCCCGTTGCTGGGCATAGACAGCGAAACCCGTCCATCGTTCACAAAAGGACAGATACACAAGGTGGCCCTGCTGCAGATTTCCTCAGAGGAACATTGCTTTCTGTTCCGCCTCAACCTGACGGGACTGACTCTGCCGGTTATCACATTGCTGGAAAACCCAAGCGTAACGAAAGTAGGCCTTTCCTTGCGGGACGACTTCATGATGCTGCACAAACGCGCGCCCTTCGAACAGCATGCCTGCATCGAATTGCAGGAATATGTCCGCGCTTTCGGCATCCAGGACAAAAGCCTGCAGAAGATATACGCCATCCTCTTCGGGGAAAAGATTTCGAAAAGCCAGCGCCTTTCCAACTGGGAAGCCGAAACCTTGACCGAACCGCAGAAACTGTATGCCGCCACCGATGCTTGGGCATGCCTCAACATCTACAACAGGCTGCAAGAACTGAAACGGACAGGAGATTTTGAGATAGAAGCCAATAATAATGTGGTAATGTGATGCACATTATCAGATTACCACATTAATCACATTATATATATATATATGTACAAAGTATACCTTAAACCCAATAAAGAGGAGTCATTAAAGCGTTTTCACCCGTGGGTGTTTTCCGGCGCCATCGCACATTTCGACGGAGAGCCCGAAGAAGGGGAAGTTGTTGAAATCTACACGTCCAAAAAGGAATTCATAGCCAAAGGGCATTTTCAGATTGGCAGTATCGCCGTACGCGTACTGACCTTCCGTCAAGAAGAAGAAATCAATGCGGACTTCTGGAAACGCAAACTCAGCATAGCATACGACATGCGCCGCAGTATCGGCATAGCCGGAAACCCGACAAACAACACCTATCGCCTGGTGCACGGGGAGGGAGACAACCTGCCGGGGCTGGTTATCGACATTTATGCCCGTACCGCAGTGATGCAGGCACATTCTGCCGGCATGCACCTCGACCGCATGGCCATTGCCGATGCCCTTACCGAAGTGATGGGCAGCCAGATTGACAATATCTATTACAAATCGGAGACGACCCTTCCCTTCAAGGCCGACCTCTATCCGGAGAATGGTTTCTTGAAAGGCGGCAGCACGGACAATGTAGCCATGGAGTACGGCCTGAAGTTCCACATCGACTGGCTGAAAGGCCAAAAAACCGGTTTCTTCGTAGACCAACGCGAGAACCGTTCGCTACTGGAACGTTATGCCAAAGGCCGCAGCGTACTGAATATGTTCTGCTATACCGGCGGCTTCTCCGTATATGCTATGCGTGGAGACGCCAAACTGGTGCATTCCGTGGACAGCTCCGCCAAAGCCATCGACTTGACCAACAAGAACATCGAACTGAACTTCCCGGGTGACACCCGCCATGCCGCCTATGCAGAAGATGCCTTCAAATACCTTGACCGCATGGGCGACCAATACGACCTGATAGTTCTTGACCCTCCTGCTTTTGCCAAGCACCGCGATGCTCTGCGCAATGCCCTGCAAGGCTACCGCAAACTCAATGTCAAGGCTTTCGAAAAAATCAAGCCCGGAGGTATTCTTTTCACTTTCTCGTGCTCGCAAGCCGTCAGCAAAGAAAACTTCCGCACCGCCGTGTTCACAGCCGCTGCCATGTCCGGCCGCAGCGTACGCATCCTGCACCAACTGACGCAACCTGCCGACCACCCGGTCAGCATCTATCATCCGGAAGGGGAATACCTGAAAGGACTGGTTCTATATGTAGAATAAAGGAAAAAGCAGGCTTTGTTAGCCTGCTTTTCTTAAATAGAGTTAATAAAAAGCAGAAATACGCCAAAACAGCATGTTATATAACATAAACCGTGTATATTTGCACTGTGTTTTTCATGGTATTAGATTTAAGGTTAATAAAGATTGGGTGTCTGGGATAGATACCCTTCTTTTTTTATAATACATTCCTTCCCAAAATCCATCCCTCATTAATCTCTTTCGTTGAAGAAAAAGCCGTACAGAACTTGTTTTTCTCCTAGTCTCATTGTACATTTGCATCTATTACATAATTTAAAATATAAAAAGCTAATATTATGAGCATCAAATTCCGACTCACTGCCATGCAATTCCTGCAATTCTTCGTTTGGGGAGCATGGCTGATTTCATTAGGTGGTTACATGGGCGGTACGTTACATTTTGAAGGCGGACAAATCGGAGCAATCTTTGCAACCATGGGTATAGCCTCACTGATAATGCCCGGACTGACCGGTATCATCGCCGACAAATGGATAAACGCCGAACGCCTTTATGGCATACTCCACCTCATCGGTGCCGGTGCTCTGATTTATGCTTCAACTGCCACCACATACAACCACATGTACTGGGCCATGCTGCTCAACATGCTTGTTTACATGCCTACACTATCTCTGGCCAACACCGTATCCTACAATGCATTGGAAAAATATAAGATGGATTTGATAAAAGACTTCCCTCCCATCCGTGTATGGGGAACGGTAGGCTTTATCTGTGCCATGTGGGCTGTGGACCTTACCGGGTTCAAGGCAAGTTCGGCACAGCTCTATGTGGCAGCCATCTCGGCAGCCATGCTGGGGCTTTACGCCTTCACCCTGCCTGCCTGCCCCCCCATGCGCAGCGAAGGAAAAACGATGCTCTCCGCTTTCGGACTGGACGCACTGGTGCTGTTCAAGCGCAAGAAGATGGCTATCTTCTTCCTATTCTCCATGTTGCTGGGAGCCGCCCTTCAAATAACAAACACCTATGGTGACCTTTTCCTGGGTTCGTTTGCTTCCATACCGGAATATGCAGATTCGTTCGGTGTGAAACACTCCGTCATCCTGCTCTCCATCTCGCAAATGAGTGAGACGTTGTTTATCCTTGCCATCCCCTTCTTCCTAAAACATTTCGGAATCAAGCGTGTTATGTTAATTAGTATGTTTGCATGGGTATTCCGTTTCGGGCTCTTCGCCCTCGGAGACCCGGGAAGCGGACTCTGGATGCTCATTCTCTCAATGATTGTCTACGGTATGGCATTTGACTTTTTCAATGTATCGGGCTCGCTGTTTACAGAAATGGAGGCACATCCCAGTATCCGCGCCAGCGCACAAGGCTTGTTCTTTATGATGACGAACGGTGTGGGAGCCATCATCGGAGGCTATGCCAGCGGAGCCGTGGTAGATGCCTTCTCGGTATATGCCGAAGGTGGAGGACTGGTAAGCCGCGACTGGACACCGGTATGGTTTATCTTTGCAGGATATGCCTTAGTCATTGGTCTGTTATTTGGAATAGTATTCCGCTATAAACATAATCCGGAGAAAATAGAGAAAAACTGATTGAGAATCAGGTTGATTTAATAGGTATGAATAAGAAAAAGATAGAACTACAAGTACTAAACATTTCCAACAGCCAGGCGCAAGCGGGTGCCTATGCCTTGGTACTGGGTGAAGTGGGTGGCGAACGCCAGCTTCCGATTATTATAGGTGCCACCGAAGCACAAGCTATGGTCATCGAGATGAAAGGTATTGTACCGCCCCGTCCGCTGACCCATAACCTATTTGCTTCCGTCCTTGAAGTGCTGGGTGTAAAACTGATGCGTATTCTTATCTATAAAGTAGACAACGGAGTATTTTACTCTTACCTTTATATGAAAGCCGAAGAAACCATTCTCCGGATTGACGCGCGTACCAGCGACGCAGTTGCCCTGGCATTGCGCATGAATGCCCCTATCTTTGTCTACGAAGACATCCTCGAAGCAGAATGTCTGAAAACCGTCGAAGGTTCCATCGACCCGATGGAAGGCAGCGAACCGGACAAAGACGAACTGCTGCAGGAAGACACGATAGGCATACTGAAAACGGCCCTGCAAAAAGCAGTCGATGAAGAGGACTATGAACGTGCCGCACAGCTAAGAGACCAGATTAACCAACTCAAGAACAATTTGTAATATGCACGTATTCTATACCCCCGACATACAAGCCCACGCAGAGCTGCCCGAAGAGGAAGCCGCACACGCCGTACGCGTCTTGCGCTTGCAGGCTGGAGACGAGGTCATGTTGACAGACGGAAAAGGCTGCTTTTATCGTGCCGAAATCAGTACGGCTACAAACAAGCGCTGTCTGGTGAATATCCTGGAAACCCTTCCGCAAGCCCCCTTGTGGAAAGGTCATCTGCACATTGCCATGGCGCCTACCAAGAATATGGACCGCACAGAGTGGTTTGCCGAGAAAGCGACGGAAATTGGGTTTGACGAACTGACATTCCTGAACTGCCGTTTCTCGGAACGGAAAGTCATCAAGACGGAGCGCATCTCCAAAATTCTGGTTTCCGCCATCAAGCAGTCGCTCAAGGCACGCCTGCCCCAACTGAATGAAATGACAGACTTCAACAAGTTCATCACACAGCCTTTTCCGGGTCAGAAATTCATCGCCCACTGTTATGAAGGCGAAAAACCGCTTTTGAAGGATATGGTACATCCCGAAGAGGACGCTCTCGTACTAATCGGTCCTGAAGGAGACTTCAGCGAAGAGGAAGTCCGGAAGGCGACGGAAAACGGTTTTATCCCCATCAGCTTGGGAAAATCAAGGTTGCGTACAGAGACGGCGGCACTGGTTGCCTGCCACATCCTCAATTTACAGAATCAATGATACTCACTAAAACAAAAACTATATGAAAAAGAACCTATTCTTCCACTTCTCAGTACTGGCAATGCTCATCGTGCTGATAAGCGCTTGTTCGTCCAAAAAGCCAGAATACACCAACGTTATTCCTTCCGATGCCTCGCAAGTCATCGCTGTCAATTTAAAATCATTGGCAGACAAGGCCGGTACCAAAGATAAAGAGACTAAAGAAGCACTGCAAAAGCTGACAGATGCCTTGAAAAGCGATATGAATGCAGCTACTTTCCAACAATTGGAGGCTGTACTGAAAGACCCTGCCAAATCGGGAGTGGACGTCAATGCGCCGATTTATGTCTTCAACGCTCCCTCGTTCCCCTACACCACCATGGTAGCCAAGGTTCAAAGTGAGGATGATTTGCTGAAGCTTCTGGAAGTTACGGAGAAAGAACAGATAATCAGCCATGTGGCAGAAGCGGACGGTTACAGTTTTGCACAAATCAACAAGCGGGCATTGCTCGCTTTCACTCCTACCACGCTTATGGTGGTGAACTACACCGGCACATCACAACTGGAAAAAGTCAAAGAAGGAATTCCCGCCTTGCTGAAACAGACCGGAGAAAACAGCATCAACAGCAACACCGCTTTCAAGAAAATGCAAAAGCAGGATGGAGACATCAATATGCTCATCTCTCCTTCCAGCCTGCTGAGTGCATATGCCAATCCGCTGAATTACGGAATATCCCACAATATCGACCTGAAAGACTTGAAGATGCTGGGAAGTCTCTCCTTCGAAAAAGGGAAAATAGAACTGAAAGTAGAGAGCTATACCGAGAACACAGAATTGAAAGCACTTTTCGAAAAGCAAATCAAAAGTACTTGTCCCATCGAAAACACGTTCTTGAAGTATTTCCCAAAATCTACCCTGGCGCTATTCAGCATAGGTATCAATGGAGAAGAGTTCTACAATGTGCTGCAAGAGAATGAGCAGTTCCGCAACGATTTCTCCATTACCAAAGCCGCTGAAGTAAAAGACTTGTTCAGTGCTTTCCACAACGACCTGACCATAGGCCTTATCAATGTAACCATGAACAGCAATCCTTCTTTCCTGGCCTATGCCAGCGTAAAGAACGACGCTCCCTTGAAAGCCCTTTATGAGAAAAAGTCCGAACTGGGACTGAAACGCGGCGAAGACATCGTGAAATTGAATGAGAATGAATATGTCTATAAATCACGCGCTATCAACATATTCTTCGGCATACGAGACAAACAGATGTACGCCACCAATGACGAACTGCTGTATAAGAATGCATGCAAGACCGCTGACCCGTCTGCCAAAGAGACGGACTTCGCTTCCAGTCTGAAAGGCAAGCGCACAGCCTTTGTCATCAATGCGGAAGCCGTACTTGACCTGCCCGTTGTAAAAATGCTAGCTGGATTTGGCGGACAAGAGTATAGCACCTATTACTCGCTGCTCGGCAATATCTCGTATCTGGAAGCTGTCGGCAACGAGGACAAGGCAACCGTCACCCTGCAGCTGAAGAACAAGAATGTTAATGCACTGAAACAGATTGTGGACTTTATCAAGCAGTTTGCAGGAATGTAATTTAAGGATTAAGGATTAGAGATTAAGGATTAATACCACTCATGAATAGGATTCACCTACGGCAAACACTACCTCAAGTGTTTGCCGACCGTGATGCCATTACCTCAGACGTATGGCATCGGGACATTACGTTCCACAAAGGGAAACGTTATCTCATAGAAGCCGCTTCGGGCACCGGAAAATCATCGCTTTGCAGCTATGTTTACGGTTACCGCAACGATTATCAGGGAATCATCAACTTTGATGAGCGCAATATCCGTTCACTCTCCGTCAATGACTGGATAGATATACGCAAACACTCCCTCAGCATTCTTTTTCAGGAGTTGCGTATCTTTCCCGAACTTACCGCCATCGAGAACATACAACTGAAGAACCGGCTTACCAACTTCAAAAAAAGGAAAGAAGTCCTTACCCTATTCGAGGCAATCGGCATTGCCGACAAGGTAAACGAAAAAGCCGGGAAGCTATCTTTCGGCCAGCAACAAAGAGTCGCTTTTATCCGCAGCCTCTGCCAGCCTTTCGACTTCATCTTCCTGGACGAACCCGTCAGCCATCTGGATGACGAGAACGGAACAATCATGGGCAGGCTGCTGACAGAAGAAGCCAGCCGCCAAGGAGCGGGAATCATAGTGACTTCCATCGGCAAACATCTGGAATTGGATTATGATGAAATTTATCAATTATAAATGTGGCTAATATGAACCGACTTGTTTGGAAACTTCTCCGCCAGCACATCAGTGTCGGACAGTTGGCAGGCTTTTTCCTCGCCAATCTCTTCGGCATGATGATTGTATTGCTGAGCGTACAATTCTATCGTGATGTCCTTCCCGTTTTTACGGAAGGGGACAGTTTCATGAAGAAGGATTATATCATTGCTACCAAGAAAATCAGTACTTTGGGCAGCTTTGCCGGGAAAAGCAATACCTTCTCCAAAGATGAGATAAAGGACCTGAAAGCCCAACCTTTTACTAAGGGGGTAGGCGCGTTCACTCCTTCCCTGTTCAAGGTTTCTGCCGGACTCGGTATGCAGGAAGCCGGTATCCGCTTGTCAACGGAGATGTTTTTCGAGTCTGTACCCGACGAATATGTGGATGTCAGTCTGGAGAAATGGCATTTTGACGAAGATGCCCGGGTAATCCCCATCATCATTCCGCGCAATTATCTGAACCTCTATAACTTTGGCTTTGCACAAAGCCGGAGTCTGCCGAAACTCTCCGAAGGTTTGATGAGTCTGGTACAGATGGATATCATGATGCGGGGCAACGGACGTGTGGAACAATATAAAGGCAACATTGTAGGATTCTCCAACCGGCTGAATACCATTCTCGTCCCCCAATCCTTCATGGACTGGGCCAACAAGAATTTTGCACCGGAAAAAGAAGCTGAACCGTCCCGACTTATTGTGGAAGTGAAGAATCCTACCGACACAGCCATCACCGACTATTTCCAGCAAAAGAATTACGAAACCGAAGGCAACAATCTGGATGCCGGAAAGACAACTTATTTCCTGCGCCTCATTACAGCTATTGTCATGGGAGTAGGACTGTTCATCAGCATTCTGTCATTCTACATCCTGATGCTGAGCATCTTCCTGCTTCTCCAAAAGAATACGGTAAAACTGGAAAACCTGCTGCTGATAGGATATAGCCCGACGCGGGTAGCCACGCCTTATTATATACTGACAGTAGGGCTGAATGTACTGGTACTGCTCCTCGCCATCGGCTGCGTGGCATGGGTACGCAGTTACTATATAGAAGTAGTCCAAAACCTCTTCCCGCAACTGGAGAGCGGTTCACTGCTTCCATGCATATTGACCGGTTGCCTATTATTTTTTGCTGTATCACTGCTGAATATTTTGGCAATAGGCAAAAAAATTATCAGTATCTGGAAAGGGGGAAAATAAAGATGGGAAAAATCCATCCAACAGATATAAAGTTCATGGTAGTGTTGGTATTATGTCTCAGCATGGCATTTCCCATCTCTGCCAATGACTTTCTATTCACTTCCATTGACACCTCGCACGGTCTGAGTGATAACCAGATACGCTATATCCTCCAACTTCCGGACGGAAGAATGGTATTTACCACCACCCAGAACGTCAATCTGTATGATGGAGCCAACTTCACCTCTCTGCAGCCTACCCCCGAATATATATATCCGCTGAAACAATACAAGGGCTTCTACCATGTCTATCTGAGCGGTGATTCCCTCTTGTGGATAAAGGATTACCAACGGCTGATGTGCATCAATCTCCATAACGAGCGATACATTGCCAACCTGGACTCCGTCTTTCAACAGAAAGGTATGCAGCATCCCATAGAGGATTTGTTTGCGGACGAACGGGGGCTCGTCTGGGTAATCAGCCATGGCGAGCTGTTACAGCCGGAACTTTCCTTCCGATTGAAACTGTCTGAAGGCCGAGGAACAATACAAGACCTGACTGCAGACGAAGAATCTCTGTATCTGTTCCATGACACGGGAGAAATCGTGTGCTATGATGTAAAAAACGGAAAACAACAGTATGACATTGCCGCATATCCCCGGACGGAACAAGAGAAGTTCCAAAACACCTCCCTCATACTCAGAGGAAAAAACGGATTCTATCAACTGCGCAACGGCTCTAAAGGAGGATTTTTCCATTTCGACCTCCATAAGCGAGCATGGGAGAAGCTGATGGAAACAGAGTATACCCTCAATACACTGATGATCTCCGCAGATGAGAAAGCATACATCAGCTGCATCCGTGGCTTTTGGATTATTGACCCCGAAAAGAGGACACGCCACTACATGCCCACCTTGAGGACCCGAAAGGGCAACGTCCTTGCTACAGAAATCAGTACGATTTTCCAGGACCGGCAAGGAGCTTTATGGTTCGGAACATTCAACAGAGGATTGCTGTACTACCATCCGGCCTTATATAAGCACATCCACATAGACAAGAAGGATTTCCCCCTATCACTTGAAAGAAATACAGCCGTAGCAAACATATAGTCTTGTCAATCGCCATCATTGCGGCAAGCATCCGCCTCTACATACACCGCACCCGGAAGGAGATGGAACGGAAACACAAAGAAGAAATCCTTTTGCTCCGCATCCGCAACTTGATAGAGCAGTGCAACCGTTATGAAGCGGAACAAAAGAAATCACCGGAAGGACAAAACATAACTTGTGTACATAGCCATACCGAACCTCCCCAAACAGAAAACAAGCAAGACGCATCCGAATCTGTTTTCCTGACAAAAGCTATCGAACTGGTGGAAAAAAACCTGCATGTACCCGGCTACTCCGTAGAGCAGCTAAGCCGCGACTTGTGTATGGAACGCACCGGACTTTACCGGAAACTGGTAGCCATGCTCGACCAGTCCCCCAGCCTCTTCATCCGCAACATCCGCTTGCAACGTGCGGCACAACTCATCCTGGAAGGCAGCCTCAGCATTACGGAAATCGCAGAGCGTACCGGCTTCAGCAGTTCCAGCTATCTCAGCAAATGTTTCCAGGAAATATACGGCTGCCGTCCCTCGGAATATGCGGAGAAAATGCAGAAATCAACCTGAGTATTGTTCCGTTTCAACAAGATTGTTGCCACCTAAAGGGGATTCAAGGTTACTTTTGCAGCATAATTTTAAAAGAACCATGAAAATGAATTTTATGAAAAGAGCCGGCTTCGTGCTGACTTGTGCAACCATGCTTGCAAACTTGTGTGCCGCCCAGAACACAGAGCGCACACCTCAAGGAATGAAATGCACCACACAAGGAATGGACATCCGTGTGGAATTCTATTCGCCTTCCATTGTGCGGGTTTACAAAACTCCCGAAGGCAAACCCTACAACAAAGAAAGTCTGGTAGTGGTCAAATCACCCGAAACGGTCAAAGTGGACTTTTCGGAGGAAGCAGGACAAACCGTGCTGAAATCTTCTATATTGAAAGTTCTTGTCAATCCGGCAACCGGAGGCATCAGTTTCCATACCATCGCCGGCAACGAGCTGCTGAAAGACAAGGACTACGGCACCTCTTTTGCCGATAAGAATGATGCCGGCACTCCCTCCTATCAAGTAAGGGGCTCTTTCCTATTGGATAAAGACGAACCCATCTACGGAGTAGGACAAGTGATGGACGGCAAATTCAACCGCCGCAACTCCATGCACCACATGCAGAACGAGAACATGTTCACCTATTCTCCTTATTTCATGTCGCCCGTGAAAGGCTATGCCGTATATTGGGACAACTACTCCATTTCAGAATTCATGGATACTCCGCAGGAACTCGCTTTCCAGAGCCTGGGACACTGTGCGGACTATTATTTCATGTATGGCGGAAACGCCGACGGCATCATCGCCCAGGTGCGCGACTTGACGGGACACTCCCCCATGCTTCCGTTGTGGACCTATGGTTTCTTCCAAAGCAAGGAGCGCTATCATACGCAGGAAGAAAGCCTGAATGTCTTGAAGAAGTATCGCGAGCTGCAAATTCCCATTGACTGTATGATTCAAGACTGGCGCTACTGGCCCGAATATCAGAAGACGGACAGTGCGTGGAACTCACACAGCTTTGACCCTGAGCGCTTTCCCAATCCCAAGAAGTGGGCCGACGAAATACACAAACTGAATGCCAAGCTGATGATTGTGGCATGGCCCGGCTTTGGTACCCACACAGAGCAGCGCAAGGAGCTGAATGCCAAAGGCATGATTATCAATTTTGATACCTGGCCTCCACAAAGTGGCGCACGCCCCTACGACGTCTACAATCCCGAAGCAAGGGACATTTATTGGAAATATCTGAATAAAGGCATTTTCAGTTACATCGGCAACGACGGCTGGTGGCTCGATTCTACAGAGCCCGACCATATCAACCGACAAGAATCGGACTATGACCTCCCCACTCACTTGGGATCTTACCGGAGTGTAAAAAATGCCTACTCACTGATGCACAACAACGGAATAGCCTCGCATCAAAAGGCTTTGAGCAAAGACAAACGCGTTGTCATCCTGACCCGTTCCGGATTTATCGGACAACAACGTTACGGTTGCAACACCTGGAGTAGTGACGTGACCTCCACTTGGGACATGCTGGAGAAACAGATTCCTGCCGCACTGAACTACACCTTAATGGGCATTCCGAACTGGAACAGTGACATAGGCGGCTTCTTTGCCGGACGCTGGAACCAAGAAGGGGGAGCCAAGAACCCCAAATACCAAGAACTGTATGTACGCTGGATGCAGTTCGGCACTTTCTGCCCGATGATGCGTTCGCACGGTACGGAGTTGCCCCGTGAAATCTGGAACTTCGGCAAGCGTGGCGAGTGGTGTTTCGATGCCCAGGAGAAGATGATTAATCTGCGCTATCGCCTTCTGCCCTACATTTACAGCACTTCCTGGGATGTGTCCCACAATGACGGTACATTCATGCGTCCTTTAGTAATGGATTTTGCAGCAGATTCTAAAACACATGAAGTTGGCGGCGAATTTCTTTTCGGACGCTCCCTACTGGTAGCACCGGTCACCCGGCCGGAAGTGACGGAATGGTCGGTTTACCTTCCTCAAGGCGCAGACTGGTGGGACTTCTGGAGTAACGAAAAACAGCAGGGCGGACAGACCTTGAACCGCTGTGTATCGAAAGAGATTCTGCCCGTCTATGTAAAAGCCGGCAGTATCCTGCCGTTCGGTCCCAAAGTACAGTATTCCGCCGAAAAGAATTGGGACAATCTGGAGATACGCATCTATCCGGGTGCCGACGGCACATTCACCCTCTACGAGGACGAAAATGACAACTACAACTACGAAAAGGGAGCTTATTCCACCATCCGCTTCCATTGGGACGACAAGGCTCGTCGCCTGACAATAGAAGAGCGGGAAGGCAGTTTTCCGGGTATGCTGAAAAGCCGCAAGTTCAAGGTTGTTCTGGTCGGTCAGAACTCCGGTACGGGAGACCGGCCGATGAAAGGCGGAAAGACAATAAGCTATGCAGGAAAGAAAAAAAGTATAAAGCTGTAACAGTAAAAAGGAGGAACGTGTCAAAACTACCTTACTATTTTTTAGGCGCGGATTACGCAGATTTCAAGAATTCAATTTGCATAGTCCGCGTTATTCCACGTAATCCGCGCCTAATATTACAGCATAATGAAGTGGTCATATACTTTATTAAAAAGGAAACAGCAACGGCAACACAAATACCATCACCACTCCCATAATAATCTGCAACGGGAGCCCCACTTTTATATAATCCATGAATGTATATTGTCCTGCCGGCATCACCAGTGCATTGGGCGGTGTAGAGAATGGAGAAGCGAAACACATGCTTGCCGCAACCGTCACGGCAAACAAGAACGGAACGGGACTTACTCCAATCTGAACCGCACTTTGAAGAGCAATAGGGGCCATCAGCACTGCCGTCACCGTATTGCTGATGAACATGGTCATCAATGAAGTGGTGAAATAGATACCTGCCATCAACACAATAGGACCATAACTGCCCAATCCGCTCACAAGACTGTTGGATATATATTCCGAGGCACCGGTTTTTTCGAGTGCAAGAGACATGGGGAGCATGGCTGCAAAGAGCACAATCGTTTCCCAGTTTATCGTTTTATAGGCGGCTTCCACATTCCTGAAACATCCCGTCAGCACCATCAGCAAGCCGGCAATCATCACCGCTGTCACCGGGGCCACGGGAATAAAGTCGAAGACCATCATGGCAACCATCAGCACCATGATAGCGGCAGCTATGGGCGCTTTATAATCCAGCGTCACTTTGGCGGCTTCTGCCAAAGGCTGCCCCAATACCACCCAATCGGAATCTTCCCTGCTTATCCGTGCGATGTCCTGCCACGCACCCTGCACCAGCAAAACATCGCCACTATGCATACGCTCACGTCCCAATTCACGTAATATATATTCCTTCTTACGACGGATGCCCAATACATTTACATTAAATTTATCACGGAACCCTGCTTCCTTCACCGTCCGGTTCACAATATTGGAAGAGGGCATCAACACGATTTCGGCGATTCCGATGTCATAAAAGTCAAGGGACTTGTCGGCTTTGGAGGCTTCTTCAGTGGTATGCCCGTCGAGCATTTCCATTAAAAAGTCTTCAGCAAAACGATTTACGTTCGACACCTCTCCCGTAATGTAAAGCACGTCGCCCACCCAAATGGTCGTATCGGGCGATGCCAATTTCTGGGTAATGGTTTTCAGGAATCTATGTTGGGAAGAGTCTACACGCCGTACTTCAATGATATTCAGACCATACTTGCGGCGTACATCCAGGTCTATGATGGTTTTTCCTATCAGACGGGAGTCATTGACAGCCCTCAAACGGAACAGATTGCTGGAAAGTCCGTACTCCTGTACCAGTTGGTCCAATGATTTGCCCGACAATGTTCCGTCATTCTTTTTACCTTTCTTGGAGAGAAACCATTTGGTCAGAGGCATTAAAACCAAAGTTCCCACTATCACGCACACAATGCCCACCGGCAAAAAGGAGAAGAAAGACAGCGGTTCAAAGCCCGCTCCCGTCAATGTATTCTGAATGACCAAGTTAGGAGGCGTACCGATAAGTGTCATCATACCGCCCATGCTGCTGGCAAAAGCCAAAGGCATCAATAGACGGCTAGGATTCATTCCGGCACTCAGTGCCAAGCTCACCACGATAGGCAGCATCAAAGCCACCGTTCCCGTATTGCTCACAAAAGCACCAATGGCAGAGGTAACCAGCATCACCAGCAAGAAGAGTTTCAGTTCGCTCTTGCCCGCCAGCTTTAAAATGCGCGAACTTATCATTTTAGCCAGCCCGGTCTGAAAAATGGCGCCGCCCACAACGAACAAGCCCACCATCATAATCACCACCGAGTTGGAGAAGCCGGAAAGGGCCTCTTCAGGAGTAAGAATCTGAAATATCAATAAACCAATCAGCGCACAAAGCGCCACAATGTCCGAACGGACTTTGCCTGCTACAAAAAAGGCAGCGGAGAGAACAAGGATAATAAGGGTAATCAGCATAAATATGTATATTAAGAATGCACAAATATACTTATTTACGCATGATCACACAACCCCTTACTACCTCAAATTACTGATTCAGAACTCGAATTTTTCCAACTTCATGGCAGCCAGCCCCTGGATTTTGGGCACCAGGGCCACAAAATGGTCTGCTTTTTCATGGGCAGACAATGACTCTGCATCTTTCCATGTTTCACAAATCATAAGAACATCGCTGCGAGTGGCGCTCTCAAACACATCATAAGCAATGCATCCATTGTCCTTCAAGGAATATGCAACCAGTTCTTTGGCAGATTCCAATACTGCGGCACGGTTCTCCGCACTTACCTGAATAAAAACATTTAATCTAATCATACTTGTATAAATTTTAAGTGCATCGCAAATTTAAGCAGAATAAATATCTCCACCAACAAAAGTAAATTGTTATTAATTCCTTTCCCGCCGGATGAACCAATCTTTGGCAAGTATGTTGTCTCATCAGAATTGATTCTAACTTTAACTATTAAAAACTGACTTGATTATGAAATGTAAAGATTCTAATTTCTGGATTGGACTGGGAATAGGTTCGGTTGCCGGTGCATTGGCCTACCACTTCTCCCGTACGGAGAAAGCTAAAAAGCTGGAAGATGCCATATGCCGTGCCATCCACAAAGCAAGTGGCGAAGCCAAGGAGTTCATCAACACTGCTGAAGAAGAAGCATTGCACGTTGGCACCAAAGTAGCAGACAAGATGGCCCATGAGGCCCATGAGGCCGCAGAGAAAGCTGACAATCTGAAAAACAAGGTTCACAATTTTGCCGATGCTAAGAAATAAAACAAGCACTTGGAAACTTCTGAAGGGGTGTGTCAAAATTCACCACAGATTACACGGATTAACACAGAATGAGCTTAATCTACTGATAATCAAAGATGCTTATCTGTGCAAATCTGTGTAATCTGTGGTGAATACCAGTTTCGACACACCCTCTTTGCATATCGACCCATCAGTTCTGCAGACTGCGCCGATTCAAAATATCATTCATATGCTCCAATGCCCATCCTACCAAAGATTCAATATGCGGCATCAGGCTACATCCGATTTCTGTAAGGTTATACTCCACACGGGGAGGAACTTCCGCATAGACTTTCCTAACAATCAGCCCGTCCGTCTCCAATGAGCGCAATGTAACCGTCAGCATCCGCTGGGAAATATCCCCTATGGTTTTCTGTATATCGCAAAAACGCATCGTTCCATTCGCTTTCAGTGTGACCAGCACAAGCATTGTCCATTTGTCTCCCAACCTGCTCAGTACATCCCGTACCGGACAAGCATCCATACGATGAAAATTTTCCATTCCTTTATTTTACCAATCAGTTCAACCTCAGCAATGGCGACTCTATGCTTAGTGTCCGGCATTGCACCACAAAAGTAATAAACTTACTCAAAATAACTATCGTTTCATACGATAATTAAAACATTCTTTATACTCGTAAATGCATCTGCCTCATCCGGATTATTTGTATTTTTGCAACATCGTTTCCTATTCATATGTAACTGCAAGACTCTTATGAACGTAAAAATAGAAGAAAGCTGGAGAAAACGCCTACAAGAGGAGTTTGACAAACCTTATTTTGAGAAGCTGGTAGCATTTGTAAAAAGTGAGTATGGACATGCCAACGTGCTACCTCCCGGCCATCAAATTTTCCACGTCTTCAACTCTTGCCCGTTCGAGAAAGTGAAAGTCGTCATACTCGGACAAGACCCTTATCCTAATCCCGGTCAGTATTATGGAGTCTGCTTTTCCGTACCGAAAGGAATAGCCATTCCCGGTTCTCTGGCAAACATATTCAAGGAAATACATCAGGACTTGGGAAAGCCCATTCCGACTTCCGGAAATCTGGACCGTTGGGTAGCGCAAGGCGTGTTTCCTATGAATTCCGTCCTCACAGTACGTGCCCACGAAACCGGCTCGCACCGGAACATGGGATGGGAAACCTTCACAGACGCTGTTATCAAGAAACTGAGTGATGAACGGGAGAATCTTGTATTCATGCTTTGGGGAGCGTACGCCAAAGAGAAAGCCGCTTTAATCAATAGCAGCAGACACTTGATTCTGACTACCGTCCATCCGTCCCCACGTTCTGCCGAATACGGATTCTTCGGTTGCAGGCACTTCAGTAAAGCCAACGATTTCTTACGGAGCAGAGGGATACAAGAAATAGACTGGTAACACGCTACAATACTCCGCTAACTCCGCTTCCAAACAAAGCAAAGTCCCCCAGGCACGGGTCGTCCGGAAAGGCCTCTGCCAGAGCTTCAGTAATCCGGCGGGCATTCTTCAAAGAAAATGTTTCTGTCTCGGTGAGTCCCAAAGCATAGGCCACACGGCAGACATGCGTGTCCAAAGGCACAATCAGGTCCCTGCAATCAAATCTCTCCCAAATACCAAAATCCACTTCCGGACCTTTCCTTATCATCCAGCGCAGAAACATGTTCAGTTTCTTCTGGGGGCTCTTTGCCGAGACTTCCAAAAATGCGCATAACCTTTCCATCGGATTACCTGCATACGTACATAAGGCATCCTCCAGACTGTCAAAAGCAGAATAAGCAGCATGCAAACGTCTGAAATAGGAATGAAAGTCGGCATAAGAAAGCATCCGGTAAAAACTGCTTCTGTCCGCAGCAGGAAAGTCGTTCTTCCATCGGCAGGACAACACGTATTGATGAGGCGATGCCCCCATCACCCTATGCAACTCATCAGCCTTTTTCAATATCTGTTTACGGTTGCCGAAACTCATGATGGCAGTCAGCAACCCACTGATTTCAATATCCTGCTTCCGTTCATAGCGATGTGGAAACTGTACGGGGTCGTTCTGAATGAAGCCGGCGCAATGATAGGCCGCCGCCCACTCCCAAAGTTGTCTTTTAATCTCCTCGGTCATCTGCAAGCATTTGTTCTTTTCATCTGAAATGCAAAGATATTGCAAATTGAGTGCAGAACTTTCATGCTTGCACGAAAAAGTTGTGCCGGAATACAGCTTATCTTATTTTAAAGATTTTGCATTTATAGCAACATCGGACAAGTAACCTATTTCTTTTCCTCCTATTTTTGCAACATGAAAAAGCCCAATAGAGCCATGCAGCAGAAAAAGACAACCCAGGAAGAATACCAAAAGTGTGTGAACGCAGTAGTAGATTATATAAATCTGCACCTCGGAGAAGAAATTGACCTGAAATCTTTGGCCAGGATTTCCCATTTCTCTCCCTTCTACTTCCACCGCATCATGAAAGCTTTCCTGGGTGAACCCGTCGGTACGTTCATTGTCCGGACGCGTACCGAAGCCGCTGCCCGGTTGCTTCGTTACTCGGACATGCCGATAGCGGACATAGCCTACCGTATAGGCTACTCTTCGCCTTCGTCACTGTCGAAAGTATTCAAGCAGTTCTACGGCATTTCACCATTAGAATACCGTAACAATAAAAACTTTGTAATTATGAAACCAGCCATTATTCGTCCGGAACTGGAACTGAAACACGAAATCAAAGAAGTTCCTGCCCGCAATGTGATTTACATCCGCCTCTTTGGCGACTATAAACTGAACGACTATTGCAGCGCATGGATGCGCCTTTGCCAGTTCATCCAGGAAGAAAAACTGCCTATGGGAGAAGTGATGCCCTACTGTATCTATCACGATGACCCCAAAGTGACGCCCGCTGAAAAGCTGCGTACCGATGTATGTATGGTCCTACCCTCATCTGCAACGGCCAAAGGAGACATAGGATTTAAACAGCTCGCGGCAGGCCGCTATGCCATATTCCTATACAAAGGTCCATACGAACATCTGCAGGCCGTATACGATACCATCTACGGGAAATATATCCCCGAAATGGAATGTAGCTTACGGGATGAGTCCAGTGCGGAACGTTACCTGAACAACCCCGCAGATACGGCGCCGGAGGAACTGTTGACAGAAATCTATATTCCGGTAGAGTAGGCAAGCTGTTCTGCCGGCGCTACCAGGCCTTCTCTCTGGAAGAGTTTAGGAACCGGACAGCAAACATATATTCGTTCCATCATGGGGTAAAAATCATTCCACCGCGGAGTAAAAATCGTTCCACCATGGTGGAACGATTTTTACTCCATGACGGAACGATTAAATATTAGGCAAGCCGGTCGGAACCAGATACGAATTACCATATATAGGAATGCAAGCCGACGCGATTTCCCTCACTATCGGTAGATACCATAAAGATTCAAATTGTCCTTATTTCGCTTTTTTATAATCCGCGATGAAACCCTCCATCATCCACTTGGCCAAAGCCTGGCGGTTCGAACTGATTACAAAACGGCGCTGGTCAAAAGTGTTCTGGATATTTCCCAGTTCCACGAATACGGAAGCGGGAGAAGTGTTGGCCAACACATAGAGATTGCGTGCGCTGACAGTTCCGGTAAACCCACGGTTGGGCTGGTGCTTGTCATATTTCGATTCGAAAGTTTTCTTCATGGTCTTAGCCAGACGCTTGCTGTCGGGCTTGTTTTTGGAGTGGTAAAAGAATACATCGGTCTGATGGCTCTTGCTACGGCTGTCCACATGAAGAAAAACGGCACGGCAGTATTTATAGTTCTTACGGTCCTTCTTGTAAAGCTCATTGATTTTGGCACAACGTTGCTGGAGGCGCGCTACTTGGTTCAAGGGTATGGAAGCTCCCATGCACGTCTCACGTTTGCTGTTGGAAAGGTATTTGCCATCACGGATTCCGTCTTTGGCATCCTGGATAATGATACGGACTTCCGCCCCCTCCTGCATCAGGTTACGGGCAAGACGCAAAGCTACATCATAGGCATACTCGTCTTCATGCAGTTCTATTTTGCCGATTCTGCCGATAGCTCCGGGGTCGGGGCCTCCATGTCCGCTCACTACATAAAAACAAGCGCCCTGCAAACGGTTGGATGTCACTTTTACATCGGCAAGCGCTTTCCCGAACAAAGGTTCATTGATTGCCCTTTTTCTATTACCGGCCGGTTTGGAGGCAGAACTGTCTGTCGCACCTTCTTTTCCGCCATCCACGGAGTTTCCTCCATTCCGCAATGGTGGCAGTACATACTTCACTCCCAGTCGTAATTCTTCTTTCCCTTTAAGGCGTTTCTTGTTCAGCTCCAAAAACTCCTTATAATAGGCTCTCCCCGGGCGCTTGTTACGTTCCAGGAAAACAGAGATTCCTTCTCCACGTCTCGGACTATCCCGCTCTTCCTGAGCCGAAGCATTAAAAGCAAACAAAGTACAAAAGAAGATGGTCAGTAAACAAAATATGCGTTTCATATTCCAATTATTCATCATTTATTCGGTTCGCTACAAATTTCCAGCCGCTAATTTATAGCATTTTACCATACTTAAGCACAAAATTATAATTTTTTCCCTACTTTTGCGACAACTTACGCGATAATAGATAAGAAACTTTTAAAACAGATAACATTATGGCAAAGCAATTCAAGCCGGAGACGCTGTGCGTACAAGCCGGATGGACTCCTAAAAAGGGCGAGCCCCGTGTACTCCCCATCTATCAAAGTACAACTTTCAAATATGATACCAGCGAACAGATGGCACGCTTGTTCGACCTTGAAGACAGCGGCTATTTCTATACCCGCCTGCAGAACCCTACGAACGATGCAGTAGCCGCCAAGATTGCCGCCCTCGAAGGTGGTGTGGCCGCTATGCTGACATCCAGCGGACAAGCAGCCAACTTCTATGCCATTTTCAATATCTGCCAGGCAGGAGACCATTTTGTTTGCTCCTCTACCATCTATGGCGGAACATTCAACCTCTTCGGAGTAACTTTGAAGAAATTGGGCATCGACGTCACTTTCGTCAACCCAGATGCCAGCGAGAAAGAAATTTCCGCTGCTTTCCGCCCCAATACCAAGGCCCTATTCGGCGAAACCATCTCCAACCCTACGCTCGAAGTGCTCGATATAGAGAAGTTTGCACGCATTGCCCACAGCCACGGCGTGCCCTTGATTGTGGACAACACCTTCCCTACCCCTATCAACTGCCGCCCGTTTGAGTGGGGTGCCGACATCGTAGTACACTCTACTACCAAATACATGGACGGACATGCCACCAGTGTAGGTGGAGCCATTGTAGACAGCGGTAACTTCGATTGGGATGCACACGCCGACAAATTCCCCGGACTGTGCACACCGGACGAGTCTTACCACGGACTGACTTATACGAAAGCCTTCGGCAAAATGGCTTACATCACCAAGGCTACAGCCCAACTGATGCGCGACCTGGGCAGCATCCAGTCTCCACAAAACGCATTCCTACTGAACCTGGGTCTGGAAACACTGCACCTGCGTATGCCCCAACATTGCAAGAATGCACAAGCGGTAGCCGAGTATCTTGCCCAGAACGATAAAGTGGCTTGGGTGAATTATTGTGGTCTGCCGGGCGACAAATACTACGAGCAGGCACAGAAGTACATGCCGAACGGCTCTTGCGGCGTTGTCACCTTCGGCTTGAAGGGCGGACGGGAAGAGTCTATCAAGTTTATGGATTCACTGAAACTGGCGGCCATCGTGACTCATGTGGCCGATGCACGTACTTGCGTGCTGCACCCAGCCAGCCATACACACCGCCAGTTGACAGACGAGCAGCTGATGGAGGCAGGTGTACGCCCCGACCTGATTCGCTTCTCGGTAGGTATAGAGAATGCAGAGGATATTATTGCCGACATCGAACAAGCGCTGAACGCCTAAAGGAATAAACAAAAGGGAGTGCATTTTCGGACAATGCACTCCCTTTTCATTTCAATATTCTCTATTACTCAACATTCAATATAATCGTCAAACTTTCCTTGCCTTGGTAGAAGGTCTTTGCTTTCACTACCAGGGAACCACACTTCACCGGTTCTTTCCATAAGGTTGACTGGGCAGTAGGTTCCGAACCATCAGTTGTGTAACGTACTTCAGCACCATCAATGGCCACATTAGCATACAGATTTCCATCTTTTACCAATAATCCCGGCTGAGGCAAGCGGAAGTTAATCCCATTCTTTGCCCAATAAGGCATTTCACTCTTGCTGATTTTCTCATAATAAAGTGCCAAAGCCTGATTGAAAGCCTGCTGCTCCCGCACGCCGGACAGGTTTTCCCATACCGGATGAGCATTCCAGCCACGTTCTGCCAGCCCTAAGATTTTCGGGAAGAGAAGATATTCCACGCCATCAAAACTACGGATAGTTTCGGCAAACAATTGCCCTTGTACACCCATAATATGCTTCTTGCCTATCTCTGTCAAAGCAGTCTTCCCCTTTTCCGCATTATTCAAATCAATGGGATTGCCTGCCATATCCACACGCAGCGAACGATAAATGCTGAAAGGAAGCATAGAGAAAGAGACAGACTCATCCACATAACCTCCCCAATCGAGTCCACGCTCGTCCGGATGACCATTGTAAGCCATATCCATATAGAAATTGCCCACGTTGCAAAGGATGACCGGGTAACCGTTATTGGCTGTCTGATAAACCACTTCATCAGAGCCCGGTACAGTATTCCAGCAATACACACCGGCAGCCTGGCCCCTCAACTGTTGATGAGCCTCTTCGGTATGCCCCAAAGCAACTTCCTGCCAACCACTGAATTTCAGTCCGTTCTTCTGCATCACATCCGCCATTTGCGTAATGAAATACTCCGACAAATCATGAGCTTTCGTCATGCCTTTTTCCTTCATCAGTTCCTGGCATTTCGGGGAGCCCATCCACACACCGCGAGGCACTTCGTCACCACCCAAATGCACTGTGTACAGTGAAAGACCAGCTTCCTGATACATCGCATTAAGTTCCTGAATCACCTTCTCCATAAAACGGTAGGTAGAAGGCAAGGCGACATTCATCACATTGTCCGTATAATATTGTACAGAAACATAACGTGAAGTATCTTCCGGTTCACTCAACATATATTCTGTAGCTTTCCCCGGATCAGTTTCAAAATATTTGTTATAGCGTGCCTTCATGGAGACAATGGCAGCGCGGGCATGCCCCGGAGATTCTATTTCCGGAACAATGCGGACATGTCTTTCGGCAGCATACTTCAGCAAATCAATAAATTCCTCGCGGCTATAATATCCATTGCCTACAGTCTTTGCATCAGGGTCATAGCCACCGTCATAACATGGGTAGAGGCACTGGCTTTCGTCAGTGGTATGCCCGCGACGGCTACCCACAGCAGTCAGTTCCTCCAAACCAGGAATCTCCAAACGCCAGGCTTCATCATCACAAAAATGGAAATGCAGGACATTCAATTTATAAGATGCAAAAATATCCACCAGTTTCTTCAAGTTCTCCGGAGCGGTGAAATTACGGGCAATATCTATCATTTGTCCACGATATGCCAAGTCCGGATAATCCCGAATGGAGACTGCCTCCAGCAAATAAGGTGTCTGCTTGTCCTTCAACATTGACAAAAGTGTCCGTGTACCATTAAAGATGCCATGAGGAGTGGCAGCACTGATTTTTATCAGGTTGTCATCTATATTGATAGTATAATATTCATCATTTACAGCCTCCTTCCTATCAAGCAGTTCTTCCAGCACAATCTTCACGGAAGCATTTCCGACAACTTCCAAACCATACAAACCTGTCAGTTTCTCTTTCAGCAACTTGGCTTCACCGGCAAAGTTCTCCGGAAATGCCAAAGCTACCTTACCTTCCAATACGACATTATCGCCTTCAATGGCTACCGCTTTCTTTACAGACGGAAGAATGTCTGACTGCACCAAAGCAGGAGCACCAGCCAAACGAAGATTGGATTCATAAATCTTAGTCGCATCCGGATAGCCGCTCATTGACTCGGGAGAAGGAAGCGGCAGCGCCTTCAAAGCCACGGGCAACGGACTGCCCTCTTTACCATCCACAGTCTCCACCCAATAAGTTCCTTCCGGTACATGGGAGTTCCGGTCCAGCTTGTAAGTGCAAAGGAAAGTGATCCGCATGGAATCACCGGGAGCCAGCGGAGCAAATTCGTCTGTCGGATACATTTTGAAAAAATTACCGTTCACTACCTCTACCTTCACTTCAGAGGCTCCTTCCTGCTTCACCCCTCGGGGAAGCTGTGAATAGTAAATCGTCCAGTTCTTTTTTAGAGGTTTTTGAGAGATATTCTTGAGAATAAAGGTATTCTCATAATATCCGGGTTCGATGTCACTTGCACCCATTTCCCAGGTCAGAGCAACCGGTGCCTTAGGTTCATTACTCGTTTTACATCCAGCAAATAGTGCCATTACACAAAATAATAATCCTGCCAGAGGAAGTTTCAAAATTCTCATGCAACTCATGTGTTAAGTTAATAAATGGGGGTAATCTCTAAAATCTGATGCCAAAAATAAGCATTTTAAGCTAATTAACTGATAAAAGTAATAGATTTTATTGACAGCGAGCTACAATTTAGAACTTTTATACCTACATTTGCAGCCAAATTATAACCAATTTAACTATTCTACCATGGCTAAAATAACCAAAGAAGCAGCCTTGCTCTACCATTCGCAAGGCAAACCGGGTAAGATTGAAGTAGTACCCACCAAGCCTTACAGTACACAAACCGATCTTTCTCTCGCCTACTCTCCGGGCGTTGCAGAACCGTGCCTCGAAATTGAGAAAAACCCGCAAGATGCATATAAATATACAGCAAAAGGCAATCTGGTAGCTGTCATCTCCAACGGAACCGCCGTGCTCGGCCTGGGCGATATTGGCGCCCTCAGCGGCAAACCCGTCATGGAGGGTAAAGGTCTGTTGTTCAAAATTTATGCCGGTATCGACGTATTCGACATCGAAGTAAATGAAAAAGACCCCGACAAGTTCATCGAAGCTGTCAAGGCTATTGCCCCAACATTCGGAGGTATCAACTTGGAAGACATCAAAGCACCCGAATGTTTCGAAATAGAACGCCGCCTGAAAGAGGAATTGGACATCCCCGTGATGCACGACGACCAGCACGGCACCGCCATCATCTCCAGCGCAGGATTGCTGAACGCCCTGGAAGTGGCAGGCAAGAAGATAGAGGAAGTGAAAATCGTCGTAAACGGTGCCGGGGCTTCCGCCACCTCATGTACCAAACTGTATGAAGCGCTCGGTGCACGCCGTGAGAATATCCTGATGCTGGACAGTAAGGGAGTCATCACCAGCGACCGCGAGAATCTGACCGAGCAGAAACGTTACTTTGCCACCGACCGTCGCGATGTACATACTCTGGCAGAAGCCATCAAAGGCGCCGATGTATTCCTTGGACTGTCAAAAGGTAATGTGTTGACCCAGGACATGGTTCGCAGCATGGCAGACCATCCCATCGTGTTTGCCCTTGCCAACCCTACTCCGGAAATCTCTTACGAAGACGCCATGGCAGCACGTCCGGACGTACTGATGTCCACCGGTCGTTCCGACTATCCTAACCAGATTAATAATGTAATCGGTTTCCCCTACATCTTCCGCGGTGCCCTCGACACGCAGGCAAAAGCCATCAACGAAACAATGAAAATTGCTGCCGTACACGCCATTGCCAACCTTGCCAAGCAGCCCGTGCCTGATGTGGTGAACGAGGCATACCACGTAAACAACTTCACTTTTGGTCCCGAATACTTCATCCCGAAACCGGTTGACCCGCGCCTCATCACCGAAGTGTCCTGCGCTGTGGCCAAAGCTGCCATGGAAAGCGGTGTAGCCCGCAAAGACATCGAAGATTGGGATGCCTACCGCCTGCAACTGCGTGAGCTGATGGGTTACGAGAGCAAACTGACCCGCCAGCTCTACGACACCGCCCGCCGCAACCCGCAACGTGTGGTATTTGCCGAAGGCATCCACCCCAATATGCTGAAAGCTGCTGTGGAAGCCAAGGCTGAAGGTATCTGCCATCCTATAATATTGGGCAACGACGAAGCCATCGAGAAGCTGGCAAAAGAACTAGACCTTAGCCTTGAAGGTATTGAGATAGTAAATCTGCGCCATCCGGGTGAAGCGCCGCGCCGTGAACGCTATGCCCGCATTCTATCTGAAAAACGTGCCCGCGAAGGCGTCACTTACGAAGAAGCCAACGACAAAATGTTCGAACGTAACTACTTTGGTATGATGATGGTGGAGACGGGTGAAGCAGACGCTTTCATCACAGGCCTTTACACCAAATACAGCAATACCATCAAGGTCGCCAAGGAAGTCATCGGCATCCGTCCAGAATACAAACATTTCGGCACCATGCATATTCTGAACTCCAAGAAAGGCACATACTTCCTGGCAGATACGCTGATTAACCGTCATCCCAATGCCGAAACGCTGATTGACATTGCCAAGCTGTCGGAATATACCGTCCGCTTCTTCAATCATACACCGGTAATGGGCATGTTGAGTTACTCCAACTTCGGTGCGGATAAGGAAGGAAGTCCGGTAAGTGTACACGAAGCAGTGGATTATATGCAACAAAACTATCCTGACCTTGCCATTGACGGAGAAATGCAGGTGAATTTCGCCATGAACCGCGAAATGCGTGATGCCAAGTACCCGTTTACACGCCTGAAAGGAAAAGACGTAAACACACTGATTTTCCCGAACTTGAGTTCTGCAAACTCTGCTTACAAACTGTTGCAGGCCATGGATACAGATGCCGAACTGATTGGTCCTATCCAAATGGGATTGAACAAGCCTATCCACTTTACCGATTTTGAGAGCTCTGTGCGCGATATCGTTAACATCACTGCAGTAGCAGTTATCGATGCTATCGTAGACAAAAAGAAGGCAGTCAAATGAGACGACCGTTATCAAAATTCCAAATAGTTTGCATTGTGCTGCTTTGGGCAGCACTTTGCTACATTGTTTTGATATCTATCGAACGAATTGACGGTCCAATCATTCTAACGCTTGCCATTTCGGCGGCTTTAGTATTTATTCCCGTCATAAAGTCTCTAAAAAGAGGATAAATAATATCTTTTTATTCCATTTTGCGGTATAAAACAATAAAATTGTTGTTTTATACCGCATTTTCTTTATAAAATGTTTGCTCGTTTCATTTTTATGTGTACTTTTGCAACCGCAATGAGAGGAAAAGGAAACAAACCGAAAATCGAATTGTTTTAGGTAACATATAGTAGCAACCAATAAAAGAAATAGATTATGAATGCAGCTAAGGTATTAGAAGACCTGAAAAGACGGTTCCCCAACGAACCGGAGTATCATCAAGCAGTAGAAGAAGTTCTTTCTACGATTGAAGAAGAGTATAACAAGCATCCGGAGTTTGACAAAGCCAATCTGATTGAACGTCTTTGCATCCCCGATCGCGTTTACCAATTCCGTGTTACTTGGGTAGACGATAAAGGTAACGTACAAACCAACATGGGCTATCGTGTGCAGCACAACAACGCTATCGGCCCTTATAAAGGCGGTGTTCGTTTCCACGCTTCTGTAAACCTGAGCATCCTGAAATTCCTTGCTTTCGAGCAGACATTTAAAAACTCATTGACAACTCTGCCCATGGGTGGCGGTAAAGGCGGTTCGGACTTCTCTCCGCGCGGCAAGTCGAATGCTGAGGTTATGCGTTTCGTTCAGGCTTTCATGCTGGAGTTGTGGCGTCATATCGGTCCTGAAACAGACGTACCTGCCGGTGATATCGGTGTAGGTGGTCGCGAAGTAGGTTTCATGTTCGGTATGTATAAGAAGCTGGCTCATGAATTTACGGGTACTTTCACCGGTAAGGGCCGTGAGTTCGGCGGTTCGCTGATTCGTCCGGAAGCTACCGGCTACGGTAACATCTACTTCTTGATGGAAATGTTGAAGACTAAGGGTACTGACCTGAAAGGCAAAACTTGTCTGATTTCCGGTTCCGGTAACGTAGCTCAATATACGGCCGAGAAAGTATTGGAATTGGGTGGTAAGGTATTGACCATGTCTGATTCTGACGGTTATGTATACGATCCGGACGGCATTGACCGCGAAAAGTTGGATTACATCATGGAACTGAAAAACCTCTATCGTGGACGTATCCGCGAATATGCTGAACAATATCCGGGTGTGAAATATGTGGAAGGAGCCAAGCCTTGGGGCGAAAAGGCTGATATCGCTTTGCCTTCTGCCACTCAGAATGAATTGAATGGCGACCATGCCCGTCAGTTGATAGCTAATGGGGTAATGGCAGTATCCGAAGGCGCCAACATGCCCTCTACACCGGAAGCCATCAAAGTATTTCAGGATGCAAAGATTCTGTATGCTCCGGGTAAGGCAGCCAATGCTGGCGGTGTATCAGTATCTGGTCTCGAAATGACTCAGAACTCCATCAAGTTGAGCTGGAGTGCAGAGGAAGTGGACGAGAAACTGAAGAGCATTATGAAGAACATTCACGAAGCTTGCGTGCAATATGGTACAGAAGCCGACGGTTATGTAAATTACGTGAAGGGTGCCAATGTGGCCGGATTTATGAAGGTGGCGAAGGCTATGATGGCACAAGGGATTCTGTAAGAATAAAAGCCATAGTTGTTATGAAGAAAGGCGAAGGGAGTTGCACCTCTTCGCCTTTCTTCATAATAGCAACCTATTCAGTAGGGACATATTAAGAATTTCCTTGTCTTTCCCTCATTTTTTATTCGGTTTCGGACTCATCCATAATTCTAACAACCCTCCATTAGCAAACACATCGTGAGAAAACCAGAATACATCATGATTTTTCACATAATTAAAACTTCAGTACCCCCTTAATCGGATAGTGATCAGAAATAAAAGTTTTTCCTGCATATTTTTCTCGAATTGTAACGTATTCCGTACACATTTTAAACCCTTTATAATAAATATAATCTATAATGGAGCTACGGGTCCCCCATCCATTGAAAGTACCAAAAGAATCCGTTTTTTTAGCAGAAGTTCTAGCATCTATCATTTTTTCATTCAGTTTTTGTATGGAAGAATCTGTATGCTCCATATTAAAATCTCCGGTCAAAATTAATGGAAAATTATCAGGATTAATCTTCTGTATCTTTTCTAAGATGAGATTCAGACCTTCCTTCCGTGCCACTCTTCCGACATGGTCCAAATGAGTATTAACGTAATAAAATTTCTCCATTGTCTTTTTATCCTTCAAAAGTGCCCATGTAGCAGTACGGGTACATGCAGCATCCCATCCTATAGAAGGAATTTCAGGAGTTGAAGAAAGCCAAAAATTACCCCACTCCAACAATTCTATTTTTTTCTTATTATACATTATTGAAGCATGCTCTCCGTCGTGCTTACCATCAATGCGTCCAACACCTACAGCCTCATAGTTCGTGCAATTCTCAAGAATAAACGCCAGCTGAAAATCCAAAGCTTCCTGAACTCCCAAAATATCGGGTTTATGCTTTTTAATCATTTTTATAGTAGCTGGCTTTCTGAATTCCCATGCATTAACACCGTCCTCTGCCGTACCATACCGCATATTATAAGAAATAACAGTAAGTTGTGAACTATTTTTCCCCCTTTTTGCAGAAACGAACTGAGGTAACATAAGGGTAATTACCATAAAAATAAAAAAGGACTGTTTCATATTAATATCTATAAAAGAGATGAGAGTGTAAAAAACCAGACCAAACAATGTGCTTATCAAGGTTCCAATACACTCTCATCCAGATTATTACTAATTACGTGCTATAGTTGTGATTTCTTTAATTGTTGTATAGTTATAACGATTGGTACCGCTAAAGCTTTTTGTAGTACGAGCACCTACACGCAAAAAGAATTTACGCGAATAATCAGGGAATTGTCCTTTTGTCTTAATAGTAATTTCTTTACCTAAAACATCGGTTAAAGCTGCCCCTAACAACTGAGTAGAAAAACGCGGACTGAAGCTGAAATCTCCGACATAACTCGTTTCGCTCACAAATAGCCAAGCTTCGGTAAGCGGTTGTTGGTAATCCGGATTATTTGTACCACGAGTAATTATAACCTTCACCTCCACAGTACCATCTGCATTGACCTGAGGTTCGCCTACCCATTTCACGCGCAACAGCGGCTCAATCTCATAAGTTTTCTCTACAGTACCTTTTATATCAATAATCTCTTCATCCAATGGTACAAAAGCACCTTCAGGAATAATACCATAATTGCCTGCAAATATTTTGGTATTCTGGAAAGTACCATCCTGCATACAATTAAAATCATAAGGTTCCGGAGTATCACTCCAGCTATACTCCATCATACGGATACGAATGCCGGTATTACCAATAGCTGTTTGGAAAGGTTCTTTGGTTTCCTTATCAATAAAAGCACCACGGAAAGTTTCTTCAGGTTCTCCATAATTATCCACATCGCAAGAGGTAAAATTTACCAATAAGCATAAGGACAACAAAATATATGTTAACTTTTTCATAATTGAATGTTTCGTTTCTTATAATTAATAACCTGGATTTTGTTTACAGTTCGGATTCTTGGTGATTTCACCAGTCGGAATCTGCTGATAATAATTACGTGTATCATAAGTATAAGTATATCCATATTCCTGCTCCTTGATATCCATGAAATACTTCATGGCATCTGCTGCAAAGAATGGCTGCAGAGTGCGATATCTGCGTGTAGACTGCTCATCATCAATAATACGCCAACGCTTCAAATCCCAATAAGTTTTATTTTCGAAAGCAAGCTCTTTACGACGCTCTATACGCACTACATCAATTGAAGTTTCTGCAGAAGAAGCAAGCAACGTAGCACCTGCACGTTCACGAATAAGATTCACACAGCGGAAAGCCTCCTCTACATAATTCTTACCGGCATCATCGGTAACACTACCCGCAGCTGCAAGTTCCATAGCCGCCTCGGCACGATTGAGCAATACTTCTGCATAACGGATATCAATCCAATCTGTAACAGACTGATTCCAAGTTGTATTCTTCTGTTCAGGATTCAGATACTTACGAATAAGGAAACCGGAAACCGTACAGCCTATCTCCTGATTCTTCACTGTACCACTTTTCCCTGCACGCTTCATCATTGTACCATCCTTTAACTGAATTGCATTAGCATCCGTATTTTGCGATTCGCGACTGGCCAATTTCAGCAAACTCGTCGCATCGTTAGCATAAGCACTATAATCATCATAAAAGCCATAGGTATCTTCTGAAGGAAGAAGAGGAGAAATTTTATCACCTTCTCCAACCCAAATACCACGACGGATTTCAATGGATTCACCCTTGAACTCGTCACCCGGCAGCAATACAGTAGCACGCAAACGAGGTTCTGCATTCTTGAAAGGTTCCATTGTTGTTTCATACAATTTATAATAACCTTCCGTGTTCATGTTGGCAAAATGCCCATCGGCATCTTTCTCAAAACCTTCAAACATTTCTACAAAATCCAATGTAGGACAAATTTCTGTGTTGCTACCACCGGTAGAGGTTTGCGTAGGCTGTGCAAAACAATCATATGAATGTACACAGTCCGGGTAATCAAAATATTTCACGAAAATATTCTCTTCCGTATCTTTCAAGAAAATATTCACGAAATTAGTATATTGTGCATCTTTATTATTAGTTGCCCAGTCCCCTTTGTAAAGAGCATAACCTCCTTCATCAACAATCTTCGATGCTTCATAAGCCTGTTTAAAATAATCGGCAGCACGATTTGCTGGAATTCCGCAAATACGCGCATCATTATAAACTTCATTCACATCATTATATTTGGCAATACTTCCAGCATAAAGCATAGTACGCGATTTAAAAGCTGCAGCTGCATATTTATTGGCACGTCCTTTTTGGTTCTTTGCAGACAAATGCGCAATAGCGTAGTCCAAATCACTGGAAATAAAATCCCAGACAGCCTCTTCCGAATCACGGAACAATTGTGTTTCAGGAATGCTTACTGTAGCCGGATAATCAATTACTGTGTTAACAATAGGTACACCACCATAACGCTTTACTAATGCAAAATAAGTATAAGCACGAATGAAATACGCTTCGCCCAACAAACTTTCAATTTCAGCAGCAGAATGTGAATCAGCATATTTGGGAAGTGTTTCTATAAAATAGTTCGTTTCACGTATTAAGGCATACGCAGCATCCCAATAGTTTGCTGTTTCAACTTCTGCCCCCTTCGTGTCACGGCTAATAGCTTCACCAGTCAAACAAGAAGGTTGCGCAAAATTAGAACCTCCCGAAAAGAACATGTTTACATGCGAATAGCGGAAGTCTTCTACAGGCAACGTACTATACAAACGGGCCATATAGCTTGTAACCCCCGCCGTACTTCCAAAAATATCATTATCACCAACAATATTCATTGGTGGGATGTCCAGATCTACACAAGAAGTCAATGACCCCATGCATAATGCAAATGCGAAGATATATTTTTTAATTTTCATGTTGATATTCATTTAAAATTTAAGATTTGCTCCAATAGTAACTGTTTTATTTAAAGGATAGTTATATCCATAATTTCCTGACGGGAATTCAGGATCACAATATTTCAATCCGGTAATGGTAAACAAGTTATAACCGCTTAAATAAACACGCAGCCCTTGTACACCAATTTTAGTCAACCATGGTTTAGGAAGATTATATCCCACTTCAATCGTTTTTAAACGCAGATAAGCAGCATTTTGCATATTGAATTCTGAATTCCGGTTCGGCAATGAACCAGTGTAAGCATAATGACCGCTAATCCATTTAGTGGCCGGATCATAAGGATCTGCATGACCATCAGCAGGACGCCAACGATCCATAAATTGATCCAAAGCATTTGTATTGGCCCACAATGGATTGTAAAGCAACTCATCATAAGAGATATGGCGTTTGGCAGCTCCTTGCAACAACAGACTTACATCAAAACCTTTCCAGCTTGCATTAAACGTCAAACCAAAATTTATCAAAGGACGGTCTCCTGTATTCGTCAAAGGATGTTCGTCCAATTCATTAATCCAACCATCACCGTTCCAATCCTCATAGTTATAATCACCGAGTACAGAACCACGTCCTATATAAATAGAATTGTAATAAATTTGATCCCATGAAGTAAAACGTTCGCCGGCCCCATATCCCCACCAAAGATCTGTAAAACGATCGTTTGAATTTTGTTTCCAATTCAAATAAGAATTACCTTTCCGCGCACCTTCCACATGTTTATTTTCTGAACGGGCATACGCAAAATTTCCTTTTATCTCATAACTGAACTCATTGATGGTATTACGGTGACTTATTTCTATTTCATATCCACGGGTCATATCTCCATTCAGATTCTCTTGTGGCAATGCGGCTCCCACTACTCCCGGAAGACTCGCTGCCCGAGTGGTCAGTAGTCCATCACGATCACGTCGGAAATAATCAACAGTCAATCCCAATAAGCCATCCCATGCTTCCAAATCAAAACCTATATCAAAAGTTTTAGCTTCAATCCATGAGATGCTTTGATTAGCCAATCCCTTTGTTGCAGAAGCATTGACAAATGAGCCATCAAAAATGGCACCGCCCGGCATCGCATATGCTGCCCCACCTACCGGATACGTATAACCATTAAGGAACTGATACGCTAAAGCACCATCGTCTCCCATCTTACCCCAAGAAGCACGTATTTTAAGGTTATTAATGAAATTCAAAAAAGATTCTTTCCAGAACTTTTCTTCAGAGACACGCCATCCCCCTGACACTGAAGGAAACATAGCCCAACGTGAATTTGCAGGGAATTTTGAAGAACCTTCATAACGGAAAGCAAATTCAATAAGATATCTGGACTTATAATCGTAAGCTACACGCCCTACCAATGCTTGATTGGCATTATCAAACAAGGCAGAAGCAGCAGTACTCTGTCCAAATTGCTGGTTATCAGCATTTCCGGCAAATACTTGATCTATAGGAATAGAAAGTTCCTTTTTACCATTAAAGTTATCCCCCTTATAAGTCGATTCCTCAAACAGCAGCATCGCATCAATATTATGCCCATTAAACTCACGAGAGTAATTAGCTTGTACTTGCCATAAAGTATTATCTTTTGAATAGAATGTACGACCTACTTTAGGAGGATCATTACGTGTCCATACCTGATCATCTCGATATGATTTCCAAGTATTTTCAAACTCCTTATTGTCATTCATTATATAATCGTAACTATACAACCCCTTTAGTTTCAATCCTTCTACCCAAGGTACATCATAACTCAATGAAAAACTTGACTGAAACCATTTGCTCTTATAAGTTTTATATCCTACAGCATCCTTATCCATCATCGCCACCGGATTCATCAAAGTAGAGTTTGAAGGCTGGGTAAAACCGCCATTCTCCTGATAAATGGGATCCATCGGCTGCATCAACCAAAGACCACGAATAATATCATAAGCACCATAATGCGGCGTATTACGCTCATCCATCAAACCTGAAAGATTAACATCCAATTTCAGATTCTTAGTAATATTGGCAGAAAGATTACTACGCATTGTCCATTTATCGTAATTCATATCATCTGTCTGCAAGAAACTTTGTTGCGCTTGATAGCCAACACTCGCATAATAATTTACACGTTCCGTCCCACCTGAAATATTGATGGAATGTTGTGTCTGAGGCGCAGAACCACGTAATACTGCTGATTTCCAATCTGTAGTCTGCGCAGCAGCTATTTCTTCATCAGAATAAGAAGCTCCTCCACCATCTACATTATGACGTCCCTTTTCATTAGCCAATGTCATCCATTCTTGTGAAGTAACCAAGTCTGGGAAATTGGAAGGCATTTGCCAAGTAAAGCTACCCGAATAATTAATTTCCGGTTTCCCTTGCGCACCTTTTTTGGTGGTAATAAGAATCACGCCATTGGCAGCACGCACACCATAGATAGAAGCAGAGGCATCCTTCAAAACAGAAATACTCTCAACATCTTCCGGATCAACGCGTGCCATATTATCGCGAGGAATACCATCAATTATCACCAATGGATTCCCCAGTCCACGAATATCCATCGATGTATTGAAAGCTCCCGGCTCACTTGAATTTTGAACCACACGTAAACCGGCAATCTTACCAGTCAGCATATTCTGTAAACTTTCATTTTTTGTAGAAACAATGTCCTTCGTGTTTACGGCAGATACAGCACCGGTCAATGTCTGTTTCTTTTTCACTCCATAGCCTACCACTACCAGTTCATCAATCAAAACATTGTCACTTTGAAGGATGACATTATAAACCTTCTGTTCTGCCTTGATGGCAATCGTCTGTGACTTATATCCGATAAAACTTACTTTAATCGACGAATTTGGCGTCACCTCTAAAGAAAAGTTTCCATCAACGTCCGTCACACATCCATTTTTTGTCTTGGTATCAATGACAGTGGCGCCAATCACCAGCTCACCGGTGTTGTCCTTTACTGTACCCGATACCTTAAAAGAGTTCCCTTGTGCATACAACGTCACTGTCATGAACGACACCATTGCACACAACCAAACCTTTAAAAGATTCTGTACCACTAACTTTTTCATACTTATTAAATTTAAAATTGCAATTTGATGATTATTCTATTATTACTTTCAACATGATATATTCATAAGGCTTCATCCAAAACATCTCGTCATTAAAAGATCTTAAGGCCTTCTGACGATAATCACATACACTTACTTCACGCGGCCTTATACTACCCCAAACAAATGATGAACAAACACTCTGCTTACCCATATTGTGCAGGCAGACAATATACCCCTTTCCATCGTCAGCAGGTTTGATACTGGATAATGCAATACGATGGCGTCCTTTCAACCGAAACAACTGCTCTATATTCTGAGAAGAACGACTGGCTACAGCCACCAATTCCATCTCGCGTTCAGCTCCTCGCTGTTTCAATTTCAGGTCAAGCGGATTACAAGGCTGCAAAGAATAGCGAAACTTCGCTGTGCCTCCTTGTGATGCTTTATAATTAGTCCTCCATGTATTCGTCATTACCCATGAATAGACAATCGGCGATATCTTGGCAGACTGCCACCAGCCATATCCATGACGGGGATTCAGGCGATAATCAAGCCCTGAGGGCGAACCCAGTTCAACAAAAGGCGCATCAACGGTGGTCAGGCAGACTGCATGCTCCAAATCTCCCACAGCCAATCCGTTTTGCAATGAATAATAATGTTTGTTTACTCCCTCCAGTTGCTCACGCTCAGGATGAATTTCACTCATGGCAAGATCCATTGTAATTTCAGGTTGCTGAATATTGAACGGAAAAACAAAACGCACATTTTCAAAATCTAAAATATCCTGCTTATCCAACGTATTACAAATATCTACCCTATCTATCCCTTTGTAAACTGTCACATCACGCCATAAAGTATTACATCCTGGAGCTTTAGACTCTATACGCAGTGTAGCAGCAACCGCTCCATCATCCAACACTCTTATATTTAATATCTGTTCGATTCCCTGTGGGTCAGAAGCATATCTTCCAGTATATAAATAATCATTCAAACCGCTATTCGAAGCATATTCATAAGAGTCACCAACTCTTTTGAAAGAACTAATTGTACCTTTCACCTCATCAATTTCAACGCGTACAATTCCATTATTTAATATTTTATTCTCTGCAATCATGGAAACGAAACGTCTTGAACTCTTTTTCTTCGAGACGATTTGATATACCTCAGAAGAAAGTGCTGGTATATTTTCAGCTACAAAAGCCCAACGGCCATCATACAGACGCTGTGTCTCTACTTTTTCACCAGTCCTGGTTATCAATTCTTTTTCATTCAAATTGACCATTGAATCCAAAAACACTACATCCGTACGATTCCAAAGATTTGTATTCAGCACATGTACAAAATCCCCACCTTTGTCGACATGCAATGGGCTTAAAGCCTGTTTATATAATATTTGAGACTGATTACTTGCATTATCAGCATAAGCTTTTTTCCCTTCCCACAAATCTTTTGTAAATTTAGAATGTGGGTCAGTTCCACTAGCAGAAGCCCCCCAAGTGTGCTCAGAAAACAGTATCACATTTTTCCATGCTTCTTTAAAAGCTTTATCTGGGAAAGCGTCTGTTTTATGAAGCATGCTCCAAATAGTTTCAGTCTGTGCCAAGCGTGCAGCAGTAGTACGATTCATTGCTGTCTCACAAGCAGTAGAAGCCGCTCCGTCTTCCCAAGTGGGAGTCATGTCACCAGCAAAGACGGGTAATTCAGCGCCATATTGTTCTTCGAATTTCATAAAGAACTCACGGGCAGTTGATATACGGAATTGAGGAGACTCATAACGTTCATTCCACTCACGGATTACATCAGACATTGATTGATCGGGAGGGCCGTTATCACCATGAACTGTATAACGTAAATAACAAGTTTGATATGGAAACTCCTCAGTTTCTAATTCTGTTAAATAGTCCCAGATTGGCTCAAGTCCACAAACTCCGATACGGTTAGCCAACCAGCCATGAAACCATGAGTAACCGCGCCCTGCCTGCCATACAAGTACTTTATCAGTACCTGATTGAGATTGCCAATAAAAAGGTCTATCACCCCATCTGACATGTAAAGCAGCAGCACGATCATTTCCTATCCTCCCATAAAAAGGTACATAATTCGGTCCGGGTGAATAATATTTCACTCCATTCTTAGCCATTGCAGTGACCAATCCCCAAGCTTGCCCAGGCACATCACTCATCATTGCAGTATTCAGCTCCACTCCCACTTCATCACTAATCCAATGTGCATCATCAAAAATATGCATCAATTCTTCTTGTCGGCTAATCCCAGTCAAAATACTTCCCAAAGACATATCAACATTAATAATACCATCGCGAATGGCCTGCTTCAAACGTTCAGCCTTTTCAGTTGCTGCATATTTTTTCAAATATGCAGCAACTGCCCATGTAGCCTCCGTATTCCAACAGTAACGTGAACCTTCCGGATATTCTTTAGTACGCTCAGCTAAATCGAGTGCGCGTTCCAAATTACGCCATTGAAGTTTCATCACATCATCCTGGCGATGTGTATATCCGATATCCAAATGAGAATGCGGAAAAAAGCAAACAGTCCACTTTCTTGCTCCCGGCACTTCATATTTACGTTTCACACAACCTTGACGGCTATTCACCTTTATCTCCAAAGAAGAGGTCTCTTCCATATATCCAGCAGGGAAATATCCTTTGTACTCATCCACCCCAGTCTTTGAAGCCTCTATTTCAGCATTCCATATTTTATCACCTAATTGACACGTTAAGGTAGCCCCAGCATACAATGGAGTATTAAAACGTAATAAGAATTCTCGTTTAGGACCTTCAGCACTCTTTAGATAACCTTGCCCAGCCACAAAAGAAATATCATCAAGCTTTCCCAATGATTGTACTGAAACCACTGTTTTTTTATAAAAACGAATTTCGCTCAGACCATAGTAATCCACATTCTGGTGCATATCAGCAGCTTCCTGCATCACAACCGGATTCTTACGGTCATAATGATTACCTTCTCCATCCAACGCAGCCGTAAAGCATATATAACGTGCTCTTATACCTTTAGTATCCAAAGAAAAATCCACGGATCCAGGATTACGTCCTACCGATTCAGGAATTAAATAATATTCCAAATCACCATTCTTTAGTAATTGCCATTTATTCCCATCCTCTGAGTACTCTATATATACCTTATTGAGTCCACGCCGAGTATGCTCATTCTGATTATAGTTCCATATCTGAATCAAATCTACTTCAGGACATTTTCTACTTTTACCAAAATCACACAAAAACCAGACAACTCCTTCATGAGTAGACTTATTGTAACGAACTGGCTTTTTAGAAACTTCAGACAACCACATGCCATGTCCCAGGTTATTAGCCACATGATAGCACCCCTGCATTCCATCTCCATTAACTACGGAACAAACAGTTCCTTTATTCAATTCGCTGCTGACAGATACTTTAATTAAGCTCTCATCCAACTGTTTATACACAACAATACGTTGTGCATATCCGGTAATGAACATCATTAATAACAAAATAACGGTAATGATTTTTTTCATTCCACAAAATATTAGTTTTTAATAAAACTGCTAAACATATAAAGTAGTCTCAACAAAAACAAACCTCATTATATGTATGAACATATAGATGCAGCAAATATATATAATAAATTCAAAAAGCAAAAGTAAAACAAAGTTTTTTTTATAAAAAAATGAGATGTAATAAATTAAAAGTCAAACTAAACTTAAATTAATTTATCACTAAATTATTTATAAAAGAATACATATCAAAACTCAAATAATTAATAATTAACTAATTACGTTTAAAAACATCTTTAACTACAATATTAAAAAACAAACATTTCAAAGAATAATGTCCCAGCAAAGCCCGTATTTATCGAAATGATTACATAATACACATTAATGTTCATACATTAATTATAAGGTATAAATTATATTTTCATTAAATCATCATACCAAAGAAACCATACAACACAAAAAAAGCGTCTTCGTTTTCGAAGACGCTTAAAAAATAAAAATGATGATGTATTAATAGTATCAAAAAACAAATCACTTTACACAAGAAGTTACTTTTATACCAAAAGCGCAATACATTAGATATAATACGCAGGCCAACGTCACCACAACACCACCGATAATACCTACAGTACCGATGGCAAAACCGATAACTGGAGTTACCACTCCCCCCCCGGCAACAGCTGTAATCATTAGACCGGAAATCTGATTTGCCTTCTCCGGACGCGCCTGCAAAGCCATTGAATAAATAATAGAGAAAACTGATGAAGCAAAAAAGCCTACTGCACCAATACAAACTATATTCACCACATCCTTTTCCACTCCTATTAAAACTAGCAGCGAAACAACACAAGCTACAATATTTATACGAAAGTACCTCATTTCTGCAATACGGGTCAATAAGAACGCCCCTAACAAAGCGCCAATCGTACGACTGAGGAAATAGACTTGAGGAGCAAATTTTACTTGCTCATCAGACCATCCAAAACGGATAGACATAAGTTTCGAACTAATAAAGTTTGTCGCCACATCCACGCCTACAATAAAGAAAATTCCTAAAAACAGTAATAGAATAGTCCGGTCTTTCAGCAAAGCAAACGTATTCCTCATGGAAAGATCACTGTTCGACACAACATTTCTTTCCCGTTCAATAGGGGTTGCAATCAGCCAAACTGTCGACAATAAAGTGATGAAGCCAAGAATGGGGAAGCAATAATACCATTTATCCCCCCCCCAATAATGGACAGCCAGCAATACAATCTCCGGGCCGACCAAAGAAGAAGCCGCTTTTATTACCTGCCCAACTGTCAAACTACTTGTCAGGAAAGCTTTGTTAGTTATAACATTATTAAGCAACGGATTTAAAGAAACTTGTAAAATAGCATTTCCTATACCCAACAAGGCATAAGCCACCATGCAAGTTACACCATCATACGCCAATAATGGCAGAATCATACCTACAATTGTAATCACCATACTAACAAGTACGGTATTCTTACGTCCCCATTTATTCATCCGATTACCTATCGGAATTCCTAAAAACAAGAACCAAACAAACGCCATTGAAGGTACAAACCCGGTCATCATAGGTGACCAGTTAAAACTACGCTGAACATAGTCTGATGAAATACCGACAATATCACAGAAGCCCATCACAAAGAAACCGAAAAGTACCGGAAAGGCTGTCATTATAGAGTTTTGTTTTTTCATTTTCATGGATTTTTATATAAAATGTCTATTCTGTCACTCCCACGTCTTTACGCAGTTTTTCCAATTGAACAGTCAGTGCTTCCCGTACTTTTACATACTTCGGGTTATCATATACATTATTGACCTCCATCACATCTTTTTTCAAATCATACAATTCCCAAAAGTCAATAGCTTCATCATTCCCACTACCCTCTCCATACCAATGAATCAATTTGTAGCGTTTAGTGCGAATGCCATCATGTTTGCGTACACTACCCACTGCCGGATAATCGTAAAAATGATAGTATAACTCATTTCGCCAATTTTCCGCCTTTCCATTTTTAAACAACGGTAATAAAGAGCGCCCAGACATCTCTTTCGGCACCTCCACTCCTGCAAGGCTCAGGAAAGTCGGTGCCAAATCAATATTCTGCACCAGCTCTTTGCATACCGAATGTTTCTTGACTAAAGAAGGGCACGAAATAATCAGAGGTGTACGGAAAGACTCCTCATACATAAAGCGCTTGTCATACAGTCCATGCTCTCCCAACAGAAAACCTTGATCAGAGGTATAAACTATCACTGTATTATCCAGAACTCCTTTTTCTTCCAAATAATCAAGCAAACGGCCCACTTGTTCATCTACCGAACGGATAGTCCGACAATACTCTTTTACATACCGTTGATATTTCCACCGAAGCAAATCCTTTCCAACCGGAGGATTTTTCAAGAATTCTTCATTTTTCTTGTCATAAATAGCTTCCCATGTGGCACGCTGTTCGCTATCCATCTCAGCCATTGCCATCAGCCAACTGTCTCTAATATATTGCAATGTAGGTTCGTTCTTCAATTCTCTCACCTTAAAATCGAACGCATATCCCATGTGCCGATCAATTGTCAGCTCCTGAGTTTTCATCTGCGGACCACGTGTCGCATAGTCATCAAATAGCGTTTCAGGTTCCGGAAAATCCACATCCTCAAATAAATGCATATTGGGAAAGTCAGGCATCCAATTACGATGAGGTGCCTTGTGATTTACAAGGACACAGAAAGGCTTCTCATCGGAAATGTTTTTCTCCAACCACTCTATGGCATGATCGGTTATCAACGTGGTAGCATATCCTTTTTCTTTTATATATTCTCCGTTTGTATCAGGACGACGGAACTTGGGATTATAGTATTCACCCTGATCAAAAAGAATGTCATAATGGTCAAACCCCTTCGGCTCAACATTCAAATGCCACTTTCCAAAGACTGAAGTTACATATCCTTCTTTTTGTAGCAGCTCGGTAAACCATTGTTTCTGTGGATTCAAACAGCACCCCAACCTCGTCTGTCCGTGCTGATGACTATACAAGCCCGTTAAAAGGGTCGCCCGGCTTGGAGCTGAAATGGAATTCTCTACAAAAGATTGCGTAAAAAGCATGCCATTCCCAGCCAAACGATCAATGTTAGGTGTCGGAGCCAACTTTGAAATAGGATGTCCGTAAGCACTTATGGTCTGGAAAGCATGGTCATCCGTAAAAATACAAACAATATTCAACGGTTTATTGGGCACTTTCTGGGCCCAAATAGGTTGTACTGCCGATAATATCGGCAGTACAACCATAGAAGTGGAAAACAGATTATTTTTCATAACATATTTCTCAGTGAGTCAATTCCTCATTAGGTGAAGCTCCCAAACCTAAAACCAATTTTCCTCCTTTTACGACCTCACTAAAGGGCAATTGTACAGTATCTTGCGGACGGTTGTTCAAAGATATATCCTGCAAATAACAATCACCTACCGCCTGCTTCTTAGCTTCGATTACAAATTTCTCTCCCGGATAATAATCTTTATTCAAACGGACAGTGACTTTGTCAAACAAAGGGGCACCTATCTGGAATTTCGGATCAATCTCCGTCAATCCCTTTACATCAAATAAGCCCAATGCAGACATTACGTACCAAGCCCCCAATTGTCCTTGATCCTCATCCTGTCCATAACCATAGCCATGTATACCTTCGAGGCCATAGAACTCATCCAAAATAGCACGTACCCACTTTTGAGACAGATATGGTTTACCCGAAAAGTTAAACAACCAAGAAATATGCAAATTAGGCTGATTACCATGATTATACACCGTCTTCAATCCGGCGAACGCATCCACTTCTTTCCCACCTCCAAAAATATTTTTCTGTGAAAGCAAAAAGATACTATCCAGACGATTATTAAACGTTTCTTGCCCTACCAAATCTACCAATTCGTCTATCTGGTGAGGAACATAAAATGTATATTGCACGGCATTTCCTTCTTGAAATCCCTTCCAAGGAGCCAATGGATTAAAATCTTCCAGAAAATTTCCTTTAGTATCCTTGGGACGAATCAAACGGGTCTCCGGATCATAAAGATTCTTCCAGCCATTCGACAAATTAGAGAGTAACTTATAGTCATCCTCTTTACCCAAATGTTTGGCAAATTGGGACACAGCAAAACTACTGAAACTGTATTCCATTGTATGTGAAGCACCAAACCCAGATCCTTCCTCACGAGTCACCATATCAAACCGTTTTTCATAAGGAGAATATCCACGTTCCACAAACTGACGTACATCCATCTTACCTGCACCTTCAAGTCTTCCACGCCATTCCACTTCATTCTTCAAAGCAGCTTCATATCCCTGCTGTACGTCAAAATCACGAATACCGCAATTATATGCAGCAGCAATAGCCAAGCTAGTAAAATTCGTCCCTACTCCAGACACATATTTACTGCATGCGATGCCATCACCCAACCAACCGGCATCCTGATAAACCAACAACTGACTTTTTATCCAATCAGAATAATATTCGGGATAAGCCAATGACCATAATTGCGTCAGATTCCAGAAACCACCCCAAATGGCATCCGTATTATAATGCTGATGTACCGGATTACCTTCTTCATCAAGAGCAATACGACCGACCGTTCCATTATTTTTAGGATAATATCCATTTGCATCACTAGCCAATCCACGCCCCAAAAGCGCATGGAACAATCCGGTGTAAAACTTCACTTTATCAGTTTCCTTCCCTCCTTCCACATAAATCCTGCTCAGAGATTCATTCCACACATCTGTTGCATTCTTCTTGGCTTGGTCAAAGGTAACATCCGCAGCCTCGGTTTCCCGGTTGAAACGAGCATTCTCTATGGAAGTATAGGATAGGCCCACTTTGACTTCCACAGCCTCTTGTTCTTCTGTAGAGAATGTCATGTAAAGACCCGCGCCTGGTCCTTTTTCCTGATGTTTACCCGGATTAACCACATCTTTTACAAAAGTACCTACCTGAACCGGCTTCTTATTAAGAACAGCCGAGAAATACATACGTACATCTGCCCCTTTCTGATAAATATTAACATATACGGGGGAAGTGATTACATAACCTTCCACCCGGCCATCTTCAAAATATTGTACTTCGGCATCTTTCACCTCACCACTTTCTCCTTGCTTGTTACCTATATCGAAGATAAGGTTTGCCAGTTCTGTTTTGGGATAGGTATAACGATGAAATCCCACTCGTTTCATAGCAGTCAATTCAGCCTTTACTCCATAGTCCTTCAACAAAACAGAATAGTACCCGGGAGCTGCCACTTCATCTTTCTTATCGAAACGTGAACGATAACCGCCATCCGGATTTTCCAACTCACCCGGTACTGTCTGCAATTCTCCGACAGTCGGTGCAAATACGACACCGCCTACCTGGAACTCGTGAAAATTGGCAAAGCCTTCGATGGAAGTATGACGAAAATCATACCCCACTGCTTGCCAACCACCGGGATTTCCCAAATGCGCATCGGTAGAAGGAGCCAGTTTTGCCATGCCAAACGGAATAGCAGCCGGTGTATAAAAGAACCAACGACAATGCGCAGTTCCAATGTTTGGGTCTACATAGTCCACCAAAGCTTTAGTGCTTGAAGTACTTGTTGAACACCCCATAATGATACTCATACATATCACCAAAAAACAAAGTCGTTTCATGATATTAATTTATTAAGACGGTAGACACTAACATTATTTATTTTCCGAGCATGGAGCAATCCCCCATGACTTATTCGGTTTATCACCCATTTCCAGTATCAATTCTCCACCTTTTAGCAATTCTGCAGCGGGGAAGTAGAAACGTTCCAACTTCTCACCATTCAGAGTGGCACTCTGAACGTACTTATTTTTTCTGGATACATTTTTAGCCTCAATTGTAAATGTTTCACCACGATTATAGCGTTTGCCCAAATCAATAACCACTTTCTCATACAATGGACTGGCAATTTCATAAATAGGTTCGACACTGCAACCGCCATCAGTCTGAAACAGTCCCAAAGCCGCCATCACAAACCAAGCACTCATCTGGCCCTGATCTTCGTCACCCAAATAGGCATTGGCAACGCCACAACCATAATATCTATCAATAATGGAACGGGACCATTTTTGTGTCAGCCAAGGTTTATTGGCCCAATTGAACAAGAAAGCAAAATGCATGGACTGCTGGTTGCCCTGAACCACCGGATAATCCCAATATTGGTCATTGGGAGCATTGTATCTCCAAGGTTCACTTACTTCAAAACCCCAGTTCAGACGATCCACAAATGATTTTTCTCCCATTATGTCAATCAAGGCCGGTACATCCTGAGGCACAAAGTAGCTAAGCTGCCAAGAATTACCTTCTACATAGTGGTGATTACGTCCGGTTTGAAATGCATCAAAATCAGGGATAAAGTTACCGGCCGAATCACGCATGTGAGCATATCCATTTTCCGGATTAATAGCATTTTTCCACCAATATCCGCGATCATTGAATGTAGCATATTCCGAGAATTTACCTAATGCTTTCGCCATCTGTCCCACAGTCCAATCATCGTAAGAATACTCCAATGTATTAGAAAAACGTCCCAATTCAATAGGTACGTATTTATATTTCATATAAGACACCAAATCGCGATTACCGGCAAAACCACCTGCAACATGTGTAGCTGGAGTAGTCTGCATTTTTTTCATGGCTTCAAATGCCTTTTCCACATCATAATCACGAATACCCATCTGATAGGTAGATACCATCTGTGGAATTTCGTGTTCGGCCACCATTACCGGAATATATTCCATTCCGGCAGGACCTTTTGCCAACCACCCGTTTGCATCGTACAATGCCAACTGAGAGTTCACCCATTTGGAGCTCCATTCGGGTGTCACTAAATTCCAGAACTGATTCAAATTCCAAAAAGTATTCCAAAAAGCATCACATCCTAAAGCTACATGTTCAGGATTTGTAAATTTACGTACCTTTTCGTCCGGAGACACCCATTCGCCATTCACATCACTCCACAAATTTCGGCAAAGTGCACGATACATATTAGTGTAAAAGCGCACCTTCTCCAGACGGTCATTGGTAGTTATATCCAGACGGTTGAAAATACCATTCCATACATCTTTCTGATTTTGCACTACCGCATCAAAATCCCAACCAAATCTATCAGAGATTTCCTTTTGCAGATTTTCAGAAGCATTTGAAATACTCACCAACGAAATACCGGCACGAGCCTGCACCACCGGATGCTTTTTCGTATCAAATTCGACATAAAGTCCTGCATCTTTCAAGTTCTTACCAAATATATGGCCTCCATCCAATATTTGCTTATTCTTCCAGCCACCTACTTTCTTAATCGGTGCATCAAACTCTATTACGAAGTTCACTACATATTCCTGATCAGCGTCATTACTCCACACATAAGGACGAGGAGAAATCTGATGAGAGCGTCCCTCAATTCTATAATCACTTACCTTCTTAATATCTACATCCAGCAGATTATAATCATATTCAGCTTGCACATGAAGGTCAATCATTACACGTCCATCTTTATCTTTCGGGAAGGTATATTTCTGGAAACTTGCTCTTTCTGTAGCTGTCACCTCCGCCCAGATTTCTGTATCGGTCAAGAAGACCTTATAATATCCTAACGGAGCTTCTTCTGTCCTCTTGTCAATACGCGAACGGTAACCTTCATCTGGACGGAACTGATCGCCAACCTGAGTAAACAACTTGCCGTTAGTAGGCATTAACCCTAATCCGCCCATTGTCCACTCATGGATATGACTGAAACAACCCAAAGTTTCAAAAGTTGGTTGATAACCGGCCTGCCAGCCCATATTTTGATTGTCCGGACTCAGCTTCACCATACTGAAAGGCATCCAAGGTCCCGGTGCAATCATCCATCGAGAATGTGCCGTACCTATTTTGGTATCTACATAGTCAGCAAATGTCTGTATCTTTTGCGGAGAACGTATAATAATACCCTTTTCCAGCAATTGTCCATCTACAAACACTTGATATTCACTCTTTCTACTTTTTTTCACAGCAGGCATAGGTACTTCAAATACATAACGTGCCGTGTCCAACTGCGCAGAAAAAACATCTATACCGTCTAATTTTACACTCAATTTCGGGTTACCGGATAGATGCTCTACATCAACCAATAAAGGCTGTATTTTTGCTCCATCCATTTCCATTTCATATTCTGCCGGAGCCACATTGCGCAAGAAAGCATATTCATTATTCTTTTCCAGAACAAGTTCGTCAGCACCTTCCAAACGTATCTGATCGAAAACAATCCAGCCCCCTTCAAGAACAGAAACAGTGACCATATTTCCACCTTTTTTCAAATCATTGGCTGAAATTGGAAATTCAAGAATTTGTTCCTTGGCATCTTGAAGATTACCCTCCAGTACTCCTTTCGAATGCCCTTTAATTTCAAACTTCTTTTCGGCAGAATTCACCATAACTTTAACCACCGAACGGCTCGGATTGGCATCCACCAAGTCTACCACCAATTTCCATTTGCCATGTTTCGGCAATTTTTTAATGCCAAACAATATATTTGCATCATGAGTTCTCCAACCGGAAGTACTCCATGTACCTCCCCAAGTATCATCAGGCCCTGGCAACACATAAGGGAAATCATTTTTGTCAACAGAAGTCCCCACTAAAAAGTAACGATCTTCATAACCAAAATCATGAGCCAGGAACTTTTTATACTCAGAAGGGCCCAAAGCCAGTTCTGTTCCGGAATTATCCGCAACGCCAATTTGCCATACCACTTTTGCAGCAGTTGCACACATAGCGCAACAAGCAACGATAAAAAAAGATATTATTTTTTTCATATTCATAATGAGTCTTATTATTTTTTGTTATCCGTGAAAACAATCTTATCTACTTAAAAAGCAAACTAACCCTTATATCTTCTTGTCTATCTGTTGTAAAGCAAAAGCATATGCTCCCAGTGCAATAGCCTTGTTTGCTCCTAAAGTTGAAATCGCCACCCCTATACGTTTAGTACAATCATAGGATACTTTCTTGTCAGTAAAAGGTACCTCAACCCAAGAACTTGTATCTTCTAAAAACTTCTTATATTCGTCCGGCTCCATCAAATTACAAACTTCCATCTGCAGACAATCGAAATCCCGTCCGGAGAAAGTCGATATGGAACGACGCATTTCACGCATCATACCTGGCAGAATATATTTAGCTGCACCAGCAACTCCTCCTCCTATAACCACCATACCATCTACAATATGAAGTGCACTGACAATGGCAGCACCCGCCATTTCACCTAATTCATCAAAACTCCGCACAGCCGCTTCACGATTCCCCGTGAGTATGCCCTCGGCAATGTCATATATATCCTTTGGAGTCAGATTATCAACCGCCTCACCGCTCAGTTCTCCGTACACACGGCGTACTGCACGGATACTGACACTTTCTTCGGCTATCAAGTCGGTATATTTTTTATTTCTCATAATCCAGACATCACCACCACAGCCGTTATCACCGGTCAGCAAGCAATTATCAATCACCACTCCTGCTCCAAAACCGGTTCCCAACGTAATGCCTAACAAGTTTTTATAACGTTTAGGATTACCGACAGCCTTAAGTTCCTCATTAATGGAAGGTAATATTCCGGCCAACGCTTCACCGTAAGCAAACAAGTTACCATCGTTATTTATATATACCGGAATACCAAATTCTTCTTCCAGAAAAGCTCCCAAAGCCACACCTCCACGAAAAACCGGAAAGTTCGGTAAATCGCCTATCACACCATTCTTATAGTCTGCTGGACCAGGAAATGCAAAACTGATAGCTACCGGCTCATTTTCCAATTGTCTTTTCACTGCAGAAAAGCCTTTTTTCAAAACAGTCAGACATCCATTCAAATTGTCCGAAACCGCTGGCAAACAAATAGTTTCCACAATATCCTGATTTCCCCGGATAGCTGAAAAAACGAAATTCGTGCCTCCTGCATCCAAGGTCATTACTGTACGTTGGTCATGTCTATACATATTATATCAGATTTAATTAATACCATTTTCCGGTTAAAACCTCACATAAGCCTTGATGGTTCCACACTCTTTTCCCACAGACTTGCCACAAGGAGTTATTGTATATTCACCCACACTTGCCGGAACTATGAAGGTTTCAGCATAATGTACCACAAATGGTTTAAAAGCGCTTGTCGGACTTTCAACAACCACTTCTTCACCTTCCACCAAATTCAGTACATTCACACTATTATTCGTATGATGTGTAACAGATTTGGAAAACCAGTGACGGCGTGTTTCAATGAATTCATTCGGGTGTAATCCAGTACGCTCCTCGCTCCATCCTTCTCCTTCGGCAATCTGAGTGAAATGATTTGCCAGATATTCTTTTACATATTCCGTATTACGTTTCCAGTCTATTACTTCTTTACCTCTTTCCACATTAATGGGGCGCGGTTTGCCATCCAACCCCAAACGTTGCCAATCCCAGAGTTTGAATGTAAACAAATTGGGTGTTGAGCTGATTTCCAATACAAGTGCCTCCGAACCTGAGCAATGCACCGTACCTCCCGGAATCAAATAATGATCATGTTTTTTAGCAGGCAGTTTATTTACATACTTTTCTGTATCGAAAACGATTTCACCTTTCTGAGCCTCACGCAAATCACGAATCATGTCATCTTTATTAATACCATTCTTCAAACCAAGATAGACCGAAGCTCCTTCTTTAGCATCCAGCAGATAATAGCTTTCGTCCTGAGTATAATACATACCAAAGTTTTCACGGATAAACTGTGTGGTAGGATGCACTTGTACACTCAAATTTCCACCACCTACTGTATCTAGGAAATCGAAACGAATCGGGAAATCCTTACCAAAACGCGCTTCTACCGGTTCACCTAAAAGCTCTCTAGATTTCAACAAAACCAAATCTACCGACGGCAATTCAAAACGTACACCGTTCACCTCAAAATAAAGACTATTCTCTTCGGGCACACAATCGAAACACCAACCATAATTTTCTTTTTCAGGATTTAATCCACACACTTCTTTCATCCATTGTCCGCCCCATGGTGCCGGGTCAAAGAAAGGCACTACGCGAAAAGGAGTCTTAATTGTTTCTTCTATTCCTTTAAAGAAAGTCTCCCTATCAATCATTCTCGGATCGTTTGCAATGTGCGTATCCAACCAGAAATCGGCTTTATCAAACAAGCCTTCCTTATACTTATCAAGAACTCTCCAATCATTAAAATACCCTCTCTTATATTGTAAAGACACAGCATCTTCACGATTATCCACTCCCAAAGCCTTTACTTCGTGAGCACGAAAACGCTGTTGTATCTCCCAACGGGCCATATCAACATACACCAGCGTTGCTTCTGCCTGAGCTATCATAGCAGCACCCGAACCGACCACAATCACTCTATCATTTGCCGCTACCTGCTTCCGGGCTACCTCCAGCTTACCTGCATCAAAGTAGTCTTTCAGAGATAGGTTCGTCACATAACCAAAAAGAACATCCTTTGTCATAAAACGCTCTGTCATTTCCTTAATCTCATTCTCCGGCTTCATCAAGTCACGTGTATTAATAAGTAAGGTAGGTGACAGCGATTTCAATTCATTTATAACTTCATCTTCACGCACTCCTGCATAGAGTTCAACAGCTAGTACCTTTCTACTCTTAAAACACTCCATCAGTAAGGTATGAATATCATTCCATCCCCGAAGAATCGTTCCCGAAATCTTTGTAGAAGGGAACTTGTCGTAATTTACTTTTCTCATAATTATATATACTTGATTTTATTATATGTATGAACATATTAGTATTTTGTGCAAATATATACTCTTTAAAAATAAAATAAAAGAATCTTCTCATATTTTTTTGATAAAAAAAGAATTATCTTTGCAATATTAAAAAAAATAACAGAAAAAGTATAACCATGAAATTAGACCCAAACTCAGAAAAACCTCTTCACATTCAAGCAGAAGAAGTGCTGAGAAAACTTATAGAATCAGAGGAATACAAAAATGGGAAACTTCTTCCCAATGAAGTTTTATTGTCTGAACAATTAAACATATCGAGAAATACACTTCGCCAAGCAATCAACAAACTGGTATTCGAGGGATTATTGGTCAGAAAAAAAGGGCATGGTACAAAGGTTGTAAAAAAAGGTATTATAGGAGGAGTAAAGAACTGGTTGAGCTTCTCACAAGAAATGAAAATGCTAGGTATCGAAATTAAAAACTTCGAATTGCATGTCAGTTTTAAGAAAGCATCCGAAGAAATATGTACCTTTTTCAATATAGACCCTGAAAAGGGAACAAAATGTATGGTATTGGAAAGAGTACGCGGTAATAAAGAATATCCTTTTGTCTCCTTCATCTCTTATTTCAATCCGAGTATACCACTGACCGGTGATGAGGACTTCACCCAACCTCTTTATGGAATACTTGAAAATAAATATGACATCATCGTAAAAACCAGTAAAGAGGAAGTATCCGCACGGTTGGCCGGAGAATATATCGCAGAAAAACTGGATATCAAATCCAGCGACCCTATATTAATAAGGAAAAGATTTGTTTATGATATCAATGGAACTCCCATTGAATACAATATAGGATACTATCGTGCAGACAGCTTTACCTACACCATAGAGGCAGAAAGATAAATATACAAGAAAGTTTAATCTATAACAGAAATGACTATGAATACAACAGAAATCCCCGTACTGCTGTTGACCGGTTATCTGGGTAGTGGCAAAACGACGTTGGTAAATCACATCCTTTCTAATAAACGTGGCATTAAGTTTGCCGTTATCGTCAATGACATAGGCGAAGTGAACATTGATGCAGACCTTATACAGAAAGGTGGCGTGGTGGGAAAGAAAGACGACAGCCTGGTAGCTCTGCAGAATGGCTGTATCTGCTGTACGCTGAAGACAGACTTGATAGAGCAGATGTTCGAAATCATGAAGATGCAACGCTTCGACTACATCGTGATTGAAGCGAGTGGCATCTGTGAACCGGAGCCTATTGCCCAAACACTCTGCTCCATTCCTCATATGGGAGGAGCGTATACTAAATACGGTATTTGCCGCTTAGACTGCATTACCACCGTGGTGGACGCCTTACGTCTGCAAAGTGAATTTTCTTGCGGAGATGATTTGACACGCAAAGGCATTGATGAGGAAGATATAGAAAACCTCATCATTCAGCAGATTGAGTTCTGCAATATTATCCTGCTGAACAAAGCAGCAGAAGTACAGCCCGAGGAATTAAAACGTATCAGGCAGATTATCCACACCTTGCAACCCGGTGCCCAAATTATAGAGTGCAACTATGCAGATGTAGACCTGGATAAGATTATCCATACCCACCTCTTTAACTTTGAACGTGCCGCAACTTCCGCCGGATGGATTCGTGGCATAGAGCAACAAGTAAGCGAAGAGGAGGAAAAAGAGGCGCATTACCATCACGAAGATGAACATCATCATGAAAGCGAACATCATCACGAGAAATGTCATCACCACCATCACGAAGGAGGTGAAGTAGAAGAATACGGTATTGGCACATTTGTCTACTACCGCCGTCCTGCATTCGACATTCATAAGTTCGACCACTATGTCGCTACCAAATGGCCCCGCAGCGTTATCCGCGCCAAGGGTGTCTGCTACTTCAGCCACAACCGCGACATGTCCTTCCTCTTTGAACAAGCAGGTATACAGAAGAAAATAACTGAAGCCGGACAATGGTATGCCACCGCTCCCGAAGAAGACATGATAGAACTGATGCGCCAAGAACCGGGATTGCTAAGAGACTGGGACGAACAATACGGCGACCGCATGCTGAAGATAGTATTCATCGGACAAAATATGGATAAAGAGCAAATCATCCGCGACTTGGACAAATGCCTTGAATAACTTCCTAAAAAAGTGCTCCCCGTCATTCCGATCTTAAGAACAACGGGGAGCATCGTCCCAGACGCGTAACTCTATTTTAAGAATCAAGAACCATATCAATTCTCCGTAAAACGGAACATTTTGAAATACACCTTCTGCTCTGTGTCGGATACATTCACCAGCCTCATCTTCGCAACGCTCAAATCCTTGAGAGATGCCTTCACCTGCGTTCTGTATCCCGGTTTCAAATCCACCGCCTGCCAGTTTGTACCATCCGAAGTTACTTCCAGTTTAAACTTAGAATTAGCCACCTCCGCATCTCCCAAATCAATAAGCACCGAACTCAACTGGCGGGCATAATCCATCGAAATGGTCAGCACACCGCCTGCCTGCCAGTTGATGACTTCATTGGACGGAATAATTGTATTCACCTTTCCCTTCTGCTGAATAGGAAGCGAAGCCAACTGATTCACGTCGCTCTTCAACGTGTAGGGAGAATAAACAGCCTTTGTATCAAGCCCGGCATGGAACGCTGCATTATAGCCCGTTGTCGCCGCTTCGAACAAAGCATTGAAAGTAGGCATCAGATGCAGGCTGCCGCTCTTTATGCCCGCTTTATATTGGGCATCCGTCTCACCCATCAGCACCAGCAGGGCGCGGGCGTGTTCGTAGCTACCTATAAATGCATCCTTCTGCTGGCGCAGGCGTATCATGTTCAGCACCTCCGCACCATACTCTCCCACTTGTTTGAACTGAATGAGCCAAGGCCTTATTTCAGTTATCAACGGACGATTCTCATTTCCCGACGCAAGCAATCCATCAGCGGCAACGATTATCTTCCGGCATTCCTCAGCTACCTGCCGATAGGCATCTTCATCTATCTCGTTTTTCTCTTGATAGGCTTTCAACAAGGCAGAGAGAGCAGGCTGAATGGCAACGGACTCTTCACGACGGAAGCGATGTCCATTCTGTCCCGGGTCGGAATTATGAGCAGCGAAGATTTCCAAATATTCGGCATGAAGTGGCATAAGGTCTCTGACTGCATGTTTCCAAGAAGTTTCACTATCATAATTCTCCATATTCCAAGTATAATCAGCTACACTGTACAGAGAGATTTTGGAAGCCTCGGCATGTTCCATCGGATTGGAAACAAAAGCAGACATATCATCTTTTATATCAAGCCCGTTTCCATAAACCGGCCCTAGCAGCAAATGGTCTTGTACATAATCCGAAACGGGGAAATTCCACCAAATGTACGCCTTACGTTTCAGCAGCGGATTGACGAAGTCCAGCGTAGACTTATCTATAGTAGCAACTACCATATCACCGGTCCACATCACCTTGATACCCTCGTTCAACTTATCACCAAGCGTAGTGAGATAGCCTCCCTCCACATCGGTCCATGACTTGTTGTACTCTGTGGGACACAATATCAATGGTGCAACATCCCGCTTGACTTTTACAAAATGGTCGTCAATATAGTTCAACAGCTCAGCCTGCTTGTCCGCCTTTGTCCCCTCACCCGAAATATCATCAAAGAAAACGGCAAAACCACGCACACCCAACTGGTACATGCTTTCGAACTTCTGCAACAATAACGAGCGGTCTTCTTCATTCCAGCGAATATCCTGGCCCGGATGAATGGCCCAATAGAAAATGACATTGTTCTCCTTCGCCCTATTCACCAATACTTTCAACTCTTCTCCTTCTCGAGCAGGATAAGGCTTGCGCCAGTTGGGAGTCCGGTGATAAGGATCGTCTTTCGGTCCATAGATATAGACATTCATTTTGTTCCGACCATAAAAATCAAGCTGGCGTATACGCGCCTCCTGACTCCAGGGAGCACCGTAAAAACCTTCTACCACACCCCGATAGGGAACATCAGGATAGTCCGTCACTTCAGCCAAAGGCAGCTTGTCTAAAGCAAGCAACTGCGCAAGAGTCTGTACACCATAGTACGCTCCCCGTTCGTCAGCACCGGCTATGACGATGCAGTCTTTTTCTATTTTCAGGAAATAACCTTCGGATTTGCGTGGAATCCGATGTTGGTATTTCTTGATAATCTTATCTCCTTTCACTCCTATATATACACGGAAAGAAGCGCCAAGCACCTCTTCCGGCATCAATGAACGGAGTAAAGGCAACGCAGGTCCGTCCTGCACGGAATTGCCGGAAAGGATCTGGTATTGTCGGGGAATATCAACAGAATCTTTTTGCGTAATATATTCTTGGGGAGTAGGTTGCAAATGAAACTCTTGCGCACAAAGCGTCGCTGTCGTCAGCATACCGAATGCTCCCAGTAACAGTAGTTCTTTTCTCATAAGCGGATTATTAAATTAAGGAATATCTATGTATTAAGAAAACTCTTCCATGCATTCAAGGTTGATACGTTCAAAAATAAGAAATAAATATGAAAACACGTACAAATACAGACATTTATTTCAGTTTAAAGATTCATTTATTCTGCATCCGTTTGAGTTCATCGCACACAGCCGGATGCAGGAAGTAGCGTACGTCTTTTCCCTCCTCTATGGCCCGACGGATAAAAGTGGAGCTGATTTCGAATACCGGAGAAGAAACTGTCCGCACATTCTGCGGTAAAAAGGTGGCCTCTACCGGATAGCCGGGACGGGGATAAACCAGAAGATGATTTTCGGCAATAATGCGTTCCGACTCGTACCAACGGTGGAACAGCCTCCAGTTGTCCGAACCAATGACAAGATGGAAAGTGTGTTGGGGATAAGTCCGTTTCAGCGCATCCAACGTATGAACAGTATAAGAAGGCCGAGGCAGATGGAATTCAAAATCGGAAGCGCGAAACTTGGGATAACCCTCAGTGGCTAGCTGCACCAGCTTCAAACGTAACTTGTCATCCATCAGATCGTTTTCTTCCTTCAGCGGATTGTGGGGGGTGACCATAAACCACACTTCGTCCAGGTCCCCGTATTCGCAAAGATAGTTGGCGAGGGCCAAATGTCCGATGTGTATCGGGTTGAACGAGCCGCTGAAGATTCCTATATTCATTTATTCTTATTCATATACAACCTTACAAAGGACGTCTTTGCAACGCACGCCAGGCAGCCCAAGCATTGAAAATCGTCACTACAGAGATAAGAAACATTGAAATACTGGAACGAGGCTCGCCATGATGTATATACAATACACCCACAACAAGGGAGCAGACGAACAGAACGCTATTAATAATTAGCAATGCCTTGTTCAGCTTCGGGCTATTCTTCCTCCTCGGTGCCAACTGGTTGTACACTCCTCCACGTTGTTTCATTCGTTCAAGAATTGAGAGATTGCTTTCAATGCTTCCGCTTTGGCTGTCTCCAGGTCATCGTTCACAATCACGGTATCGAACTTCGGTGCAAAGCCCAGTTCGTATTCGGCTTTCGCCACGCGGCTCTCTATCACTTCGGGAGCATCTGTTCCGCGCCCCACCAAGCGTTTGCGCAATTCCTCCACTGAAGGTGGCTGAATGAAAACAGACAAAGCACGCTCACCATAGAATTTCTTGATATTGCAACCACCCACTACATCCACATCGAACACTACATTCTGTCCGGCAGCCAATTGCTTTTCCACCTGCTCCTTCAGTGTTCCGTAAAAACGGTCCTGATATACCTCTTCATACTCCAGGAATTCATCATTGGCTATGCGACGACGGAACTCGTCAGGAGTCAGAAAGAAATACTCCACTCCATCTTTCTCCGTTCCGCGGGGCGGGCGGCTGGTCGCTGAGATGGAGAATGCCAAGTTCAGATTTTGAGTCAGCAGATAGTTGATAATCGTTGACTTGCCAGAGCCCGAAGGGGCTGAAAATATGATAAGTTTTGCCATCGAATTATTTACGATTTGACGATTTACTATTTGATACTACATGACGTTCAATACTTGTTCCTTGATTTGCTCCAATTCATCTTTCATCTGAACGACAATCTTCTGCATCTCCGCATGATTGGACTTACTGCCCAAGGTATTGATTTCGCGTCCCATCTCCTGGGCGATGAACCCTAACTTCTTGCCTTGTCCGGTTCCGGTTTCCAGCGTATTGATAAAATATTTCAGATGATTGCCAAGACGCTGTTTCTCTTCGTTCACATCCAGTTTTTCGATGTAGTAGATGAGTTCCTGCTCCAGACGATTCTTGTCATAATCCACACTCAACGTCTTTTCCAGAGCATCGGTAATACGCTCCTTCACTTTGGCCACACGCTCTTTCTCATAGGGAGCGATAGTCTCCAACAAATGAGAGATATTGGCGATCTTCTCACGGAACTTTTTTTCGAGGGCAGCTCCTTCCTGCTTACGGAAGTCCACCAGCGCATCAACAGCCTTTTCCACAGCCGAATAAACCACAGCCCATTCTTCCTCACTCAGTTCCTGCGTTTCATTCTTGGTCATCACATCCGGCATGCGGAGCAACGTGGCAAACCAGTCCGTCGCATCCGGTACAGGTATTCCAAGATTTTCGGATATGGCACGAATCTGCTTGTAGTATCCCTCCACCAATGTCTGATTGATGGGAGTGGCACTTTCCGCACTCTCTTTCTTTTCTATCCAAAGGCTGAAATCCACCTTTCCGCGTTCCAGTTTCCGTGATATTTCATTACGGATTTCCATCTCTTTCTCACGATAAAGCGGAGCAATACGAGCAGACAAGTCCATTGCCTTACTATTGAGCGACTTTATTTCAACGTTGATTTTCTTATCAGGCAGTTCGACGGTTGCTTTGCCGTAGCCTGTCATAGATTGTATCATAATGTTATAGTTTTGCGCAAAATTACACGATTATTTTAATTAGTGAAAATAATCACGTAAATTTGCCACAATAAAATCAAGAATAAAAGTTATGTCATGTATCTTGCATATTGAAACGTCCACTTCTGCCTGCTCCGTAGCCGTGAGCGAGGATGGACAGAACGTTTTCAAGAAAGAGGACCTGAATGGCCCTTCACACGCCGTTTCATTGGGAATCTTTGTGGACGAGGCGCTATCCTTTGCCGATAGCCATGCCATGCCGTTGGATGCAGTCGCCGTGAGCTGCGGCCCTGGTTCGTATACCGGGTTGCGTATCGGCGTGTCGATGGCAAAAGGTGTCTGCTATGGACGTAACCTGCCACTTATCGGGCTGGAAACCCTGAAAGTCCAGTGTGTACCGGTATTGCTCTACCACGATGAGTTACCCGACGACGCATTACTCTGCCCGATGATTGACGCCCGCCGTATGGAAGTCTATGCTGCCATCTACGACCGTGCCTTGAAATCGGTGCGCGACATTGCAGCCGATATTGTGGACGAAAACTCCTACCTGGAATTTTTAGAGCAACATCCCGTCTATTTCTTCGGTGACGGTGCAGCCAAATGCAAAGAGAAAATCACGCATCCCAATGCACACTTCATCGACGGCATCCGCCCGCTTGCCGGCATGATGTTCCCGTTGGCAGAAAAGGCAATAGCCGAACAAGATTTCAAGGATGTGGCCTATTTCGAACCCTTCTATTTGAAGGAATTCGTAGCCGGCACGCCAAAGAAACTTATTTAGGGTTTAGCGATTAGGGATTAGGGATGAATACCATGCGGTATCACTACGTAGCCCATTAATCACTAACCACTAATCGCTAAACCCTAATCACTAATCGTTGAACATTAATCACTAATTAAAGATGCAATATAACACTCAACAAAAACGGATGCCCCTACCCGAATATGGTCGCAGCATCCAGAATATGGTAGACCACGCGCTGACAATCGAAGACCGTGCAGAACGCCAGCGTTGCGCAAACACAATCATCAACATCATGGGAAACATGTTTCCCCATCTGCGCGATGTGCCCGACTTCAAACATAAGCTATGGGACCACCTTGCCATCATGGCCAACTTCCAATTGGATATAGATTATCCGTACGAAATTATCCGCAAGGACAATCTGAATACCAAGCCGGAGAGCATCCCCTACCCCAGTACCAAAATCCGCTACCGCCACTATGGCCGTACACTGGAAGTACTGATAAAGAAAGCCATCGAATTTCCGGAAGGAGAAGAGAAGCAGAACTTGATAGCGCTCATTTGTAACCACATGAAGAAAGACTACATGGCATGGAACAAAGATACCGTCGATGACCGTAAGATTTCAGATGACCTCACCGAACTCTCTGACGGAAAACTGCAAATGACAGACAGTATCGTCCGTCTCATGGCCGAACGTATTGACCAGAACTACCGTCCGAAAGTGAACAACCAGAATAACCGGAACAACAACCGGAACAATAAACGGAAATACTAAAATTGAATGATTAGTGGTTAGTGATTAATGCCATGCGGCATCACCATGCAGACCACTAATCACCAACCCCTAATCACTAATTTCATGGCATCATTTGTAATCGAAGGAGGACACAGACTTTCCGGTGACATTTACCCCCAAGGAGCAAAAAACGAGGTGTTGCAAATTATCTGCGCCACATTGCTCACTGCCGAAGAGGTGACTGTGCACAATATCCCGGACATACTGGACGTCAACAACCTTATCCAATTGATGCGGGATATGGGAGTCAGCGTATCTAAAAAAGGCATTGACACTTACAGCTTTCAAGCTGCCAACATTGATTTCGCCTATCTGGAAAGTGACGCGTTCCTGAAAAAATGTTCCAGCCTGCGCGGTTCCGTCATGCTGGTGGGGCCGATGGTGGCACGTTTCGGCAAGGCCATGATTTCCAAGCCGGGCGGAGACAAGATAGGACGCCGCCGTCTGGATACACACTTCATCGGTATCCAGAATTTAGGAGCCGACTTTGTCTATAATGAGGAGCGTGGCATCTACGAAATCTCAGCCAAACAACTGCATGGCAGTTATATGCTACTCGACGAGGCATCTGTAACGGGAACAGCCAATATCGTAATGGCAGCCGTCCTTGCCAAAGGCAAGACCACCATCTACAACGCCGCCTGCGAACCCTACGTGCAGCAACTTTGCAGAATGCTGAACCGGATGGGAGCTAAGATAGAAGGCATCGCCTCCAACCTCCTGACTATCGAAGGAGTAGACGAGCTGCACGGAACCGAGCATACCATCCTCCCCGACATGATTGAAGTGGGCAGTTTCATTGGCATGGCAGCCATGACCCGTAGCGAACTGACCATCAAGAATGTCTCCTACGAGAACTTGGGAATTATCCCCGACAGTTTCCGTCGACTCGGCATCAAGATGGAGCAGTGGGAAGACGACATTTACGTGCCCGCACAAGAGACGTACCAGATAGAGTCCTTTATCGACGGCTCCATCATGACCATTGCCGACGCACCCTGGCCCGGACTGACACCAGACTTGCTCAGTGTGCTGCTGGTGGTTGCCACCCAGGCAAAAGGCAGTGTACTCATTCATCAGAAAATGTTCGAAAGCCGTTTGTTCTTTGTGGACAAGCTGATAGATATGGGAGCGCAAATTATCCTCTGCGACCCGCACCGCGCCGTTGTCATCGGTCACGACCACGGCTTTAAACTACGTGGCGGCAACATGACCTCGCCCGATATCCGTGCGGGCATCGCCCTGCTGATAGCTGCCATGAGTGCGGACGGCATCAGCCGCATCCACAACATAGAGCAGATAGACCGTGGGTATCAGAACATCGAAGGGCGACTGAATGCGCTCGGAGCAAGAATAACAAGAATAGAATAAGATGATAAAGAGAGAAGAAGTATATAAGATAGGTATATTCAACAAGCCCCACGGCATTCACGGAGAACTATCGTTCACTTTTACGGATGACATCTTCGACCGGGTGGAAGCCGAATACCTAATCTGCCTGCTGGATGGTATACTGGTGCCTTTCTTCTTGGAAGAATACCGTTTCCGCTCCGACACCACCGCCCTTGTCAAACTGGAAGGCGTGGACACAGCAGAACGCGCCCGCATGTTCACTAATATTGAGGTCTACTTCCCCGTAAAACATGCAGAAGAGGCAGGACCAGGTGAACTGAGTTGGGACTTCTTCGTCGGTTTTCGTATGGAGGAAGTACATCACGGCACGCTGGGAGAAGTGACGGACGTGGACACATCGACCATCAACACACTGTTTGTGGTAGATTATCAGGGAGAAGAACTGCTGGTGCCGGCACAAGAAGAGTTTATCATAGACATTGACCAGAAGCACAAGGTCATCACCGTAGACCTGCCGGAAGGTTTGATAGCTTTGGACGAAACAGAAGAGGTATGAAAAAGAAACGAAGAAAAGCATTTTGGAGTAACATCAAGTTCAAGTACAGACTGACGATTACGAACGAGAATACCCTTGAGGATATCATCACGTTGCGCGTATCCAAGCTGAACGGGCTGTCCGTATTGCTCTCCGTGCTGTTCGTATTGTTTCTCATCGCCTCCCTGATCGTAGCCTTCACCCCGCTGCGCAACTACCTGCCGGGATATATGAACAGTGAAATCCGTGCCCAGGTAGTGGAGAATGCCTTGCGCGTAGATTCCCTCCAGCAACTGGTGAACAGACAGAACCTCTATATCATGAATATCCAGGACATCTTCCAGGGCAAGATAAAGGCAGATACCATACATTCCATCGACTCGTTGACCCACCTGCGCGAAGATTCGCTCATGGAACGTACACAACGGGAAGCCGAATTCCGCAAACAGTACGAGGAGACAGAAAAGTACAACCTGACGAGCATCACCGCTCGCCCCGAAATAGACGGACTGATTTTCTACCGCCCCACACGCGGCATGATTTCATCTCCCTTCAATGCCGAAACAAAACACTTCGGCACGGACATTGCCGCCAATCCGGGCGAAAGCGTATTGGCCACCTTAGACGGTACCGTCATACTGAGTACCTACACTGCCGAGACGGGTTATCTGATAGAAATACAGCACAACCAGGACTTCGTGTCAGTCTACAAGCATTGCGGCTCTCTGCTGAAACGGGAAGGCGATGCGGTGAAAGGGGGTGAAGCCATCGCACTGGTAGGAAACACCGGCGAGCTGTCCACCGGTCCCCACCTTCACTTCGAGCTGTGGCATAAGGGCAGGGCCGTAAATCCCGAGCTTTACATCGTATTTTAGTCTCCAAATAGTAAATTGTAAATAGCATAATAGTAAATGAAACAGATTGCCATACTCGGTTCTACCGGTTCCATCGGTACACAAGCGTTGCAGGTCATCGAAGAACATCCCGACCAGTACGAAGCATACGTATTGACCGCCAATAACCGCGTAGAGGAACTCATAGCCCAGGCACGCAGATTCAAGCCTGAGGCAGTGGTAATAGCCAACGAATCGAAATACACGCAACTGAAAGAAGCGCTTGCCGACCTACCTATCAAGGTATATGCCGGCGCAGATGCCCTCTGCCAGATTGTGACCGAAAATCCCATTGATATGGTATTGACCGCCATGGTGGGATATGCAGGGCTGAAGCCCACCATGAATGCCATCCGAGCCCGTAAGCCGATAGCCCTTGCCAACAAAGAGACGCTGGTGGTGGCGGGAGAGCTCATCAATGACCTGGCACGTTTCAGCGGTGTCCCCATCCTACCCGTCGACTCCGAGCACTCCGCCGTTTTCCAGTGCCTGGCCGGTGAGATAGGCAACCAAATAGAAAAAGTGATACTGACTGCCTCCGGAGGTCCGTTCCGCACCTGCACTATGGAGCAACTAACAACCGTCACCAAAGCGCAAGCACTGAAACACCCCAACTGGGACATGGGCGCCAAAATCACGATAGACTCTGCTTCCATGATGAACAAAGGGTTCGAGGTAATCGAAGCCAAATGGCTGTTCGGTGTACGTCCCGACCAGATAGAAGTCGTGGTACACCCGCAATCCGTCATCCACTCCATGGTACAGTTTGAGGACGGTGCCGTGAAAGCACAACTGGGAATGCCGGACATGCGCCTGCCCATCCAATACGCCTTCTCCTATCCCGACCGGTTGAAAGCCTCTTTCCCGCGCCTGGACTTCAAGCTGTGCACGGAACTGACGTTCGAGCAACCGGACATCACCCGTTTCCGTAACCTCGCCCTGGCCTACGAAGCGCTACATCGTGCAGGCAATATGCCTTGCATTGTCAATGCCGCCAATGAAGTGGTGGTAGCTGCCTTCCTGCAGGACAAAATTTCGTTCCTTGGCATGAGTGAAGTAATAGAAAAGACCATGTCGCGCGTATCCTACTTACAGAAGCCCACCTATGAAGACTATGTGGCTACGGATGCCGAAGCCCGACGGATAGCAGAAGAGCTGATTTGATAGATACACCGGAATGAAAAGAATTATAAAAAACATCTACTCATTTGATACGTTAAATAAGAAAACGTACCTTTGCGAAAATTATAAAAATCGTAAAACAGCAAATAATTAGATGGAAACATTCTTGATTCGTGCCCTGCAACTCATTATGAGCCTCTCGTTGCTCGTTATTGTTCATGAGGGGGGGCACTTCCTTTTTGCGCGTCTGTTCAAGACGCGGGTAGAAAAGTTCTGCTTATTCTTTGACCCTTGGTTCACATTATTCAAGTTCAAGCCCAAACACAGTGACACGGAATATGGTATCGGGTGGCTACCCTTAGGTGGTTATGTAAAAATAGCAGGTATGATAGACGAATCTATGGATACCGAACAGATGAAGCAACCCATGCAGCCATGGGAGTTCCGTGCCAAGCCGGCATGGCAGCGCCTGCTAATTATGGTAGGCGGTGTATTGTTCAACTTCCTGCTCGCATTGTTCATCTATTCCATGATACTTTTTACTTGGGGCGACGAATATATACCAGTACAAAAAGCCCCATTGGGTATGGATTTTAACGAAACAGCCAAAGCCATAGGCTTCCGCGACGGCGATATCCTAATATCTGCCGACGGGGTACCATTCGAACGCTATGACGGCGACCTGCTGACCAGTATTGTCGATGCCCGCCAGGTAAGCGTATTGCGTGACGGGGAAGCTGCTTCAGTCTACATCCCCGAAGACATGATGAACCGCTTGCTGGCAGACAGCGTGCGTTTCGCCAGTTTCCGTTTCCCTTATGTAGTCGACAGCCTGATTGTAGGATACCCTGCCGCTTCCGCCGGTCTGCAAGTAGGTGACAGCATCACCCACTTGGATGGAAAGTCAATAGCCTACTACGACTTCAAAGAAGAGATGCTGAAGCGCAAGAAAGCCAATGCATCCCATGAGGTAACCTTGACATACGTCCGTAACGGTGTGACAGACACCTTGAGCATGATGACCAATGCCGACTATGAAATAGGCGTAGCAGCACGTACGGCAACCGACAAACTGCTGCCCGTTGTCCGCAAGGAATACAGTTTCCTTTCCTCTTTCCCTGCCGGCGTATCTTTGGGGGTAAAGACTCTGAAAGGCTACGTAGGCCAGATGAAATATCTCTTCTCCAAGGAAGGAGCCAAGCAACTCGGAGGTTTCGGAACCATCGGCAGTATTTTCCCCGCCACGTGGGACTGGCACCAGTTCTGGTACATGACGGCATTCCTCTCCATCATCCTTGCCTTTATGAATATTCTGCCCATCCCTGCACTGGACGGCGGACACGTGTTATTCCTCATTTACGAAATCATTGCACGCCGCAAGCCCAGCGACAAGTTTATGGAACGTGCGCAGATGGTGGGCATGTTCCTCTTGTTCGGTTTGCTGATTTGGGCAAACTTCAATGATATACTGAGGTATTTCTTTTAAAGAACAAGACATATAAAAAACGCATCATCCATTCGCGGTAGAACGGATGATGCGTTTGCATCAAACAGATGATGTATTCGGGGCAAGCAGACGATGCGTTTGAACCAAACACATCATCTGTTTTTTCTGTGTCTTATACCAAATGGCCAATCCACTCTTCGCGGTCGCCTGGAAGCAAGTCTATTACCGGAACTTCAACCATTGTATAGCAACCCGGCTGCTGACGCATAGCGGCACGCGCCACACATACCAGCACTTGTGCCGTGAGGGCAGGATTGTTGATACGCATGTTGAACTCAAATAGCTGGTTCTGCGTCTTGCCGGACACACCTTTACGGGTCAGGTTTACCCCATGACCCATATCGAGCAGTGCATCCACACTCGGAACCAATTTTACATGTGTTTCGTCATTCACAAAGTACGGGTCGGCTTTGATGGCTGCAGTCACCTTGTCAAATTCGTAGCCATCCTTCAACTCGATGTACACCATACGACGGTGAATGCCGGTTCCTGTAGGAATAGTCATGGAAAGGGCGGCTTTCACACCTTCGATGGCCTTTACAGCCACGGTATGTCCCATGCTCATGCCCGGACCAAAATTAGTATAGGTAATGCCTTTCGGAGCAATGGCTTCCAGCATGGTGCGGACAATGGAGTCACTACCCGGGTCCCAGCCGGCAGAAATGATGGATACCGTATTATGCTTTTTAGCCTCTGCATCCAGTGTGCGGCGCAAGGCAGTGATACCCGTATGGATATCGAAACTGTCCACAGTATGAATGCCTAAAGCAAGGATCTCCTTTGCATACTCTTCCACTTTGCGGGTAGGCGTACAAAGGATAGCAACATCCACGCCTTTCAGTTCCTTGATATTCTTCACAACGGGATATGCACTCAGTTCCGCAGGACAGTTTTCAGCTCCGGCACGGCGTACTACACCGGCAATTTCGAAATCGGGAGCTGCTTGCAGGGCTTCGAGCACATAATGCCCGATATTACCATAGCCAACGATGGCTGCTCTTACTTTTTTCATTCTTTTTATGAATTTATTTATCAGTTTTCTACTTTATCGGCGCAAAAGTAAGCATTTTAATTTATTATATCGGCAGAACTCCCTGCTGTTTCACACAGTTTTTCTTTTTTTAGTGAGTGAAAGTCCAATAATAATTCATACATTCGCAGATGATATGTACGCAAGGCACATTTGGGGCCAACAAGCAAAAGAATTATGATAGAATACATCAGAGGCGGAATTGCCGAACTAAGTCCGGCAACCGCAATAATAGACTGCAACGGACTGGGATACGGCGTCAATATTTCATTGAATACGTATGCCGCCATCCAGGGCAAGAAAGAATGCAAACTATATATATACGAAGCTATCCGTGAAGACGCCTATGTCCTCTACGGGTTCGCTGACAAGCAGGAACGCGAACTATTCCTGTTGCTCATCTCCGTTTCAGGCATCGGCGGAAATACAGCTCGCATGATTCTCTCGGCACTCTCGCCATCCGAACTGATAAATGTCATCAGCACGGAAAACGCCACTCTACTGAAAACAGTCAAGGGTATCGGGCTGAAAACAGCCCAACGGATAATTGTGGATTTAAAAGACAAAATCAAGACCGGCAGCGTTGTAGCCGGCAACGCAGGGACCATAGGTACACTGGTATCGGCAGCCAACGCACAAGTACAAGAAGAAGCCGTAGCCGCCCTTACCATGCTGGGCTTTGCACAAGCCCCCTCACAAAAAGTAGTGCTTGCCATTTTGAAGGAAGAACCAAGCGCACCGGTGGAACAAGTCATCAAATTGGCATTAAAAAGACTATAATATTTATCTAAAACAAACAAATCATGACAACAATCAACATGCAATATTGGTTGGGGGCCAATGAACGCACCCACGTACTGCCAACGGACAAATGGTACCTCGACTTTGCCACAAGCATCCTGCCCCTCGTCAAGACCTCTCCCTTGTTCAACAAGGAAGACCTGCGTACCCAAATTGACGCAGCCATCTCCCTCGGCATGTACTTTCAAGATGCCATTGCCCAAAGCGGAGGCTGGAAACTTTTCTCCGAAGCCTTTCAGGGAGTATACGGAACTTACCTGCCGTTCTATCCACTGGGTGACGATTATACGCCCGATGAAATAAATCAGGAAGACATTGCATTCGTACTGTGGACATTGAAATCACAATTCAGTATTTTTGACAAGGAATACACCTTGTTCAGTCCTTATGACAAAGACCTGCTTGCATTAAGCCAAAGCGCCTATGAACTGATGGATGCACGTTTCGAAGAAGCTCCCATCAGCGAGGGAGAATCTTCCTTCCTTTGGGTAATGGGACTTGATTTACTGGATATGCCCATTACTCCGCTGCCGGAAGTCACTCCGGAAACCAAACTGAGCAAAGATGCCGCCCGCTGTCTGGAATACAGCCAGGGGAAACCGCTGCTATACTTCACCGATTACAAGGAGCTTTGCACTTTCTTTGTCGATGTCTTGGGATGGGAAAACAAACGGTCCGCATTATTGCCCGACCTGGAATACCAAAAAGAGTTCGTGATTTATGCCAACGCCAAAGGTATGCTCGTAGCCCACAACGTGGCCGCCTATTTCTGTGAAGAACATAACCCGATGTACGATGCCAAACGCGCTGCTGCAGAGGGTTACAAGATGTTCTGCCAACCCGGAGAGTGTCCGTTCGACCTGCTGAAATACGGAATGACCAAAGGAATTCTACCCGATGTGGAACTTCCCTTCTTGAAAGGAAAAGAAACACTGCATCAATATTGGGACTTTATAGCCCGCTACTACTTATGTGAATATTATGAAGGCGAGTAACCATTCCGGCATAAAGCCCAAACGGAGCAACAAGGCCAAGCCAACCGGAAAACGGATTGGTAAATCCAAACCTTCGAAAGCGAATAATCAGCTTAACAGAAGGGTAAAATAATTGAAAATGGATAATGGAAAAATAAACAGTGCAGCGTATTTATTGAAACCGCATGGCAATTTTCCATTATCCATTATCCATTATCAATTTTCAAAGTTCCACAATCTCTTCCTTACACAACGTCAGTTTCTCCACTCCTTCCGCTGTTACAACCCAAGAGTTTTCGATACCGACGGGACCAATGCCTGGCAAAACAATCTTCGGTTCCAAAGCAAAGACCATGCCCGGTTCCAGCTCCTGCTTCATGCGTGGAGCCAGCACCGGCATTTCATTGATTTCCAGTCCGATGCCATGACCGATAAACTTGGCTTTTTGAGTGGCTCCCATAAAGTTGTCGGCAAAGCCCGCTTTGGTGACAATATCGATAGCGAGATTGTAAAGGTCCTCACAAACAGCACCCGGTTTCGCTTTTTCTACAACAGCCTCTTGTATGTCCAGGCAAACCTGATGGGCAACATATGCCTTTTCCGGCAACTTTCCGATAGAGAATACACGGCTCATGTCTCCCATATAGCCATAGAAGTTACCCCCCATATCGACCATAAAGCTCTGGCCGGGCTGCAACAGTGCACCGTTCACACTGATAGGCAGTGACGGATCAAGTCCCTCGCCTCCCAGAGCAAAATCATAGGGGGCAGGCGCAGTAGCATTATCTCCTGCCAGCAGACTTCCCATAAAAATCTCCATACTTTGTCCGAAGGTACGGAAAATACCCAGACAACCTTCCAAACGCATCAGGCGCTCTATTTCGATGGATAACTGGCGGTCTGTCATTCCTGGTCTATAAACCGAGGGTATTTGTTCGTAAGCTTTAGCATGTGCAATGCCGGAACGGCGGAACATCTCAATCTCTATTTCAGTCTTGACACTTCGGGCCTTCCGGATAAGTGCCGTACCACAAGGAAGCACCTCCGTTTCAGGGAAACACGCAGCCAAACGGTTATATTCCGTAAAAGACAACTCATCCCCCTCCAGCATCAACCTCGCAGGTATGGGCAAACCACATTCCTTTAGTAAGTCAGGCAGTTGTTCCGGTTTACGGATAGGATGAATATGTTCCCCTTCAATATTGTTGGGACGTTTGATGAATAAACGAGCGGGAGCATTCAACGGCAGATACAAGTAACCGCTGACGACACGTCCGTACGTATAGATTAAATTTACATTGCAAGCGATAAGAGCGGCATCAATCTCTTGTTGAGCCATGAGAGAGCGTATTTTATCACGTCTCAGTTTCAATTCAGGTAGTAACATCTCTTTGTCATTTATGGTTTCTCGGATACAAAGATACAACTTTTTTAATTGAGAATAAAAAAGTACTGCCCCATACCTTCACAGGCGTAGGGCAGCACAAACCACAAATACAAATACAACTAAACAAAGTTTCTCTCTTAGATAATTCCCTGACCCATCATGGCATGAGCCACCTTCATGAAGCCGGCGATATTCGCTCCCTTCACGTAGTTGATGTAGCCATCAGGTTCTGTCCCATATTTTACGCATTGAGCATGAATTCCGTGCATGATGGCGTGGAGTTTTTCATCCACTTCGGCTGCACTCCAGCTGAGGTGCATGGCGTTCTGCGACATTTCCAGTCCGCTGGTAGCCACACCACCTGCATTGACAGCCTTACCCGGTGCATACATAATCTTATTTTCAATAAAAAGGTCGATAGCTTCGGGCGTACATCCCATATTGGAGATTTCGCCTACACATGTCACCTTGTTGTCAATGAGGTGTTGTGCATCTTCGCCGTTCAGCTCGTTCTGGGTAGCGCAAGGCAGAGCGATGTCCGCTTTCACTTCCCACGGGCGTTTGCCTGCTACGAAAGTAGAGCCGGGGAATTCGTCGGCATACGGTGCTACGATATCGTTGCCCGATGACCGGAGTTCCAGCATATAATCTATCTTTTCGCCACTGATACCGTTCGGGTCGTAGATGTAACCGTCGGGACCGGAGATGGTAACCACCTTGGCACCCAATTCGGTAGCCTTGGTAGCAGCACCCCAAGCCACATTTCCAAAACCGGAGATAGCCACGGTCTTGCCCTTGATGTCAATGCCTTTTGTTTGTAACATTTGGTTTACGAAATACAAGCCGCCGAATCCTGTTGCTTCGGGACGAATCAGCGAACCGCCAAATTCCAATCCTTTACCGGTAAATGTGCCCGTAAATTCGCGAGTCAACTTCTTATACATACCGAACATATAGCCCACTTCGCGACCGCCTACACCGATATCACCGGCAGGAACATCCATATCCGGACCGAGGTGACGCCACAATTCCAGCATGAAGGCCTGACAGAAACGCATGATTTCAGCATCGCTCTTTCCGCGCGGAGAGAAGTCGGAACCACCCTTACCACCGCCCATAGGCAATGTAGTCAAAGCATTCTTGAAAGTCTGCTCAAATCCCAGGAATTTGAGGATAGAAAGATTTACGGAAGCATGGAAACGAATACCGCCTTTGTACGGGCCAATGGCATTGTTGAACTGCACACGATAGCCGAGGTTCGTCTGAACTTCACCCTTATCATCCACCCACGTTACACGGAAAGTAAAGATACGGTCAGGTTCAACCAGACGTTCTATAATTTTCGCTTTCTCGAACTCAGGATGTTGGTTATAGATATCTTCGATGGAAAGAAGAACTTCCTTTACGGCTTGAAGATACTCAGACTCGCCGGGGTGCTTTGCCTCTAAAGAGGCCATGATACGTTCGATATTCATAATATTACGTTTTAAAGGTTATTACCTTGTTGACTTCACGCTATTCAAACAAAATGTCAATGAATAACACCGCAAATATAAGAAAACTTTTCAAAACAGCTAAATTTTACGGTTATATTTTGATTAAAGAATGATAAAATGTCAAATCCCCGGCATTCTCTATTCATACCTAAATGGTCTATTCTTTTCCTATTCTGTCAACAATTCGCCATAACGGCATAAATATAGAAAAAATTATAATAAAGAAAATAAGAAATGACGAATAATTTACGAAAAAAGACACAATCCTCACGGACTATGCCTTTCCAATTGCTAACTTTAATTCTTAAATGCTTGTATTAAATCCGCAACATAATAATTACTATGTACGGACAAGCTTCATAATTTCTTCAATCCTTTTACCTCTTCTTTTGTTGCTTCTCGAACACTGATAGCCACCCCTCCACTACTTGCCAGAGGTTGACGCAGCACACTCTTTGACGTTACTATGCCACGACGGATGTCATAGCTCTGCGGATTATCTTTCCAGTCTGCATCCCGACCATCTGCATAAACGGTAACAATATATTTCCTTCCTTCGGGTAAGAAAGAGAAAGGAATAGTTGCCGTACGAGGATGTTCGTCGGTAATAGCACCTACATACCACTCTTGTTTTCCTTTGGCTTGACGAGCCACTGTGATATAATCACCCGGTTCGGCTTCCAGATACCAAGAATTGCTCCAATCCACCGCTACATCCTTAATAAATTGAAACGCATCGGGAAAACGGCGATAATTATCCGGCAGGTCTGCTGCCATCTGTAACGGAGAGGGCATCGTTACATATAGAGCCAATTGTTTTACCAATGTAGTACCCGCCTGACCTTTAGGTTTCGAACCATTATAATACGAAAGTTTTGTCTGGAAAATACCAGGAGTGTAATCCATCGGACCACCCTTCAACCGAGTAAACGGCAAGATACAAGTATGATCCGGATCATTGCCCCCCATAGATTCAAACTCACCACCACGGGCAGATTCTTGCGCTACCCAGTTGGGCCAGGTACGGCACAAGCCGGTGGGACGAACAGCCTCGTGACTATCTACCATAATCTTATAATCAGCAGCACGCTTCACCACATGTATATAATGATTGTTCATCCATTGTGAGGAATGATATTCACTACGGGGAATGATTGAGCCCACATATCCGGTCTTTACAGAATTATAGCCATTATCTACCATAAATTGAAAGGCTACATCCAGCTGCCGCTCATAGTCGGCAGCATTAGCAGCCGTCTCATGATGCATGATAATCTTTACTCCCTTTGATTTGGCATAGGCATGTAGTACCGCAACATCAAAGTCCGGATAAGGTTTGTCAAAAAGGAACTGACGATCCTTACGATAGGATGCCCAATCTTCCCAACCTTCATTCCAGCCCTCAACCAATACCGCATCAATACCATTCTCCGCCGCAAAGTCTATGTACTCTTTCACATGTTCAGTATTGGCCGGATGATGTCCATTAGGAGTTAACTTTGAATAGTCGGTTATGCCGGGTTTAGCCTTATAATAGTCGCTATATGCCCATGTACCTCCTCCACCAGTAAACATCTCCCACCAGACACCGATAAATTTCTGTGGCTTAATCCAAGAAGTATCTTCCAGCTTACAAGGTTCATTCAGATTAAGAATCAACTGAGAAGCAAGGATGCTACGTGCATCGTCACTAACCATAATTGTACGCCACGGGGTATGCAACGGTAATTGCAGATATCCTTTCTTTCCTAATTTATCGGGAGTAAGATGAGCAGAAAAGTTAAACTCTTTATCATCCACATTCAGCAACATGGCAGAATAATCTACCAAGGCAGCTTCATGAATATTGATATAAAGTCCTTCGGTAGTCTTTATCATAAGGGGTGTTTGTACTGTGAATGAAGTCGCTTTAGCTTCATATCCTTTTTTACGTAGATTACGTTCCATAGCTTCGCGCACTTCGGAAATGGCCGCAGTAGTATAGGCAAACTCATTCGTATCATAATCACCGGGAATGCAATAGAGTGTATGATTACCGGTCAGATTGAATTCCGTCAGTTCGTCTTTTACCGTCAGATAATTCATGGTTTTCTGCTCCGGCAACTCATAACGGAATCCGAGTCCATCGTCAAACAATCGAAAACGTACAATCATCATACGGTCGTGCTTTGCCGGTTGTGAGAGAGTGACAGTAAGTTCATTGTAATGGTTACGGACTTTTTCATACTCTCCCCATACAGGCATCCAAGTTTCATCAAAAGTAGAATTTGTTGCATCAAGAATCCGGAAGCCATTTGACAAATCCGCTTCTTCCATAAGTATTCCCAAGGCAGAAGGTTCTACAACCGGCTCTCCTTTGTAATATAAGCTATAGACCGGCCCCCCCTCGGAATCAAGCACAACATTGAGTTTCAGATTCCCATTGGGAGATAACAATTCGTGTGCCATCGCCACACAAGCAATTCCCAGAAATACAACTGTTAATAATACATGTTTCATATACATCCGTTATTGTTGATATATAAAATATTGATAAGGTTCCATCGTCATTACTGTAGGCAACTCCACATCCACACCGGCAATCACATCGGTCATGGTCTTGCCAGCATGCTCCATAGGTACTTTCACTTGTACAGACTCATTGGCAGTATTCACCATGACCAACATGCCATGACTGCCTGCTGCCCGATAAAATGAAGCGACATCTCCGGTAGTATAAACTTCCAGTTCACCACCACGTACACTGCTCGTAGCTTTATAGGCTCTGATGATTTCTGCCATCTCTTGCGCAAAGACTTCATTGGACTTCAAGTCTATAACTCCGTAATTGAAAAAGTTAAGTGACCGCGGATAGGCTACTTCCTGCGAACTATAAATAAGAGGTATCCCCTCGAGCATAGTCGTCAATACAAAAGCAGACATGGCACCACGCTCACCGCCATAACATTCTATCGGTGAAGCCTCACTTGCCTGGTCATGATTAGTAGAATAGCGTAACCGTAACGTACCCTTCGGCATTCCCTCCAATTCGGAAGTATTCATAGCATAAAGGTCAGTAAGTGAGCATTTACCGGCATAATAGTCTTTCAGTTTACTATGGAAGTTCCAGCCGTAGAGCAGATTGAAACCATTGTTCATTAAAGACGTTTTTCCGCCTTCGGCAAGCATCAGCAAATTATTGTCAAGTGTACGGAGCTCGGCGATTGCTTTCTTCCAGAAAGCATCTGGTACCCCCTCGGCATAATCACAACGGTATCCATCAATACCAATTTCTGTTACCCAATACTTCATGGCATCAATCATGGCTTGCTGCATGGTTTCGTTGTCAAAATTCAAGTCAGCAACATCCGCCCAAGGCTGTTCTTGAGGTTGTACCACATTGCCATTTGCATCCTGTGTATACCAATCCGGATGCTCAGTCACCCAAGCATTGTCCCACGAAGTATGGTTGGCAACCCAGTCAAGAATCACTTTCATTCCTTTGGCATGGGCAGCATCTACCAGTTCTTTCAAGTCTTTTTTTGTTCCGTAACGTGTATTCAGCTTTTTATAATCCTTTATACAATAAGGTGAATTCACACTTTTCAGTACTCCCGGCTCATTTACAGGCATCAGCCAAAGCACGGTAGTTCCCAGGCTTTGAATACGGTCAAGCTCTGCTTTGATGGCAGAGAACGCATTTTCTTCGGCAAAAATGCGGGGATTTGCCTCATAAATCACCATATCCGAAGCCATGTATTCTTCCTGTGGGACGGGAATCGGTTCCATGTCACTCTGACTATCACTACACCCCATACAAGAATGTAGCATCGTAAAGAGCAGTGTCGCAATTATTACTTTTTTCATATTTCTACTTTTTATCTATACTTATACTCATTGGCGGAACTGATATCTGCAAAAGGAGCATCCAAACTCTCCAGTGATGGGCATTGGCAGAAAAGATACTAAGACTTAATACTAAAAATCCCGGAAGCCAATACTAAAAAACAAAAGAGCTAAGAGATAACTTCTTCCCAAGGCTTGGTTTTTCTATCCCAAGACTTGGGATAGAAAAACCAAGCCTTGGGACATATATCCGCAAGATTGAAAAGAGATATCCTATCCCCAATCTCATTCCACCAATAGGTCATTTAACATCTTCATTACTATACAAAACTCATTTCAAGAAATTATTCTGATTAGAAACAAAAGCCGCTTCAGATTCCGGTTCAGAGTCTCCGTCCGGATTGTTAGGGTCAATCTCCTCACCAGCTATGTCCGTAATACGGAAATAATAATCTCGATCAAGCGTCACTGCTGCGAGGTCAAATTGTGAGCCTCCATTGTTATTATTCATTATCAGATTGTAAGTCAATCCCTTATTTGCTTCACCTGTATCGTAATAATTATACGTGACACCTTTTATCTCAACACTACCGGTTGGTAATATTCCTGGCCAACTGCCAAAGAGTTCCGGTATATCATTTCCCCACGCATATATGGTTGTTTCTGCCCATCTGGACTGGTCTTCAATAAAAATGGTATAACCATCATGGATGACCACTGCATCCGGATCTATTTCCGTCCAACCGCTTTCTGTGATTTCCAAATATATGTCACGGTCAAGAGTAAAGTTCTGTGGTCCATCAAATTGTGAACCTACTCCATTATCGTTAAATATCAAATTGTAAACCAATCCCTTATTTGCTTCACCTGTATCGAAGTATTTATAGGTAATTCCTTTTATCTCAACGCTACCAGTAGGTGAAATACCGGGCCAACCTCCAAAAAGTTCCGGCAAATCATTTCCCCACGCATAAAGTGTCAGTGCATCCCAACCTGTATTGTCCATCACGAACACAGCATAACCGTCATGAATCACTTCACTTGGGTCTTCCGGCTCCTCAAAATAAGCATTCCAGCGGGTTACCGTTATATCAGTGCGAGTACCTACCTTAGCCGAAATTTGATGTAAAGCATCCCCATTCTGCAAAGTACGCTCTATACCTTGTGTCTTAGAAACGAAATAAAAGCCATCGGCAAGTGTCTTTCCATTAACAAAATCTTCCGGATAGAGGTATATGCCCCATTTAACATCATTGTTTGCAGCTTTCTCCATCTGCCACTTAAGGTCTCCGGAAGCAGCATCCTGACCTCCATTGAAATCGCCTGCAATATAAATTATTTCATCGGCACCAGTTCCTTGGGGCATAATCACCTCCAGCAAGATAGCATCGCTACGAAGTTCAAATTGCGGCAACTCATGGTCAAACACAATTTCCTCCTTGTCACAACTACTGATGAAAGCTACAAAAAGCAACAAAAGCCATAGCGGATTACATATATATTTTTTCATTGTTACTATTATTATAGGATGATTAATAATTAGGATTCTGTACCAGTCCCGGATTTACCATAAGGGCAGACTGGGGCAAGGGATACCACTCGTATTTGCGGTCACGTTTAGCCGGATAGCTTAAACCGTCGTCCGTGGCACGGCCAAAGAACCACCATTGCCCTTGCGTAAACTTATCGAAACGACGCAAGTCTGTACGACGACGACGCCCCTCTCCCAAGAATTCAAGTCCCCATTCACTCAACATCCAATCCATATCAAAGGATGTAAAACCAGGACCGGGCTGTTCGAGAGCCGATTTATCTGTAAAATAGCGTGTTTTAACTCTATATACCAGCTCTTTAGCACCTTCTGTATCACCTGCACGCATTTTACATTCAGCAAGAGTATAGACCACTTCACTCAAACGGAATTCCACCTCATCGATGTTTTGGAAATCAATGCCTGCACTCTCCGGATAAACCGGATATCTTACCAAACGGACACCTGAATTCGTTTCACCCCAGCGAGGTGACATGACAGTCTCCAGATTACGTCCTAAATTAAGGAATGTACCCACCTGATCCACATAAACCAAATCCTGACCGTCACGGTCGGCATCTGCTTTCAAAGCCGCACCCTTACCATAGTTGGCTTTAATAGCCCCTTTCAAAAAAATGCCTTGATAGTTTCCTGTTGTTTCATTATACACATAGTTCTGCTTACGGATATCTTTATCGTGGAAACGTTCATAAACTGCTCCTAACTTATCACCGTAGTCAGTAAGAAAGCTCTTAGGATTGTCAGTACCACCATACGGCTGTACATTTCCAGAATTATCCCATGAAGGTGCCAAGCATACACAATTCCATCCGCTCTGGCTGTATGTACCTCCAAAGTAATCCCAACAATTGTAAGGCATGAAAGGCATGTTACGCATCCAACCGGTATTGACCTGACCGACTTCCATCGCCAATGCCATTACAACTTCCGGACATTCTACATTGTTTATCGAATAAATATCGCGATAGTCATCGGTAATGCTGTAAGTACCATAATCGCCATTCAGAATTTTTTGGCAAAGAGTGGCACACTCATTATAACTGTTTTGTTTGATAAACACCTCAGAATTCAGCAACAAGCGCATCTTAATCATACGATTGGCAGCTTGGTTCATGCGGTTGCGAGTCTTTCCAGAACCATCTTCTTTCATAAGATCTGTAACTGACTCATCTAATTCCTGACTGATAAAATCGTAGATAATCTTGCACCCCTTATCAAAATCAGTATCTGCAGAACCAGGGATTTCCGCACCCGAAGAAATGTTCAAGGGAAGTGCTCCACCCCAAATCTCAAAGATATTGTAGTATGCCCAAGCACGCAGGGTACGTACTTCGGCAATATAACTATTCAAAGCATCCTCAGTCATGCGTATAGATGCGGGGCTGATTGCCTGCAAATCTGTAATAAGCGTATTGCAAAGCCCAATAGTGGTCCACGCATTCTCCCAAGTTTGGCGAATAATGGTTGATTCTGACGTCCAGGTATGTGAAGACAAAGCAAACTTCAATGCCTCATCCCATCCCCAAAGTCCACCGTTCCAACTGCGCCATGCCACCTGGTCGGCAGAAAACTCCTGCAAATACCAGAAGTATTCCAAATAACTATATGCAGCTTTCGAATAGATGGCTGCCACTGCCCCCTGAACACTCGTCTCATCTTGATAATAAATTCCGGCATCCACACGATCGAACACTTCCTCGTCCAAATTAGTACAAGAGAAAAGTGAACATGACATAATCATCGCCAATAACCAACGACATTTTATATATTTCATATCTTTCATATTTTTAATAATTTGTTTCTCATTTATTTGAAGCGAAGAGTCACACCTAAACTCAATTGAGTTGCTGTAGGATAAGCACTATTACTATCTACTCCCGGCTGGATACCATTCACGTCTATAATTGAAGGGTCATTACCAGAATATCCGGTCAAGGTAAACAGATTCTTGGCAGACAGATATATGCGCATATTATCCAGTAACTTACGGTTCTTAGGAGTAAAATTATATCCCAAGGTTACATTTTCCAGTTTTATGAAGCTACCATCCTCCAGGAAATAGGAAGATATTACTCCACCACCGGTACGGATATTCTTATCTTCCAGATACGCAGAGCGAAGAACATTATCTGTACCACATCCCTGAAGCCCCATACCATATTTACGCATATTGAATACATCAAAACCGAATGTACCGCGGAAGAATACACTCAAATCAAAATTTCTCCAAGTCAGGTTGTTACTCCAAGACAAGAAGTGCTTGGGAGCACCATTGCCAATATAACGTTTATACTTGGCATCAGCCTGAGAAATCGGTATTTGCTCATCTTTATCATTCAAAATAAGCATATTGCCATTTTCGTCAACACCTGCATATTCATAACCGTAGAACTGCCCTATCTCTCCCCCTTCCTGCACACGGAAGAAATATTCGCTGGAACCAGTACCCGGTTTTAAGTAAAGGTCGAGATAAGATGCCTTGTAAATATCGTTAGAAAGTTTGGTCAACTTAGTCTTCCCATAAGAATAATTGATTCCGCTCGTCCACTTCACTGCTGTTTTAGTAAGGATATCACCATCCAAAGATACTTCTATACCGGTATTTTTCGTTGTTCCAACGTTAACCAAAATAGTGGAATAGACAAAAGGCGGTTGAGGTGCCGTGTACGTATAAAGCAAGTCTTTAGAACTACGGTCAAAATACTCCACTGAACCACGTAAACGATTCCATAGAACAAAATCAACACCCAGATTAATCGCAACGCTCTTTTCCCAAGCCAAATCCGGATTAGCATTACTAGAGGGAGCATAGCCCGTTACCCAACGCCCGTCAAAGAGATAACTACCATTGGTATTGTAAGTAGAAAGTGATTTATAAGCATCAAAATCCGAACGACCGGTAATTCCGAAAGAAACACGCGGTTTCAAACTGGTCAACACTTTCCGGGTATTCTTCATAAAGCCCATCTCCATCATTTCCCAAGCCAAAGAAGCTGCTGGGAAGTACCCCCACTTTTGGTTAGCACCAAATTTGGAAGAGCCTTCATAGCGCAACGAAGCCGATGCAAAAAGCATATCCTTCCAATTATAGTTCAACCTACCAAAGAAGCCAATAAGTGTCGATTCAGAGCGACCGCTATATAAACTTGCCAAACCATCCTTCAGATAAGAGCCACTGCCCAAATCCCAATATTTCGTATTATCAAAAGAGAAGTCGTTGTTACTACCACCAATCTGTTCCCAGATAGACTTCTCATAAGTATAGCCCACTACAGCCTTAATATTGTGGTCGCCCAAGTTCAGTGCATAATTTCCCAACCACTCCAATCGATTGGTGTACCATTTCTGATACTTCATTTCCGCACGTCCTTTATAACCATTCCAATAGGACTCCGAACCGGCAGACGAAGCATAATATTGTTGCTTCATGTCATTGTAATGCAATGAGTAACTTAATGTTGTATTCAACAAATGCTTTTCTGTCTGCAAAATATTCAGTTTAGCCTCAGCCGTACCCAACAAATACATACGCTGGCCGTTGTTATCTCTCAAAGCAAGCTCCGCAACCGGATTGGTTGCACCCGTAGGAGAAGTAGGCTGATAATACGAACCGTCTGCATTATATACCGGCATTGTAGGATTCATTGTGAGTGCCCTATCGAAGAAACCATCATTTCCCCAGGTTTCATTTACACGACGTGCACTCAACGAACCGTTGAATTGTAAGCGATTCTCCAGTACACGCTGTTCCATAGAAAAACGACCTCCAAATTCTTCACGACCACTCACGATGTCAAGTCCATTGGCACTTTTGTAATTGAAGGAAGCACCATAGAAACCATTCTTTGTGCTACCATCAATAGATATATATTGGTTTGTGTCGTATGCTACATCACGAGTAATCAGTCCATACCAGTCAGTGTCGGCTCCATAGTCTGTACCTCGTCTCGAACGACGGAATTCATCAGCCGACAGAATATCCGGAGAGGGCTTGGCTACATTAAAAGCGATGTAACTGTCATATGTGACTACCGTTTTTCCAGCTTCACCCGAGCCACGTTTCGTTGTAACTAAAATCACACCATTAGCACCTCGCGTTCCGTAAATAGCAGCTGAACCCGCATCTTTCAATACCGTAATAGATTCAATATCCTGTGCAGCGATGTTACGGATATCGCCACCTGCCACACCATCTATGACAATCAAAGGACTATTACTTGCAGAAACAGATGTTGCACCACGTACTTGTAATGAAGAACTGGAGTTAGGATTGGCAGCTGCCTGCGTATTGACATTCAAGCCCGCGACTTTTCCCGATACCATTTCCATCGGGTTATTCATAGCCCCCAAATTAAAATTTTTCTTATCCACTTGTACAATGGAACTGGAAACTTCTTTTTTACTCAATGAACCGTAACCCACTACTACAACTTCTTCCAACACCTGCTGGTCATCATGCAAGACAACATCAATCTTGTTTCTACCGGATACGTTCAGTTCCTGCGTTTGGTAACCTACATAAGAAAAAATAAGTATTGCATCAGGATTGACATTCAATAACACATAGTTACCGTCAATGTCAGTTATCACCCCCGAAGTTGTACCCTTTACCAATACACTTGCACCGATAAGACCTTCACCCGTTGCATCGGTCACCTTTCCTTGTACCTGAAGTTGTTGCGCAACAGCAACACCAGTCATCATAAGAAAACCCAGTAAAAGGATCATGCGCTTTTTAAGGCATCTCTTTAGACTTTTCTTTTTCATCTTATTAGAAATTAGTTAAACAATAAATAGATTGATGCAAATGTATTATCAAAACAAACGCACGATTTGGGCTGAGATAAAAATCTAAAGTCCTGCAACAGGCAATCAACTATAATACAACGCATTACAAAAATGCTATTGCTACTAATTTCTAAATCATTTCTAAACTTTTTAAGGCAGAAGAAAGCCTCAAAAGGAGGATAAAATCAAAAAGAAGTTATTTTCATCACTCGTTCTTCAAAGTCCTCTTTACAAAGAGACTTGTTTTTTAGCTTGGAACGATAAGTATAGATGGTAGTTATGGAATAACGCAAAAATTCTGCAATACGCGCACTGTCTGTAATACCTAAACGAATCAGTGCAAATATGCGCAGTTCGGTAACAAGCAATTCTTCATTTTTAGGATGCAATTGTTCTTCAACTGGCAACAAACGATTAAATTCTTCTACAAAGTTAGGGAATATCTTAAGAAAAGATACATCGAAATTGTGATAGAACTCTTTCAACTCTTGATTTATGAAACGGTCGGACTTCAATGTACGATATAACTCCTCAAGTTTACCGGCAGCAGCCTGCTTGTTCAATATGCGGCGATATTCTTCCATCTTACTTATATAAGAGGAACTTAAACTGAGGAAACGTCCCAAATACTCTTCCTTAATATGATTGGCTTCCGTAAGAGTCTGATTAGTATGCAATAATCGTTCATTAGCCTCATGTTGAGACTTGTTCAGCTTCTTCAATTCACTATTCAATATACTCAATTGGGAATTGGCAGCAACAACTTTTTTACGGGCATAAGACAATTTTTTCATTTGCCATAGCACACACAGTACTGTCAATAGAAGGAAAACAGAAAGGATACATATGCCTGTAATAAACATTCTCTGCCGCTGTTGCTGTATTTCCTTTTCTTGCTGATAAGCACGATCTATGAGCGGAAGCATCTTGGAATTCTGCGAACTACGCAACCGAGTAGTATAATAATTAGCATCTTCCATACTAATCTTGATATAGTGATTAGCACGTTCCAAATCGCCCATTCCATAAAGTAATTCCGCTAATGCGCACAAAGAATAATTTTCTTTCACCACTGCCCTAATGTCAGCAATGGCACTGCTAATACGTGCTTCCATTTCTTTCTGCTTGTTCCCCACGACATGATAAGCAAAAGCCAGAATTGAAGTAGCTACTGCATACTCACGCGTATTGGATTTCAACCGAGGTAAAAAATTCTTCAATAAACATATAGCCTCCTGACTTTTTCCCTGGTCAATGAGCTGAGGTGCATGCACGACTACATATCTATAAGTATCTTCCGGTACTAGGCTGATTATAGAATCCCTATACAAATTTGCTATCCGAAGATAATTGTTCACGTAGTTCCGATCAGTGGCGTACTCTGCCTGATAGAGATATAGGTTTTCAAAACATACATAATAGTCCACTATATTTTCACCCTCCAACGTGTTACGAGGAAGCGATTTCAGCAATTCCATTGCTTCAACAAAAAGGCCCGAAGTATTTAGAATATGTACTTTATTTAATATAGAACTATTTATCCATTGCCTATTATTTAGCCGTGTGGCAATAAGAATATTTTCATTTATATAATGTAATGCAGAATCACTAATATAAGAATTATATTCGGCAAAAAGACGATTTTGTATCAGATAACGCTCCATGTCAGTAAGCCTCCCTTGCTTCAACTCATCCTTTATCAAAGAAATATACCGTTCTTTTTCTTCCTCGTATTGTCTACGCATCACGATAGTCTTATCCAGAACAGACAAAAGGCTATCTATTGCAGATGCATACATACCAAGCGAACATGGCAACAGCATTATTATTAAAATCAAGATACGCATCATAGGTTAACATTGTGACATAACTTCGCAAAGTTACAATTTTCTTCTGTTATGAAAATACGATTTTAGTATTTTCTTTGGCATTATAAGTCGTACATCATAGGGATTATACATCTACCGAAATTCATATTTCCTCTACTTCGGATAGCTTTTAAAGCTTTTATGGCAGTTTTCAAACCTCCTTCTGCCTAATAATGGCTAACATTGCAACCGAAACCAAAGGTTGACATCAACATGAGAAAGACATTATTATTTTTATACCTTTTATCTCTCGGCAGTATTGCCGCATACGGTCAGACACGTCTGACCCAAGACCCCAAACTGGAACGACAACTCCACGAAAGCGGACTGATACATCAACCCCTCCCCCTGGATATTGAAAACTCTTTCGAAACCAACGGATGGAAAAAGGAGGTCTTGCAAAGCGCTCCTCTCACCCGCTCGGCAGGTACAGAGGGATGGAGTCATTCCGGCGCAGGAAGCATGTCCTTCAGTACGGAAAAGACCGTTTCCGGCAAAGGCAGCATCAAACTGCAATTCCCCACATTCACCGGGAAAAGGGCGACCGGCTCTCCTTCCGACCCAGACTATGCCACCTACGGAAACAGCAGTGTTACCTATCATCTGGACGGCGCCAATCTGGAGAAGTACAACCGCATCGTATTCTCCATCTATCCCGATTGCGACGGCGCGCGCATCGTCAACATGAACCTCACGTTTCGCAATGCAGATACTCCTGCCAAGAAAGGATATAATCAGCCTTCGGGTTCACACCTCATTAACTTTATTAATAAGGAGTGGAACCAATGCTTCCTCGAAATAGACGAGTATCAGCGCGACAAGGTGATATCCATCACCTTCAGCACAGCCCTCAAAGGCAAAGACCGGACTACAGGAGATTCAGCTATCTACTACCTGGACAATCTACAACTGCAAACGGTGAAAGCCCCTGAGAAAGTCAGCGGATGGATACCTGCCGATGGAAAAATCTCCTACTCGACAACCGGCTATGCCGTCAACCACCCCAAAACCGCCCTCATCAACACAAACCTCACCATAGACGCCGGAAAGCGCTTCCAACTGCTTACCCCAACCGGAGAAATAGCTTACGAAGGAGACATCCGAAAAGAGAAAACCACTCTCGGAGAATTTGGCCTTATTGATTTCACCTCCTTCAATAATCCCGGAGAGTATCAGCTGAAGGTCGGAACATCGCTAACTCCCACCTTCCGGATTGGAGAAAGACTTTGGGAAGATTCACAATGGAAAGTGCTGAACTTCATCTTCTGCCAGCGCTGTGGACATCCGGTTCCCGGCAAGCATTCCACCTGCCACGTAGACCTCATGTCCCGACATGACGGACGCAGCATCTCCTACTCCGGCGGATGGCACGATGCAGGAGACTTGTCCCAGCAAACCTTGCAGACGGGAGACGTGACCTTTGCTCTGCTCGAAGCCTATAATAAACAAAGAAATATCAACCCAGCCCTCGCCGCCCGCCTGCGTGAAGAGGCGGAATGGGGAGTAGAGTTCATCCTAAAGAACCGCTACGGCGATGGTTACCGCGCCAGCAGCATGGGATTGCTTATCTGGCAAGACGGTGTGTTCAATACATTGGACGACATATCTTCCGTACGTGTACAGAACATGGCATTTGACAACTTTCTCTATGCCGGATACGAAGCTTACGCCTCCATGACGCTGGACAACGACCCGATGCTGCAGGAATACCTATTGCGCGTGGCCGAAGAAGATTTCGCTTTTGCTATGGAGAAGTTCAAAAAAGATGGCTTCGACCAGTTCGTCCAGCCTTACGAACACAGTTACAACACTTCGAAAAGTCAGTATATGGCTACCATCTCCTGGTCGGCAAGCCAATTATACAAGCTGACCGGAAAACCTTCTTATGCGGACATCGCCGCCGAATACATCCGCTACACCCTCGACTGCCAGCGCACGGAACCGCTGAAAGACAAAGACGGGACACGCGGATTCTTCTACCGGGACAAATCCCGCAAATCCATCGTACATTACATACACCAGTCGCGCGAGCAGGTCTATATGCAGGCTATGGTGATGCTTTGCGAAACCCAGAAGGAGCACCCCGATTACCCTAAATGGGTGAATTCCATACAACTATATGGAGACTATCTGAAAGGAATGATGAAGTATACCCATCCCTACGGTATGATTCCAAGCGGTGTTTACCATGCAGAGGAATATAAGGATACCACCAACTTCTACGCCCTCCATCTGTTTCCCCCTGCCAATGCCAAGGAACTGTACACGGAACAGATTAAACGAGGAGTACAACTGGACAAAGAGCACTACATGAAACGTTTCCCCGTGTGGTTCAACATTTTCAACGGCAATACCGCCATCCATCTTTCCAACGGAAAGTCCGCCGCCATCTGCGGAAACTTCCTGAAGGACAAGGAACTGCTCAACATCGGTCTGGAACAGTTGTACTGGACCGTAGGCAAGAATCCTTTCGGACAATCCTTGATTTATGGAGAAGGACACAACTATCCGCAACTGAATACCTTCTCTTCGGGAGAAATGACAGGAGAGATGCCCGTTGGTATCCGTACCCTGGGTAACGACGATGTCCCCTATTGGCCGCAAACCAACAATGCCTGTTATAAAGAGGTATGGATTACCTCGGCAGGCAAATGGCTGTCTCTGATTGCGGAATATTAGATAATGGAGAATTAATAACTTATAAATTATAAATTACAAATTATGAAACATCTGTTTATTTTATTGTTTACGGCTTGCACCCTGCTGACGTACGCACAAGTCCCCGAAGGTTATCCGGCAAACTATGCCAAAGCTCCTCGCTTCAAGGCCTTGATTTATTACACGCAACATGCGGAAGAAGCACACGTACAATTTGCAGAACAAGCAACCACTTTCTTCAAGAAGCTCAATTACGGTGACGGCTTTGTTCTGGATATTACTACCGATTTTTCAAAATACCCATACGAGAAACTGAAAGAATACAATGTCATTATCATGCTTAACACATCCCCCAACACCAAGGCCGAACGCGATGCTTTTGAGCAATACATGGAAAACGGAGGCGGTTGGGTAGGTTTCCACGCAGCTGCCTACAACGACAAAAACACGCATTGGCCCTGGTTCGTTAAGTTTCTTGGTGGTGGGGTGTTCTATTGCAACAACTGGCCTCCCCAGCCGGTATTGGTCGAAGTCGACAACGAAGAACATCCCGTTACCAAGAATCTGCCTGCATCATTCGTGGCTCCCGCCAGCGAATGGTACCAATGGACTCCCAGCCCCCGCCAGAACAAGGACGTAGAAGTACTCTTGTCCCTATCTCCCAAGAACTATCCACTGGGTATCAAGGATGTAGTGAATTTTGGCGACTTCCCCATCGTATGGTCCAACAAGAATTACAGAATGATTTACCTGAATATGGGGCATGGTGACGAAGAGTTTATCGACGGTACACAGAACCTGCTATTGGTTAATGCTTTCCGCTGGGTAGTGAGCAAAGACAAGAACGGTGACCCGTTCCTCAAATGAGATGTTCCCTATATAACAGCAATCAGAAAAAGGAAATAGGGTATCACTCCTCAAATCTGCTCCAGAATACAGCACCTTTATGCCGAAACAGACACTTTTCGTACGAAAAGTGTCTGTTTCGGCCGTTTTATGCAGATACCCTTGCTGACACCCGACAAGCTGGAATGATAGTTTTTCACTGTATAAACCAAGAGTTTCAAGCCTTGAAACTAATAGTTTTACTTGCAAAAACTGTCCGTATTTGGCTTCAAAACCAAAAGTTTCATACCGAAAACTAAGACTATAGCTATTTTCATAGCCCACAAAACAAATATGCAACGCAATATTTTATAAAAGTGGGAAAGTGTGGCGGATGGTTGTAATGCTTTCTATCTATCACGGGTATCTGTCACGCTTTAATCGGCTTATGGTCAAAAGGATACCCCCCTTTGTGTGACAGCATGACAGATGTTTGCAGAAATAAACTTTATAGAAGAGAGCGCAACCGAAACACGACAACCTCGGATGGGTTATACTAAACCACATAAAAAGAGGAAATGCGGCAAGCATAAGTTACCAAAAAGTCTGCCGAAGAACTTTAGCTCTCCGGCAGACTTAAAATGTTTACAGA